>Ga0302316_10000654_pt1 | contig 29593 bp, 29 predicted proteins | sample III_Palsa_N3_2_FD_200456 | JGI IMG/M metagenome (GOLD analysis project Ga0302316, IMG submission 200456) | Peat permafrost microbial communities from Stordalen Mire near Abisko, Sweden - III_Palsa_N3_2 | ecosystem: Environmental > Terrestrial > Soil > Palsa > Peat permafrost | place: Sweden...
TTGGGATCTGGTCAAGGTTCGCTTGAAGGAGATGAGGGATGAGAGTCTCGCCAAAGTCCGCCGTCGCGACAGGGAGCGCGGACTGGAGGTCGACCGGCTTGTGGAGAAAGTTCGCGCTCTGCTCGAGGGAGGCGAGTTCAGGGTCACCGAGACCTCCGGGCTTGGTCTGAGCACCACCTGCCAAATTTACCTCGCCATTGGGTGGACTTGCGATGGCAGCGTGTTTCCTGCCCACCAGGTAATCGACCTCATGCAGCAAGAGGTGCGCAGCCATCTCCGTGACACCTGCGCCACTTCTTCCGTCACCATCGTTGGAACGCAGCCTAACGATGAAGATCGCTACACCATTCTTGTCACACTCAACCTCTGAGCTCTCTCTTCCTTGCTCTTCTTTCCTGCCATGTATCACCAAGTGGTTTTCTGACATCAATAAAATCAAAGACAAATGGAAGTTCTTTCATGCAATTTGGCGGAAAACAGAAAACAGGGAAGACAAAATGGTATCATCATCCCTGTGCTGCCGGGCTGAGGAACTGCTGGTATGCGCTGCGGCACGTGGTGATGTGTCGGAAGTCAAAAGATTGTTTGCTGACGATCGCTTCGGTGACGACAAGGAATCGACGAGGCTGACACGCGCCATAAACGCCGCCATCGTCTTCGATCAACCCGACGCCTTCGACATCGTCACTGACGAATGCGAGGCCGTCTACATCCCCTGGCACAGGCTAATGGTCTCGGCGGCCAAGCATGGGCGGCTTGACTTTCTGGAAGATGTCACGGCGATGGAGGCCGAGGATGAGGAGAACGTCGATGTCTTTGCGGCCGAAATCAGTCTCGCCCTGCGCGCCTCATTGAGATACGAGCATGACGATTGCGCCAATTTTCTGGTAGACATGCTCGTCGAACTCCCTGGCCTGACGCGCGCCAAGAAGGTGGAGAGCGTGAAGGGCTTGATTTACCGCGGCTTTGCGGTGAAGGACGAGGTGGTCAGCCTCCGGTGGCTGTCTGCTGTCAGGCTGCACCGGCGTTTGAGGAGGTACCAGAGCCTCGGCGTGTGGCTGACGAAGGCGGTGAACGCTGGCAGGGTGGACGTCCTCGAGATGCTCCGCGGGACCTGTACGCCCCTGCAGAGCTTTGACTACCAGCACTGCGCGTGCGCCGCCATCCGGGCCAACAACGTCCAGGTCCTGCGCTGGATTGCGACATCCATCCGCTTCGTGAACAACGATGACCTCGAGCGGTACCTCAATTTCCAGGAGCTTGATGAACTCGTGCGACGACGGCATGATCAAGCGGAGGTGGTTTTCCCCACCATCGCCGACTGGGTGGCCCAGCACGAATCAGTAAACGATGTCTCGATCAATGTGATCAATGAATCCTTGCCGGATGGCCAGATAAATGATGTCCCCCAGTGAACGATCACCCTCACTTCTTCCTGATCTTCTCATTCTGGGACTCAGATTATCGGCGATGCCGGGAGGTCATGTAATGTGATATAATGATCAACGTTATCTTCGTTATCTTGATGTTGCTGATCTCACTTTTCTTATCTCTCCTCTGCATCTGACAAAAAATTGCAAACCACTGATTTTCGATGTCCGCTGCCAGCATTCTTCCTGCAGTCATCAAGATGAGTGCTGATTGTGGTTGTGATGCTGAGAGTGACATTCCTCTCGTGACCGGGACGTTTGTGGTGTGCCACCCGGATGCTGACGTCAAAGTGGAGGTCCTCGACGACAAAATCACGAATTACGCCGACGTGGCCGACTACTGGATCAGGCGCTGTGATGACGATGGCTACGTGCACGTCTCGGCTTCCATCGTCAGGTCCTCCCTGCGTCCGGGCGAGCACTACCTCCGCGTGGACCTCAGGGGCAACATCACCCACTATGGCCTCCGCCCCTGGAGACCCCTGGGCGCCTTCGAGTTCAATGTCGGCAATGGGCCGCAGTATGTTGAACTGGAATTTTTGACCCCGCTGGACAGCGCCGGTAACCCCACCGGCGGCGAATATTTCCCTGCGCTGCGCGACCCTGAGGCTGCCGCCGAGCTCTTCCCCAGGATGGAGAAGCCCAAGATCGATGTCAAAAACGGTGAGGACGGGTTGTCCATCTGCGTTAGCGGGGGTCGTGCTGGCGGATGTGGTGGAAGCACTGGTTACACATCATTGAAGCTTGTGGCGACACCTTTCTAGCTATCCTCCACTGCCCTTCTCCAATAAAGTCGCGCATGATATCTGAGTTTGTTGAATCTTCGCTCTCTGCGCTTCATCTCTCTCCTCTCTTTTTCGTCCCAAGAGATTCCTGTACAGGCTGTGTTGTGTGCCATGGGTCGTGAGATAAGCGATGGCGGCGTCGCGCACCGGGCTCGTCTTATTGCCACTCTGGACGCGACCATATCTGCTTTAGAGCAAGAAGTGTTCCCACCCAGGCGCCTTCTGGAGGCACTCCGGACGCACCTCGCCAAGCAACACGGTGATCAACGTTCTCTACAGGAGATTGCCGAAATCGCTGGCCCCCGAACCTTCGCCTCACGGAGGCCGGCCGCAGTCCCGGCGGTGAATGAGCATGATATTCCCTACACTGATCCGAGTTGGTGGACCTGAAAATCATCCCAATGATTGTCAAATAAACGATCGCAATGATGATAATAACGTCATCTCTTTTGCTCTCTTAAAAATGCCCGGTGTCGGAGCGTACAGTAATGAGTTTAAGTTGAGGCAGGGGACTGTTGTGGGCGGCTGGGTGTTGAGCAGCGTCCAGGTTAGCGAGGAGCCGGTCGAGGAGGATCAGGAGTACCACTATCCGACCCGCCTCATGTTCCAGCGCCAGGCCGACCTGCCGGGCTCGGCTACGCCCGCCCAACTCCTGAGCCTGGTGAACGCCATGATGGGTTCGCTGCGCATCATCTACAGCGATTATGGAAATCCATATGGCTGTCACTTCGGCCTTCTCTCCTCGTCAGCCGGCTCAGCCGACGATCAGGTGGTGTTGCAGACTGTCGGGGACTGCGTCCGCGATAGAACCCTCCCAAAGAAATTCTGAACCCCACTGCAATGTCATGAGACCCAAGAAGTGCTTGGAAATTTAATCAGGCGATAAATTGAGGTGGCGATAGATTGCAGTGGCGATAGATTGTGGCGGCGATAGATTGCGGCGTCGACAAAATGCGGTGGTGATAAAGTTCGCGCAATATCGACGGTTCATGTACTCATCGTTTCCACCCTCAGGGCAGTGTGTCACTTTGGCGGGCGAAGTGAAGAGCCATGAGGTTTTTGGAGACTAGGCTGTGATGGGCGTGATGAGGTTGGTCATCATTGCCGCTCGGGAGATGACGTCTTTCGAGTGTTGGACCTTGGTGATGTGCTGCTCGATGGTCCTGATGACCTCGAAGCGGGTGACCACGACCTCCTCGGCGCGCTGCCCGAGTCTGTGCACGCGACTGACGGCCTGCCGCTCGGTCGACGAGTTCCACCACTTGTCGAGCAGCACCACGCGGCTGGCGGTCGATAGTGATATACCGAGACCTGCGGCCGCCATGGTCGCGAGGAGCACCGTGTCCGGGGCCGAGGAGGTGGCGAAGGCCGCCATCACCTGCCTGCGGCGCCTCGGGGTTTCCCTGCCTGTCAGAAAGAGGGCCTGCCGCCTGAGGGGCGCTAGCACGGTGCTGGCCACCAGGTCGAGGGTCTGCGTCCACTGGCTGAACACCACCACCTTCTGACCTCTGTTCTCGTCCGCGTCCAGAAACTGATGCAGGGCGGCCAACTTCGAGGACCGCTCGTCTGCCTTGGCCTCACCCGTCTGCGCCATGACCTGCCTCTCTTCCGCCCCAGGTCCTCTTGCCATTGGAGCCTCTGTGTCCAGCGCACCCGCGATGAGTGTTCTTGCCGTGGTTCGCCTAAGGACGGGGACTCTTGGGGGCAGTCTTCCCGGAACCAAGCACGGGTGATTGCAGTGCAACCGCAGCCTGAGCAGGTTGGGCAGTGTTTTGCTCGCGCTGTTGTTCGGCGCACTGGTGTGATCCTCCGTCCTGGAGCGCGATCTCAGGAGATTTGCGAGCAGGGCCTTGTAGCCGAGTTGCTCGGCGGGATTCATGGCGACGCGGAAGGTCTGCTCCCTCAGGGGTGGCAGGCCCTCCAGGGCCCCAAGTTCTCTCCTGAGGAGGTGCTCGCGGCGCCAGCGCTGCACCTCGGGGCCGTTGGCCGCGAAGTTCTGCTGCCACCAGTGGGGGCTCGAGTAGGGCCTCACCTGGAGGAACTTGCACAGCGTGACCAGGTCCTGGAGCCTGTTGTTGATGGGGGTGCCGGTGAGGCACCAGCGGCATGAGGCGTGCACCGCGGCCACGGCCTTGGAGGTCAGGGTGGCCTGGCTCCGCATGACGTGCGCCTCATCCACAATCACGGCCCGCCACTGGCGCTCCGTCAGCGCGTGCCTCTTGGCGTGCAGTAGGCGCCATATCTCGAAGGTGGCGAGAAACACCCTCCCGACAGTGGGCGGCACCAGGGAGGCCGCGTTGGCCTCTTTGGTGGAGGTCGCGGGCACCAGGTCGCCGGCGGTCCTGACGTGCTGCGCGTACTCCGCCCTCCAGTGGCTGACGACCGACTTGGGGCAGATGATGAGGATCCTGGCCGCGGGTGCCGAGTTGAGGATGTCGCAGGCGGCGGCCAGGGCCTGCGCCGTTTTCCCCATCCCCATTTCGTCCGCCACAATCCCGCGCGGGTGCGCCAGCATCCACCGGCGCCCCACCTCCTGGTGCACCAGCAGTGGCGTGATGATCGTGGCCATGGGCAGTGCAGAGCTCATGTCGCCTCTCTTTGTCGGACGTGTCTTGACAGCCTCTTGGAACTCTTAACACTGACGTCATTGATTATTTTCAGCGGCACTCGGGTTTGGGTTGGATGGGATTGAAGAAAGTGCCGGTGGCGAAACAGGGCGACACTTTGTTCGCTTTGTGTTTCTTGGTGGCTTTTTTCACAACTTCAAAAAAAGACAGTGATAACAACAGGGCGTAGTGGTGGAGGTGGTCGTGATGTGCAGGTGCGGTTATTCGGGGGTGAAGCCTGTGGCTGAGGCGATGTCGGCCTGGCTTGGGGGCTGAGGCTGCTGGGCTGCTTCAACACCCGGAGGCAACTGTGGGCCAGGGTTCACCGGGTGCTCCGTGGGAGCCAGCGGGGCGTTGAGGTATGAGGCCTTTCCGTAGAGCTTGGTGAGGTAGTCCTTCGTGGCGTCCGGCAGGTTGGCCAGGTCGCTGCCAGGGTTCGACTTGCCTTCGCCCTTTCCCTTGCCACCGCCACCGTCGAGCTTGCCCGCGATGAACTTGTAGCCAAAATAGCCGAGGATGAGGAGCAAGAGGACCGCCCCGACGACGATGTAAATCCACTTCTTGGCGCCGGGGCCGCTGAACATCGCCCCGAGGCCACCCTTCTTTGGCGCCGCCTTGGCGATGCTGTTCTCACCGCCATGATCGCTGCCGCCCGACCCAGACCTGGGGGCTGATGACCGCTTCTTGTTCTTGGGCGCCGGGGCAGGCTGATAGCTCAGTTGGCTGCTCGCATCGTTGTCCCGGTCACGGTCCTCAGGCTCTCCGGGGAAGCTATCGTCGCCATACCGCTGCTGGTCCCTCCCCCCATTGCCTCCGCCGCCTCCACCACTACCGTGGTTGCCGCGGGACTGTGGTGCGCTGGAACTGTAGGACGGCGACCTCAGAGAGGACGTTGAGGGCGGGGAGAACTCGGTGTAACGGCTCTGGATATCGTCACCGTTCCCCGGGGCCTCGTGGTCCTGCTCGTCGAGCTCGTTCATCGACTTGTGGAACGTGTCCAGCAGGCTCTTGCGTGACATCGCTCTTCGCGCAGGTTCTTCTCTTCACTTACGCAGACAGCGGGGTGTAGTAAGAGGTTGGATATTGAAATGTGCAGTCAACCTGACGCTTATAGAGGGCCGAGGTACTCACACAACTGCTGGTGACGAACAACGAACGACAGGCGAGCAGAAAAAGAGGCAATAACAGCGGAAGAAGAACGACTTTATTCAGTGCTGAAGGGGAAAAATTTAAGTCAGCGGCATCGTGGGGGGTCGGGAGAGGCTGAATCACCCGTGGTGCTACTCCAGGGCAGCGACGGCCTGGGCTTACAAGTCGCGATCGAGAGGAGGGCCGCCACTGGCTGCGCGGTGCGAGAAATCAGAGCGGCGGGACCCTGCCGACCGGCGATGCACCAGGGCGTTCAAGGCCAGCAGGACCTGCGGCAACGTACCCTCCTCATCCAGCGGCGCCCCCCGGCCACCCCCATGGGCCACTCCCCGTTCGCTTGAAGGTTGCGAGGCACCATGCAGCGACGACCAAGACGACGAAGGTGCTCCCGCAGAAGGCGATGAAAATGATGAAGCCGACGAGAATGACGAATGCGACGAAGCCGGTGAATAAGACGAAGAGGATGAAGAGGATGCAGAGAACGAAGAGAACGAAGGGGATGAAGGGAATGAAGATGGTAGAGGAGAGGCAGAGGACGAGGCGCGCATTCTCGTTGGATAGCGGACGCGATCGCCGAACGAGGGGAGGGCCCTGGAGCGAGCCCAGACGACGAGGAGGGTGGCCCGCTCTGCGTCGCGATCAAACGGGGGTAACAGGTCCATGAGGCTGGCGAGCTCTAGAGCCCCGAGATTGTGACCGAGAAGGCTGCGTTGCTCCTCATCGAGGTGACTGCTGAGCGCCGACACCGTTCCGGGCAAGTTCTCCATGACGAGGGCGATGTAGAGCGCGATGTCGGCCTCCAGCACGCGCTGAAGGGTACCGGGGACCTTCAGACCACCCCGCATCAGGCGCGTGGTGACAGTCCAGATATTGCCTTCCTGGTCAGTCACCGCGGTGTTCCCAGGCGGGAACTGCAGCCGGATCAGCATCTGCCTGAAATCAGGCTGACACTCGGAGGCCAGGGAACTGAGATCAGCCTCGGACCATCCGCGGTCAGGCCCCTCACCCCATCCCTTGGAGGCCGGAGGGCCACTCCCAGGTCGAAGTGAGGTCCCCGGGAAGGGGGTAAAGATAGAGCCAAAAGACGAGACGGGCGACGAGACGGGTGCAGGTGGCAGCGACCTGAGAATGGTCCTGGCGCGGGTGGTCATGGAGGAGATGGTGGGCGCAAAGATCTTCATGTGACCGACGCCGGGCATCTTCTCGAGGTCCCTCAGCGTCTTGGCCTGCATGCTCGTCACGAGGAGGACCACCGGGTGCCTGTGGGTGGCGACACGGGGCAGCAACAGAATGTCCCCAAGGTAAGCTCGCAGGTATCCCTCGGTCAGCATGGCATCCGCATCCAGCAGCAGGTGCAGGGCGCGGTCCCCTCCCAGCGAAATCGCATCGGCAACGTTGGCCACGAGGGAGGCGCGCCCGACCAGGGAGGCGGCGGAAAACGGGCGGTGGTCGCGCCCTCCCCCGGTATCGACCGTATCAAAGGCAGTGTGATATGCCATCACCTGATCCAGGTGGTGGACGACGACCGTCCACTTTTCAGCGGCGGCGAGGGCCGTAACCAGCGTTTGCTTGCCGCACCCCACAGGCCCCGACACAATTAAAACCCTGCACGGCCTCTGCTGGGCGGTATCAGCCCCGGCAGACGATCGTGCCGCCGAATGGGCGGCCCTCGCAACAGATGGAGGCTGCGGCAGGGTGGAGGGTTGATACTTGAGGATCATCGACAGAAGGTGGTATCTCTCGGGCCGGGGATGAAGCAGGTCGCCGAGCCGCAGCGGGGGAAAGCGCTGATGCCACGGAAGGGCGTCCACACTCGCACCGCCACCATTTCTGGGGTGCTCCCTGCCCTCACCTCCGCCTCCGTCTCCACCTCTCGGTTTCTTGGTCATTATGGCAGAGAGATCGTTCCCGCGGGCCGCAAAAGTCCCCTCAAGCAGATCCGAGCACCTTGGCCTCGGTAAGGCAGTGGCCAGTTCAGATCCAGCGCCTGCTGCGACACTTGGTGCAGGTAACTGGTGCAGCCTCTGAAAGCTCTGGGTTCTGCTGAACTCGGGGGATTCTGGGGCGCCCCGCTCCAGCGAGGCGCGCTTGGCAGGGTGAGAGAGGATGGCGGCGCTATCGAAGGGGGCCGCGCCGCCCACAGATTGGAACTCATGTCTGCGCTTGGGAACGTTGGGGCCCACCACCACCTCGCAGCCGGCAGGGGATGGAGGCCCGGCTTGGGGTACAAAGTTACCATGAAATTGATGGCGGGCGGGAGAGGACACACCGGGCGAGGCATCCGCGGGCCGGTGAGGTGGCGGAAGAGGCCTTGACTGCGCCACGAAGGCCGGCGCGGGGAGAATAGCGCTCCACTCGTAGCGAGACTCATGACCCTTCATCACACTGTTTCACCGCGATGTCTCCCTAACTTCCGCGCGGTGGATCAATTGGTTTCGAGAATCGGCCAAAGACGGAATGCTTCAAGTGCAAACAGTAATCAAGAACACGAAAAGAAAGATATCTGATTTTCGCAATCTTCTTGAGGTCCATCTTTTTCGAGACGCATCACTTTGAGGTTTGTCACCTTGAGGTTTATCACTTTGAGGTTTGTCACCTTGAGGTTTATCACTTTGAGGTTTATCACTTTGAGGTTTATCACTTTGAGGATTATCTTCTTTGAGGTTCATCGTTTGCGCAAATACTGTGCGCCTGATCAGCACGATCATCTTCACGTCTGGATGAGGCACACCGCTGACCCGTCGTCACCGCCGTTGCAGCCAGTGGACGAAAGCGCCTCGATGCCACTGAGCGGTGCCGATGATCTCTCGATGTCTTGGGGGGCCTGGAGTCCGTGGTGCTGGTATGGATATTGTGACAAGTCATCGCCCTGATCGAGCTCGGTGATTGTCGCCGCCCCGGCCTGCCCACTCCCGTCACCCTGCCCGCTTTGCGCCATCATCGACTGCAGGAGGTTCATCATTCCGTCGCCAGCGTCACCTCCTGATTCAGCGCCTGGGTGGCCCACTGCGGCCAGGTGTTGGTGTTGGTGGTGGGATTCGAGCAATGTGCCGTCATCTTCCCCGTGATTCAGCACAGCCGGGATTCCCCGCGTCGGCGGCTGCAGAGGTTCAGGGCGATGGAGCGGCAGCGAGTTCCTCCCTCCTTCGGGCTGTTGATGCTGCTGCTGGACATAGTCCTGCGCCTGAGGATCCTGCAGAGGCTGTGGCATGGGCTGCTGCGATGATCCCTGCGACTGTTGCGATTGCGAAGCTTGAGCCTGTTGAAGAAAATGAGGATGCTGGGGCTGCTGGGGGTAGTAGCTTGGCTGGGATGGGCCTTGGGGCAGGGGGAAAGGCTGCTGCTGCTGCTGCTCGGCGATGAGGGGCAGTCTCCTCTCGACGGCGACGTTGATCATCTCCTGGAACTCACCTGTGGTGACCTTGAGGTAGTCCACTTGGGCGCTGAGTTTCCTGAGGAGGCCCGCGAGCTTGAGGTTCGACATCACGAGGTACACGATCACCGCGCCGATCAGGATGACGGCGATCCACACGGGGTCCATCATGAAGCCAAGGTACTTCTTCATGGTCGCCCCGACCTTCCCTGGTGGCTTCATCACCCCGGCCCCTGCAGCCGCCGCGGACGAAGCCCCGCCCTTTTGGCTGCCGCGACCTCCCGTCCCGTGGTCGCTGGCCAGTGCGGCGCCGGCATCATCCTTTCGCTGCTGCTGCTGCTTGCCGCTCCCCTCTGCGGCCGACGGGGGCTTGGCGGCGTTGGGCCCGGGTGATGATGCGCGCGGTTCGCTGTCCCCTTGCTGCTTGAGGGTTACCATCAGTGACCCGGCGCGCTTCGAAGTGTCTCCCGTGGCCAAGGCTGGCTTGCGCGGCGACTGGGTGCTCCCGCTACCGCTCGCGCCCCCGCTTGAGCCCGGGGCTGCTGATGACTGTCTGTTGCTCATCGTCGTTGGCGATTCTGTGGTGCTTGAGTTACGCGATGTTACTTATCTGAGCTCGTCTTTCGAATTTTTCTCCCTCCGCAACCAAGCCCCCTGTGTTTTGGCGGCTGCGAGAAGGTCAGAAGGTCAGAGAAGGTCAGAGAAGGTTAGGGTGAGCGCTTGCGGTTATTTGCGAACGGGCGGTTGTTGACCCCCGCCTTGGAAAATAAAAACACACGATGATCATGACTCTGCCGCTTCACCCGCTTCACTCGCTTGACCCAAGCCGAGGGAACTGAGGGATTCGCCCGCATCGAGGGAGCCGAGGGAGCCGAGGGAGTCAATGGATTCGAGGGATTCGCCCGAGTCGAGGGAGCGGAGGGCACCGTCGACGAAATCGGCGAGGACGCTGTCGGAGGTGGTGGTACTGGAAAGCAGCAGGAAGGCCTCCGTGTTTTCGCCGGAGGGGCAGCGCTCGCTACCCGCGGCCACTATCCTGAGGTCCGGGGGATGGGGGCTATACCTGAGCAGGTCGTCACCGAGGGTCTGGAGGCCAGAGGCGCAGGTGCCCTGGCTGAAGCAGTCCCCCAGGTGGAGGATGATGGCCACGAACCTGCGCCCTGCGGTGGCGCTCGCCACCCTCAGCACCCGCACCTGATTAGGCTCCCAGGCGCCGCAATAGTCCCCGCGCCGCAGTTGCCGCCGCACCCTGAATTCCTCCGGAGACCAGGCTCCCACCCCAGACTCTACCCCAGACTCCACCCCAAAGTACCCTGATTCTCTTTGTTCCCCCCGGCCGCCAGCCGCCTGCCGTGATGCTTGGGTTGTCTCGCGACCCGCGAATGCTGCCTCGGGGACACTCTCGCGGCGCAGTAGACGGAGATGATCAGCGCCAAAGGCCCCTGCCTTCTGCGCGTCAGCAAAGTACAGGCGGCCGTGGTCCCCGGAGTCGAAGATAACCTCTTGTTGCTGCCCCTCACTCCCATCGCCCCCGAGGGAGATGATGAGGTATTTCCAGACCTCGATTTTGGGGGCGATGCGGTCGAAGATGGCCCTGTTCTGACCAGATAGGGTCTTGCGCTTTGCTGCACGGGCGGCCCGCTCCCTGACCACAGCCTCCTGGAGGTCATTCCCCGCCCGTCTGGCGGCCTGCACCAGCGCGGCGTCAGCCTGCTCGCCCAGCCCGCAGTCCCCGCTGCACTCTGCGAGGGATCTGGCGTGATCCTCCACCTCACCAAGCGGCAGTTTCTCCGCCATGGTCTCTACGGCCGGGGCAGCACCGTCTGGGTGAACGCCCCTGAGTGAGATGACGGCCTCCGGCTGCGGCAGAAGCCTCTGGATCGTCACCGGCTGTCGCAGCAGACGTTCCGGTCGCGACGCGGACGTCGCAATAAATGGCATCAACTTGGCCGACGGCGGCACTGATGAGGGCGCCGTAATTCCAAAAGGTAAATTGGATTCCTGTGGCACTGATTGTGACGCAACTTCAGCGGCGAGGATTCCCGGGAAGATGGGTTGCCGTGGTTCAGGGAAAGGCGGCGGCTTGGGGTGGTACTCCGGCCTTGGGGGGATGCTCCCTGCAGTAGGGCCCATCGGCGGAGCCAATGTTTCGCTCTGCATTGGGGGTGCCTGTACTGTGGGAGTCTGTGTTAGAGGAGTCTGTGCTACTGCAGTCTGTGTTGGGGGAGTCTGTGCTGGGGGAGGCTGTGCTGGGGGGGTTTGTTTGAGCAGTGAACGTGGGTGGAGGATGAGGAGGCGGTGCCAAAAGGCGATGGGGCTGTCGAGGTCTGCGGGTTCGCGTGATAGGTCCAGGTCAGCCTCCCAGTCGTCGAGGGAGAGGCCTGACTCGGGCCACGAGGTTCCGAAGAGTTGGATGTTTGTCACCAGGGTCTGGACTGCCTCTCCGTACTGGGGGTCAAATTCTGGGGAGCGCAGTGCCGTCTCCGCGGCCTGCTGCAGGCTCGTGGCGTCGGGGTCGTCCATGGCGATTGCTCTTTTGAAAAATATGTGGGAATGCCAGGGATGTGCGCCCTGGATGTGACGCTGGGCTTGATGCTGGGGAGGGTGTTTAATTCCTGGGCTTGGAGAAACTTTCCGAGACCAACCATTAAATCTATCTAGGCTTGTGATAGGCACTTCCTGTCTTTGCAACCCTTCACCTTTCCACCACCTTCCGGAGTTCGACCCCGCAGGGGAGCAGAAGAAACAGCGGAAGAAGAATGAACGGGAACACGTCTGGGCAGCAAAGGGCAGGCGCGAGGAGCGGCGCAATGAACGGCGCGATGAGTGGGGCTTTTGACGCGTCACCGCACAACCTGGTGGGCCGGGTGTTCAAGATGAGCCGGACCGACCCCACGCTGCAGCCCCACCTGCTCGGCAGGGACGCCAAGGAGCCTGACTTGGGGGTCCTGAGCGGCGTGTACGTGGGGAAGGGCATGCCGCTCTTTGAGGGCAACGTGACCCGCAGGGCCAACCTCCAGAACGGGGAGGTGGCGCACACCTACCGCTCCTCGCCAGCCTCAATGCTCGGCGAATTGTACGACCCGGACGTCAGGCCGGGCATGCTGGTGCTCGTGCTCGCGTACCTCCTCAAGCACCACCTGGGTCACTTCCCGGACCTCCAGCAGTACCGGGACATCGCGGCGTGGCAGACCTCCAAGACCAGCGACGACGCCCTCACCACGCTCCTGATGAAGCGGCTCGTGACCCTCGACCCGGACACCCTGCGGTTGGTGCACATGCTGGTGGGCAGGGTCGAGTTGGACCCCGCCAACCCGGCCCACCCCGATGAGGTGACCCTGGACGAGGTGCGGCAGCAGTATGACGCCAACCTCTCCAAGGCCGAGCCCACGCCAGGCGCGCTCAGCGACGAGGGCAAGGTGGCCATGAAGTACCCGCCACTCTATGCGGACCTTTCCAAGCCCCAGGACCGGACGCTGTTCATCAGGACGCCCTGGTACCTCCCCGGATCATCAGAGAATTTTCTGCCGCGCGCCCCGCAGTTCGTGCCGCTGTGCTCCGAGGTCACGACCCGCTACATTGAGGCGATGGGCCGCATGGGCCCCAACGCCCAGGTCGCCCAGCATATGTCCGAGATCCAGCAGAAGGAAAACAAGCACGCCGCCAACATCACCACCGCGAACCTCGACCTCTGTGACATCGAGCCAGGCCAGGTCACCTCGTACCTCCAGGGAGACCGGATGCAGCAGAACTTCCTGACGCGCACCCAGGAAGAGGCGAGGGCTTCTGACGAGGTCAACCCGTGGTCAGGCGACGCCGGGAAAGCCCGCGCCCAGGCGCTGAACCAGGAAGTCTTGCCGCGCATCGACCAGGCGGTGATCTCCAGGCAGCCATTGGAACCCACCCCCCTCCAGCCACCCCCAGGATCACTTTTTCAGCCCCCCAGCGCCCAATAAACTTTTTTGACACCCACCCTTTCCCTCCCACTTCTTACTATAGTCTCATGACGCGACATCGATCAAAGTATCATGGTTCCTTGATCAGATGGCGAACAGACACCAAGCCTGAGGCACCGCGCAGCGCTGGCAAAATATCTGGCGACTTGCTAAACTGCGACCTAGCCTTCCCCGTCTATCCTCCAACATCCGCTATCGACCCTCCAACTGAAAGATGTCCCTGACGAGGGTGATTGACCCGAGACGCCCCTATATTGAGGCCCTAGACCGCAACCTGGTGGCCCAATTAGGCGGTCAGATGGCGCTGGCGGGCTTCGATCGGCTCGGAGTCTCAACGGTCATCAACCCGCAGCGCTTCGTTGAGGCGGAGGGATTCGAGCCCGACATCGCGACGATCTGGATGCTCGGAGGCGTAAACGCCGGCGGCTCAGGCGGCACCGCCTTCCCGGGGGTGTACCTCGTCAACGGGACCCTCACGGAGCCAGAAGCCCTGTCAGACAGATACGCCGCCGCCAAGTGGGGCTTCACCGGATTCCCGAGATCGGCACGCCGAGTCATGGCGCCCCAAAATCTCAGGCAGATCCAGAGGCCGGCACCCGCAGACCTGACTCTGGCATTGCTGCGGGCCCCCAGCGGCGCCGGTACCCCTATCTTCCCCGGATTCTCCACTACGGGAGGCGCCCCCAGTCCGGGCGGTCTGCCCCGGACTCCCACAGCCTTCAATGTGTACATGAGGTCAGAGGTGGCGCGACTCAAGGCCCTCGGGATGACCCATTCGGCGGCTTTCCACGCTGCAAATAACGCCTACACAGGGCCGAGGTGATCTGCTGGATGATACCCGATACCTGCAGGGCCCATCTGAAGATCATCGCGCTGTATACTTTCGCCGTTCTTCCTGGTCGTGCCGCATGCAGATATTTTGAAATCAAATTCGGTGAAGAACACTTCCCCATTTCCCGTATTCCTCACATGCTGAACAAAATCAGAGATACACAGCATAAACCACAACTTCAGGTTCAGTCGCTCTTGAGCTTGGAAACCTGTGCCTCGAGCTCCACGATGCGGGCCGAGAGCCTCGCGTTCTCACCGGTGAACTCGAGAACCTGGCGCTCTGCCATCTCGGCCCTGCTCTCTGCAGCAGTTGCCCTTGCTTCTGCCACGGGCAGCGAATCGAAAAGAACCTTCCTGCAGGCCCCCTCCTCCTCTGCGGCGACAAGAGCGGCCACCTGAGCCTGAACGTCGGCGGCCACCATCTTGCGGGAGAAGACACCATCCAGGTAAGCGACCCAGCCATGCTTCAGGGCGTAGCCGACGACACCAACGCCTTCCTGACCGGTCTGCCTGGTTCCAGTCTCAGGCAAAGCCAGGTACCAGGTACACGCCTCGACAGCAAGGCCAGTCCTTAAGTTCAGGCGAGCCTGCTGCTCAACCTCCTCGGCTTCGGCCTCACGCAAGGTCTTTAGGGCGTCGGACTCGATCTTCACCTCAGAAGCCAGGCGCACAAAGAATCGCCCGTCGTCGGAGAGCCCAATCCAGCCTCGCAGGCGGGCATACTTCTGGACAGCAGGCTCAAAACCTTCCACCGGAAGTCCATGTCTAGGCACCGACAACGCAAAGTCACGGGCACGAGCAGCAAGCATTGAGACAGAGAGAGAAGGAGAACTTTTTTGGTTTGAAAACGGAATCTTCCAGGAAATCAATCTCCTCCCCAGTATAATCTATAAGGCAAAGTGAAGATAGTTGAATCATGAGATATATCAGAGTGATTGGGTATGATATCGGGCTGCGGCACACAGGGTGCATCATCGCCACCCTGGCGTTCGATAAGGATATCAACGAGATCGTGGCGGCGCAGTCGCGGCTTGATCATGCGTCGTGCACCGACGTCGTGAAGGCCGCGGGCTCGACCGTGCGCAATTGCCTGACGCTGACCCAGGACAGGGCGCTCAAGTACCTGACCGCCACGGTGCGTGACCACCTTAAGGTCCTGACGGACTTGCAGGCCGCTGACGGTGAGCCGGTGGACCTGGTGATCTGCGAGCAGCAGCCGGGCCGCGCGGGCAAAAAGCAGTACACCCTGACCTACATCATCGAGACCTGCTATGACATGCACTTTGCCGAGCACCCCCAGAGCAGCCACAAACCCCAGATCCTCGCGCAGACAGGGGCCGGGAAACTGAATGTCGCCTCCCGGAGGGCCGGGGGCAACCTGGTGCTGGACCCGCACGCCTACCCGGACGTCACGGGTCTCACGAGGGCCCAGATCTACGACGTCAACAAGGAGTACGCCCTGGAGGTGGGCGACTGGTTTGTCTGCAACTTGAGTGACGAGAACATCGGGCCTGGGGTCGCCGAGTACATGGCGGAAACCCACCGCTACGACATGGCCGACGCCCTCCTGCACGCGGCCTACTACTGCCTCAAACGCAGCCCCCTGCCCCCTCCCACCCCTCTCCATGTCATGGCCTCCATGGTCCAGGTGCCATCTTCCTCCTCATCCACGTCATCATCACCGTCCTCCTCCGCGAAGAGGAAGGCTGCTGACACAGAAGCAGACTTCGGGGAGGACGGTGACCAGCCCGTGAAGAAGAAATCCAGGTCGACTGCCACGAAGACAGCAACAATGGCCCCGTCAAAGCCGGCCAAGACGAAAGAAGGCAAGGGGAAGAGCAAGGGGAAGGGCAAGGAGAACGGGCGGGAAACCGGGCTGGACGACAATTTGTTCTTTGGGTATCCGGTTGGCGAGGATGGCGTTGTCGACCTCACCCAACCTGCAACTGCGGACAAACAAAAGAGCAGATGATCGATTTTCTGAGGACCTTTATTGCTCGAGATTCCGACGGAGATAATAGAGGATCTTATGATTCAAATTGGAGGAAGGGAGGTCAGGGGAGTCTTTCCCTCAATTGGGCCCTGGCGCGCATGTCGTCCAGCGCCGAAGGATCGCGGTCTCCGCACAGGTAGAGACAGCCAACAACAAGCAGCAGGAGCGCGATAAGGCCGCTGACAGACCAGAAAAGCGCGGCAACGGACACCGCGCCGAGATAAACCGCGCGATCACAGTTCTCGTAGGCACTCCCAGGGCCGGTCGAAGCAAGGAGAAAGGTGCCGTAGACGGTCCAGCAAAGCTCAAAGCCGAGCAGTAAGCCGCAGACGACATCGTGAAAGGTGGAGGTATCGGCACGCCTCCTGAGCCGGACTCGACGGCCGTCTTCCCCGTCCCTGACAGTGAGACGCGTGGTCAGGAGGCCCAGGGCAAGGAGCAGGCAGCCACCTACAATCGCGTAGACAGGGATCCTCTGCTCGTCGCAGTGCAGGTGCTCGGTGAAGAATAGGCTGCCGGTGATAACCCCCACCAGACCAATGGCAAACTGCGAGAGAACAGCCGCCAGCATAAACAACAACAAAAGGCATCCAGCGCAGGCATCACACGATCCCATTTTCTTCCACTTGAAGATGAACGCGAGAACAAAAGAGCGAAGGGAGAGAGGGAGAGAGAGAGGAAGGGGAGAGGGGGAGAGAGAGAAAGGGGAGAGGGGCTTTTAGAAGCAGGTTCTCTCTGATATCATTCGCGGCACCGGATGCTGTTTTCTGTCACCGCCTTTATCGAAAAATGCTGCTGATCATCTTTGTCCCGATGACATTTTGTGGTGAGTTTGCTGTTGACTTCGTCGCCGACGATTAACTATCTGATGGAATGGTGACGACCATCCAACGCTCGACAAACGCAGCCCGAAGATTTGTGGAGGTCACGGCCTAATAATATGAGCATCAACCAAGAGGGCCGGGTGCCCATAATCGTGACGTCGGCCACGAAGGACGGAGAAGACAGTCTGGCCAGGGTCGGCTCGGGGATGGGCTGGCTCCTTATGTACCAGCCGCCTCGCGCTTCGACGCCCGGCATGTTATCCATCCTGACCCCAGGAGGCAGACTCCTCACCGAATTCCCAGTAAACACGCTGCGCAAGTCGGGCGCACAGGCGTTCCATTTCGGGCCTATCCTCGATGATTCCGATCATCTAGGAGAAGGGCAGTTCGTCATTGAGAATCCAAGCGCCGCAGCCGCTCTCGACACCCTCGTTGCCCAAGGGCCCCCTGCTCCTGGTCCTGAGTTTTACGACGGGCAGGTGCGGGCAGCGAAGCCCAGAGTCACCTTACCGATCGATCTCCGGGCTTGGACTTTGAACGGAGATGTCATGCCAAGGCCTATCGTCGGCAATTGGAGTGTGATGATCTATCCGGAGGATCCCAGTTATGGGGGCGGTGGGATCTGGTTCGACTTCTTGCAGAACGGCGTGGTGAGGCACACGGTGACGAACATCACCGTAAACCGTCGTGGGAATCTTATCGCCGCTGGCGACCCGGCCAGATCGGTCTACCTGTTCCAGGTTTCCAGTCCCGCGGTGGCCGAGGCACTGCTGGCGGGAGACAGAGACACTGATCCCTACGAGTACGTCCGCAGGCTGCAGCGAGCCCAGCAGCAGGTGATGCCAGGCCAGAGACTTCTCACCGCCCCGCTGGCACCCCAGTCTCGGCCAGATTCGTCCCCGGTTGTCACCAAGATGCCAAATTCACCCTCGGGGCAGCGCAAGCCACGAGAGACTGTTCAGGCCCAGTATGACCGCCTGTGCTCTGAGGTCGCAGCGCGCCTTCACGATGAGTCGAGTGTGGGTGAGTTGCGTGACTGGGCAAAGGGACTCCGCATTAGTCCCTTACCGAGGAATAAGGCAGGTCTTTGTATCGAGGTGGGCCGTGCACTAGTTGCTCAGCAAATGCAAGAACAGTAAGACCATCGCCGAACAACTGTCTCCTAGCCTCCATCAGTTGTTATTCTGTGCTTCTTTGTGGTACAGTTCCTCCGAACAATCACATTTTCAAGACATTCCCAATCGGCCAAGTTCGTCGCCGTTTTTCACTTCAGAAATCCTGTCGCTTCGGACGCCTTGCATAACCCCGGAGATGAGGTGGAGTTGAACTTAAAAACGCCTGCATCAGAAGCCCTGGCCGCGCTCCCACTGCTGGGGAGGGGCTGCGCGGTTGCGGGCGAAGCCGTTGTCCCTCAACTGCTGGTAGGGGTAGCCGGGCTGCAGGGGCAGGCCAGCCTGGAAGCCCCTGTTTGGGAAGCGCTCCCACTGCTCGCTGATCTGGCCGTTGCCATAGCCGAACAGCGCGCGCGAATTGGCGGCGCCCATCATCCCCGCGGCCCCAAGGGGGCGGCCAAAGTCGTCAACCTGGCCCAAGTTTGGGGTGGGCACGCCGCTCGCTTGCATGTTCTTCTTCTGTCCGTACATGGTCTCTGATTCTTTCCTTCGGGGGTGGGTGCGTGATATTTTATGTTGGGGGGATACTAGAAGATGATTACCCATCGCGAGGCTGAAAAAGCACTGCCTGGCCTATTCCTCGTGAACGGTCTCCTCTGGCACCCCTTGCAACCCTTGCACTTCGGGCGCCTCCACCTCCTGCGACGTTAGATTCGCCTCAGCCGCCATCACCGCTGATTCAGCGATGAAATCCCCAGCAGTTGTCGACGATTGCGGACTGACTTCAACCCTTCCAGTGATTCCGGTGATTCCAGACTCGCTATCCTGGACGTTGTGACAAGCTTGGATATCCTGCCTGTCCGACGCCTGCGTTGCGATCACTGCCTGCTGCACGGGGGGTACCGCAGCGTTGGGCGTCTGTGATGGGAATTCGGGATTGCCGCCATCTCCTGCTTCGTGAGATGCAAGGGGGAGCTTTGGGGGGATGATCCACTGGCCAGGTTCGATGGTGTCGCCGAATTTCTGATCTCGCTTTGTTCGGAGGACAGGAAGCGCGTGTTGCGAGACCATCACGCTGGCAGGGGCCGGGGCCCAGGAGTACTCCAGGCGGCCTTGCTCCGTGAGCACCGTCGTGCCGATCATGCACGCCACGTCACCGGGCTGCTGCGGTCTGGGAACCGTGCCGATGATCTCATAGAAAGTCGGCTTGCCGGAGGTGGGAGGCTTCTCAGCAATGACCGCATCCTTCTCCCTGCTGAGCGCGTCCATGATCTTGTCCTTGCACCGCTTCCTGTAGGCCCACCACCACTCCACCAGGATGTAGACCAGGTACAGCGCCAGCGCCACGAACAGGAAGCTCAGCATCATGGTCCGCCTCGACTTCTGGACCCGCGCGGCGCCATCCTCCCCCTCCTTCACCGAAGGCCACTTGCCCAACTTGTCTGACTTGTCGGATTTGTCCCAGCCTTCACAGGCCATGAGATCTCCCGCATCATCACCCCTCCTGGATTTCGCCAAGGATGATGACGATGACAACACCGACGACGAGGAAGATAGTGTTGGGAGATCGGCGCGGCGCCTCACCATGATCCTCTCCGGGTACGCTTCTGCGTCTCTGACAGCCGCCTCTCTCTGTTGCTGCTGCTGCTGCTGCGATTGTGCTTGCCGGGCTGGATTTTGGCGTCTCTGGCCGTGGGAGGGGCCCCGCGACCTGGCATTCAGCGAAGTGACCCTCACGTACTCCATTCTGTTCCACTGGGATGATGAGTCGGCGGAGAAGGCAAGCACTTAACCGTTACCAGGCACTAATTTTTTTGAGCGCCAGACGGTGCTGCTTATTACTTGGGTGAAGCAGCGGCGGGATCTTGGGTAAAGGGTGGAATGACGGTGGGAGGGTGGCGAGTTGATGGTGCGCGGGCATCAGTCGAGCGAACCCCAAAATATTGAACTGAAAGTTACTAAAACACCTCATCTTGCCAACTGCCCCCTTTTGATTTCCCCCTGTTTCAACACCCTCGAGAGAGTCTTTGCGCGCTAAAATGGGTTGCGGTGGTTCCGGATTCGGTGACAACGGAGGCTGCGGTTGTGGCCCCAGCGAGGGATCCTTCGACGTGCCCTCATCTGCGTGCTGTTGTGAAAAGAGATACTGGATCAAGCCCAAATTCGAAAGTCGCTGCTGCCCATGCCTGTCCTCATGCTGCCTGAGGAGGCCTCGCAACTGCCCCAGGCCCCTGGAGCCCCAGTTCTTTGTCTGCGACGGACACTGGAGTAAGTTTTCATTAAATTCTGATTTTTTGCTGCAAAACTGTTGCTGAACATTGCTCTTGCTTCCGCTTCCTCCCTGTGCACCCGTAGCGTTCTGCCGCGGCTGCCCCGTGTTTACATACCGTAAGATCGGGAAATGCCCGCAAGATTGCTGCAGGTAGGCTCTTTATTCAACCAAAAGAAGTGGAGGAGGTGGAGTTGAATTCAATACCAAACTTAAAAACCCCAATTACTGCTCCTGCATAGGTGTCGCCCTGAACCTCGCAATCCCTGCGAGCCTGACTGCGAGTGCAAGTGTGAGGAGCGCAGGCCCGCTTGCGGATGTGAGGAGAAGAAGGCCGATTGTGGTTGCGGCTGCGGTGGCAGGTAGTGACCTTGGAGATCCTCGCCGAAATTTTTGTTGTTGACGTTTATTGATTTCCCCGAGTGCACGAGTGGTAGATCAGAAGCAAACAATAAAAAACTTCACTCATAATGGACATCGCGCCAGAGTTTGTGTTTCTTGGCGAGAGTAATAACCGTGGCCCGAGTCTCTCTGATAACCCGCGGGGAAAGGTTTCCGACGTCCGGCATGAATGCATTCTCCTCGCCGACAATGAAACCAGCAAAGCGCCTCGCATAGGTGGCGGTCGGGATATCAGGGAAAGATCCAAAAAAACGCTGCTTCTGGAGTGGGATGGGCCGAAAAAGAACAGGATAACCCTTCCTGACCTCCGAGTAATTCTGAATCCCAGCCACACCGCTCATATTGGTAATTTTGAGATGAATCCCGGCGGCATCACTAGCGTTCCGCTCGCCATGCTCCAGGCGACAGATGACATCCACCTCGATTTCGGCGCGCCTTGGTCCGCTGATCAACATCAAGGCAAGTTGAAGAGAGATCATGTCAGGCGAGAAGAAAGACGAGTCCCTGCGTAGGGCTGCCAGGCGATAAGCATACGCCGCTTCGGCTTCCGACTTGTATTCCCCCAAACTAACAGTCTTGTCCAACTCCAGGATACGGATTGAAGAGTGGAATTCGCCAACGACAAGAATGCAGACACCCATAAAGAAAGAGGTACGACCAAGTGTCTTCTGCATGTTCAACAAATTCTCACGGTTCGAGGCGGCGCGCAGACTCGCCTTGCGATTGTCAAGCAGATCGTGATGATGATGATCGACAAAATGATGATCTTCGATCAATCCGAAATATTGCATCACGAAACGACTAAGAAGAATTCGCTCACCCTCAACCCAGATATAAACATAATCACTTTCCAGTGTGCAACGATGGACTTCCAGAAAAGGGGCAATTTCAGCATCCACCCGTGTGAAAAGGCCAGTACCTTGCGCGCCTGTTAGGGGAACTAGAATACCTGGATCAGGAGGTTCAACAAGCTTCATTCGCTTCCAGCCGCAGGTCACACACCCTTGGAATCCCTCCACATCGTGAATTAAAAGAATATCATTATCATGTACACAAACGAGTTGACGAAGAAATTGCGAATGAAGGTTCATCTTCAATGCGTGTAACCACACTCAAAATGAAAGGAGGAGTGAAATCAGCACAGATACTTCACACAATATTCCACAACGATCTGATATCGCAGGTTGATCAAAAAACAATCTTATGTTGCCCCAGATCGACACCACGATATCCCGCCTCTTGCAAGATACGAGTCGCAGGTAATTCCTGCCTGATGCACACCCGGTGGGCGGTGATCTCCTCAAAGTCCTTGTCGGCCTTGCGGCAGGCCTTGATGCCCGCACGGCACTCGGAGACGATATCGGCCAGTTTGTCTGATGAGATGGTGATGAGGTGTCGCTCGAGGGCCTTGGCCCAGCGGCCGCAGTCGCCGACCACGCTGGCGGACATCAGCAGGGCGTTGCAGCGGGAGAAGATGGTATCCATGATGGTCAGGACCTCGGCCAGGGCCTGCGGGGACGCCGGCGTCCAGAACCCCGGGTTGGCCACATACACAGTCACGCCCCTCATCTCCCCGAGCCTCTCCACCGAAATGCCACCAAATAAAGATGACGACGAAGAAGATGATGACAAAGAAGATGATGACAAAGAAGACGATGAAAATGATGAAAACAAAGATGATGAAGATGATGAATGGGGTGAGGATGCTTCGCGCCAGTGGTGGCCGGTGGCTGGGAAGACGCAGGCGCGACCGCGGTGGAGGAGGTCGTGGAGGGGCCAGGTGGAGGCGGAGAGCTCAAACGTGGTGGGGCGGGGCTGGACCTTGGGGTGATGGAAGTCGAACTGGAGGGAGAGGTGGGGCGGGGTGAGCGGCGGCGCCAAAAAGTCCGGCATCCAAGGCTCACCCATCTCCGGCTCCACTTCATCCTCCACCCCCAACCCCACATTCACATCCATCTTCAACTTCTTGCTTTTGCCCTTCTTCAAAGCGGCAGAATCAGAAAGTTCACCTAGCTTCGGTGGGTTGGGTAACTTGGGTGGCTTGGGTGGCTTGAGTGGCTTGCGGACTGTGAAGTGGCGGTTGAAGACGGGGATGTGGCGCATGTAGGCTAGGAGGGTGACGATGTTGACCTCGGAGCTCGCGAAGCCCGAGAAGTAGGGGAGGCCGACTTCCCGCAAATACGCCTCGATCCTGGAGGGGGAAAAGCGCTGGTCACCATCGATGACCTTGCGGTACATCACCGGGAACTCTGCCTCGAGCTCCGCCAGCAGCGCCACCGTCTCTCTCTTCCTGCTCATCACACCCCTCAATACGCAATACTCAGTACGCAATACAAAATACGCAATACACAACACGCAATACACGATGCCCAATCCAAAATACGCAATGCCCTGTGCGCAAGAGGCAAAGCACGAAAGATGAGAATATCCCTCTTTTCGGCGCTGGTGACACAGACGTCAGAGACAACACAGAGGTTAAAGACAACACAGTCTTCGAAGCCAATACAGACAAGAAAGAGACGACAGACAAGAAAGACACGACAGACGAGAAATATCCACAGACGAGAAAAATAGCACAGACGATAAAGATATGACAGACGAGAAAGATATAATAGCCAAGAAAAATAAGATGGACGAGAAAGATTCGACACAAATGGTGGGACCCGAAGAGGAGGGGCGGCGGGATCACTGGACGCGGCAATATGACGAGGTGTTGTCGTGGGCAGGAGAGGCGCTTGACACCGCAGGGGTGACCTCGGCATCGCCGCCCGCCAGAGCATCAGAATCATCTGAATCATCCGTATCGTCGTCGTCACAATCTTCGGAATCATCGCTGCCAGAGTCGCCGTCCGAATCGCCCTCTGAATCACCATTCGAATCACCGTTCGAATCACCGTATGAATCGCCGTTCGAATCGCGGTCAGAGCTCGCTTCTTCTCTGTGGTGGTCGTCGGCCGACGCGTCATCGGAGTTTGGATCATCAACTTCGATTCCATCAAGCTCGGGGAGGTCATCATCCGTGTCATCTGCGCCACCAGCAGTCCCCAGCGGTTGATGATGGAGCAGATCGACGTCGAGGTCGAGGAGTTGCTCCAGCGGGTCAAGTTCCCCGTCGAGGTCCCTGTTGAGTCCTGCCGTGGGGCTGGCAGTTGAAGAGGTGGCGGCGGAGAAGGGTCCGGCGCTGATTGCGGCGAGGGCGGCGCAGACGTTGCGGAGCGGCAGGGCCTCCTCGTTCTTCAGGAGGGTCTCCCTGACGTCGAGGGTCTGCTGGACGTGCTTGGTGCCGGAGGCCTCGTGGACGATGGCCACCTCCCGCAGGGTGACGAAGGAGACCGACTTCCCCAACACCCCGCCGGCCGTGCAGTGACCGCAGTTGGGGAGGCACTCCCTGCCTGGGGCTGGGCAGGTCTGGACCCGCAGGTTGTAGAGCTCCGCCTCGTGGCGCCACACCACACAGATCACCGAGTCAAACGACCCCCCTCTGCCATCCACCTCGTTAGCCACGTTAGCCACGTTAGCCACGTTAGCCACGTTAGCCTCGTTAGCCTCGTTAGCCTCGTTAGCGACATTGGGCGATTTCGCCGCCATCTTTTCGGAGGTGACGAGGGCGATGGAGGCGAGGCCTGGGGAGGCTGGGGGGAGGGTGGAGAGGAAGCCCTGGCCGAGGTCGCCGGAGAGGCCGCTGGCGGCAAGGGCGGGCGGGAGGCACTGGGCCCACCTGTACCTCGGCGCGTAGCACTGCGCCTGCGATGGGGGATCGCGCGGCAGGTCTGGAGAGTCACTGTGCGGGTTGAGTTGAAGGACCCACCAGGACGAGTAGGCGGACATGACGGCGCAGGTCTTGGCGGACAGCCCGGCCATGACGACGAGGGTGTCGGGCTGTCGCTGGGCGAAGGCGAAGAGCCTGTTAAGCATGAGGTCGACGTTGTCTCGCTGCTGGCTCCTCAGCGGGGACTCGCCGGCGGTGTAGTACGAGAGGTCCAACACCACCATGAGGGGCTGGTACTCGCGGGCGGCGAGCATCAGGTGCCAGGCGCTCCAGTGCTCCTGGGTGGTGTTGTCGTGCACCTCGAACATAAGAGGCCCCAAGTCCAGCCCGGCGGCGCTCCGCCTCGGCTGGTGCCGCTGTATGAAGAGGTGCATCGCGGTGGCCAAGAACTCGCTCACGGCGATCTTCGACAGCGAGTGCACCACCCCCCACCCGCTGAGCGGGACCATCTGCGCCGCGCGCAAGCTCACATTCACCACCGCCCCAGCATCCCGCCCCATATCCCGCCCCATATCATGCCTCATATCCTGCCCCGCATCCCCCGCAGTCCCATCAGCATCATCGTCGTTGTTGTGATCACTAGTCTCCATTCCCTGGGTGTCCTGGGTATCCTGATCAGGGGCCTCTTCATCGCCGACGCTTTCGTCTGACATCAGTTCCTCCTCGGACCACTCGCCCTCAAGCTCCTCATCCTCTTCATCATCATCCCCATCATGTTGATGGTGATGAATGTGATCATCATCCCGCTCTCCCCCGTCGTCCCCATCGTCCCCATCGTCGTGGTAGTTCTCGTCATCTTGTTCACACGGACATTGATTTTCAGGCTGAGGCAGCATCAGGCGATGTTTGGGGCCGGCACCCTGTCCCGGTGATGTGACCTCCGCCTCATCTTCATCTTCACGCGGTTTGCTGAGCACGTTCGCCATTCCCTGCATTGCCTGCCGAGCTTTCTGATACAAGTCCTGTGCCTGTCCTTGGAGAAGAAAGGCGGGGAGAGGAAATACAGAGAGAGAGAGAGAGAAAGAAATGCGGGAAGGATGATGTGACAGAGAGAAATTCGGACTGATTTATTGAAATTCGGGCCCACTTTAGTTTTCTTGCGGTGGCGTCAAATTTCGCCTCGGTTCACCGAGGACCAGATGGTTCAATGGGTCTCGTAGGGCCGGTGCGCGACCTCGTCAAAGCTCAGGGCTGGGCTGCGGCGCATGGCGAGTGAGGCCTTCAACATCTCGTCATCCTGCTCATCCTGCTCATAATGCTGCTCATGATGCCCATCACCGCGGGGCGCTCGATCATCGTCATCGATGTCAGGCCCGGCACCGTAAATCCCCTCTTCACGAGCCACCTGTGAGTTCCAGACCGAAGCCGCCAGGTCAGGACCCGACCCCTGTTCCTGCTGCTGCTGCTGCTGGTGGAGGCGGTAGAGGCGGCGGCGCTCGTCGTCCTCGTCGTCGAGGTCCTCGGCCAGCACCTGATAAAAATCGGAGAGCAGGACAACCCTTCTCCCGCGCTCGTCCGACGTGGCCTTGCGGCAGCAGGCGGCGGCGAGCAGACCATCAAAACAGCACCTGAGGCTCCTTGTCACCACAGACCAGTCAAGGATGACGCTCCCCTCATCACAGGGACAGCGAGGACAGTGATGAGGCAGGCGGAGTTGGATCATCGCGAGAATCAGGGCCACCGAAATCAGCACCGGCGCGATCCACATCACCCCCACCACAGCCCTAAAAGCCACCCGCAGCCACCTCTCACCATCGTCACACGATATCCGAGATACGATGATCGTCCCGCTCAAGATGAGCGAAAAATTGATCATCACGATAATCATCCACACCCCCACACTGTTTCTGGGGAACCGAGACGAGCGCGCGAATCCTGATACCAATTCTGATCCTGATCCTGATACGGGTCCCGATCCTGCTTCTAGTCTTGAATCTGATGTCGGCGATGTCGGTGATGTGATGGATGGGGCTGAGGTTGATGAAGATCGCTGTCCTGATGTGGGGGATAATGACGCTGATGATGACGCTGATGGGGGCGATGAGGCTTGTTGGGGTGCCCGAATCACCTGCTTGACGACAACGGTGCCGGCGATGAAATACAGGGCGAGGTGGATGAGGCCGCAGAAGAGCAGCCAGAGCGGCACTGACAGATGATTCTGCCCCGCACTGCCGCAACTCACACCGCGACTTAGCGCCTCCACACCGCCCGCGATGCCTCCAAAGGCACAGACTGAGCACTGCAGGACGTAGATCAGGGACACCATCTCCATGCGGCCCAGGAGGCGGCGCAGCACCGCCTTGCGAGTGTGTGCCTCGTGCGTTCTCCCCTGATGCGGCCCCCTCATTGTAGATATCAGGAAATGGAAAAATTCAGATATTTTGATGCTGAGTGACATGGAAGGAAGATTCTTGATCGTCTGTGACAAAGCAATCAGGTGGCATAAAAGGTGAGCTCAACATCAGAAGTCTGCTGCAGTTCACACGCACCACTTCTTTTCTGTCTCTCCAGCAGACTTCTCCATCTCTTTCGACTACAGTGGGGTGATGTCTTTGTCGGCAAGAGATTTGGAGCCTGTAAGCAGCCTGGAAAGTGGCTGCCTGCGTCTTGCTGCCTTTCCTCGGGAGGTGTCCGTCGCGTACAACTTCATGCACCCGCTGGTCTGGAACAAGCGCGCCGATTTGCACTCGTATGAGGCTGTCGTGCCGAGGTGCATGGACGTCATTCGCACCCTCGACTTCGGGTACTGGGACGCCCAGGCCAAGAGCGTGCTTCCCTTCGTGACCGTCGATGGGCAGACCCTGCGGATGATGCCCATCTCGGTGGAGTACGGAGGTGAGCGCCTCTTGCTCTCCCACACCTGGTTCTTGGACAGGGAGGCACATTCCAGCCAGCAGGGAGGCTTCAAGGTCTGGCGCGGCCTCTACCCCCACGCGACATGGTCCTCGAGGCCGACCGTGGACCTCACCTGGGGCCTGGGCAGGGAGTCTGTCTCCGACTCCGAATGCGGTGCGGGCCCGTTCTGCTTCAATCAGGTTGGCTCGGGGTCGCTGTTCGACCTCAAGGTCATCTTCGAGGCAGGGGCCTGCTGCTGGCTCCCCACCCACATGATGGTGTCGGGCTTCCTGCTGAACACCGACGCCCGGCCCTTCTTCGATAAGGGCGCCGCTCTTGTGAGTTGTCAGGAAGGTGCTGACAACCAGCCCAGTGTGCAGGCCCTGCCCGTGCGACTCCAGCAGCACGATCCTCGTGGGAGATGCCCTCGGCACAGAGGAAGATGGCGAAGATGATGGGGAAGGCGAGCCCACAAGCTCGTAGTTCTCCTTCAGGGCAGAGGGGTACCTCCCGTCAATCTCCGTCAGACAGAAGGTCTCGGGATCAGTGCTGGCGAGGAAATGCCTGACGCGCTCGTCAAAGTCGGAGTCGCCGGTCTGAATGAGCCAGCCAGTGCCTGAGGGCATCTGCTCGACGGCCGCGCAACCCGCCCTGAGACGGTTGAAGTTCTCCAGGCCGAACATCCTGCCGACCCAAGTAAACAGTTGCTTGCGATACCACACGCCGGTGGACAGCAAGACACCGGAGAGTTCATCTTCCCTGGCCTTGGCCTTGGCCTTCGCCGCGGCCTGGAGCAGGAGCACGTCCATGTACGCGGCGACGCCGCCCAGCATCGCGGGCACACCATCATGGAGACGACGACGTGCGCCCTCGTCAGACTCCTCGTAGCTCGGAAAAGTCACGGCGCCGAGGCGAAGCGCGTCTCCCATGGCCTGCAGAACCTTTGGCTCCGCCTCCGGAGCGTCGAAATCGTGCATCTTCAGCGCAACAACGAGCTTCGTGATCCAGTCCGGCTTAGGTTCCGACTCCAGAATCTGAAAGAGAAGAGAGGCGGTGCCTCCAGTTCCCGCGCCTGATGCTCCGTAGCCCATGACTTGAGAAGGTGCAGGAATTCAAAGTAGAACAAGGGAGGAGAAGCAGAAGACGATAAGAGACCAAATGCCGGTGGCTTTCAATCTGTCAACACGCATCACCTTGAAAGGATTATCAAAATGTCGCAATGGATAATGGAATAGCGAAGTGAAAATCATTTCATTTGAAATATCTGGCAATCTCGGAGGAAGATGTCACATTTCTTGGTTCAAATCAACGATAGATCAACTGGGGCAACAGAAGGCCATCACCAGAGGAATTGCCACCAGGAGGTTGCGGCAGGCACGGCAGGAGGCACGGCGGGCTGAAAGGCTTCAGTAGCCGACATTTGGCTGTGGTCACCTTGCTCAGCGAGCGAAAGCGACTCTGCGAACCCGCATATCTCTGGCACCACGCCAGCAGGCGGTAGGGAGTCCACTACCTCGCCACTCGGCAGACTGGAGTCAGGCTCAGCGCGATTCTCAGACATCGAGGCGGTGATGGGAGGGGCGCCTCGCCCAAATGTGTTGGGAATGAAGAGGAGGCCGCTGTCTCGTTCTGCGGCCTTCAGGCGGGCGATGGGACTGCAGCCAAGTTCAACAGTCCGGGGGACCTTATTTGGGGCGAGACCTTTTATGAGCTCTCCGCCGTCAGCGACGTGCCAATTCCGATGCCCTGGGCGAGCAAATTCTCCGCGCTGATGGAGACCCACTTCATCCAGATGTGTGACCCCGAAAATCTCAGCCACATCATCTACGAGATGGGCCACCAGGGGAGGCCTCACATGCGCGTTCAGGAGCTCCGTGACCCCGGCACTGGGGCAGTTTCAGGTTACCTCAAGCACGCCCCGGTCCCCCTCTAGTTTCTCCCAGATCATGCTTCCCTTGGCGATCGAATAAAATGACGGGCGATAGCTCAAAACATCTCACCATTCTTTCGAAGGCTGAGTTCCACCTGAATCCTGATTTAGCCGGAGAGCACAATGGCGGCGTGGGGGAAATTGAAGATTGAGGACTTGAAGGGGGTGATCTTCATCTGCGGGCAGCGGGCCAGTGGCAAGACCGTGCTGCTCAATGAAATCATCGCCAAATTGGCGCCGAGTCATGATCGCGTCGTGCACTTCATTGACCCTGACCGCGACCCGAGCCACTTGCGGACTCCTGAGGTGTGCTATGATGAGGCCCTCTT
>Ga0302316_10000655_pt1 | contig 29566 bp, 30 predicted proteins | sample III_Palsa_N3_2_FD_200456 | JGI IMG/M metagenome (GOLD analysis project Ga0302316, IMG submission 200456) | Peat permafrost microbial communities from Stordalen Mire near Abisko, Sweden - III_Palsa_N3_2 | ecosystem: Environmental > Terrestrial > Soil > Palsa > Peat permafrost | place: Sweden...
ACATGATCGATCTGGTGCGCACGAACAGCCGCCTGTTCGAACTGGTCACGCCCTTCAACCGTATCGAGGAAGATCGCGCCGAACATCTGGCAATTCTCGAGGCGTATCTGGCGGACGACGCGGAAGCAGCGCGTACCGCCGTGCGCACGCATCTGCAGAACCTGCGCCGTTTCGTGCTCGACCGGCTCGCCGAGGGCACGTATAGCTGAGGTGCGAGGCAGCGTCCGGGCGCTTCATGCGAGGGGCCACGTGCTTCTTCAGTGCTTCCTCAGTGCCGCAGAATCTTCCCGACGAATTCCTGCGTACGCGTTTCCCGCGGCGCATCGAATAGCTGCTGGGGCGTGCCGGTTTCGATCACGTGACCCTCGGCCATAAACACAACCTTCGACGACACCTCCCGCACGAAACTCATCTCATGCGACACGATAAACATCGTGATGCCGTCCGAGGCGAGTTCGCGGATCGTGTCGAGCACTTCATTGACGAGCTCAGGATCGAGCGCAGCGGTTACCTCATCGAGTAACAGCACCTTGGGCTTCAACGCAAGCGCACGCGCAATCGCCACTCGCTGCTGCTGGCCGCCCGACAATTCGTCCGGGTAGGCATGCAAGCGGTGCGCCAGGCCCACACGCGTCAGCAGATTGATCGCATTCTGCTCGACTTCGGCGCGCGGCCAGCGTTTGATCCTGGTCGGCGTAATCATCACGTTATCGATCACGGTCATGTTCTGGAACAGGTTGTACTGCTGGAACACAATCGCGATGTCCAGACGCAACGCGCGAACGGCCATCCTGTCGGCATAATTCACCTCACTGCCATTCAGACGCACACTGCCATGCTCGGGCTGCAGCAGCCCCATCAGGACACGCAGCAACGTGCTCTTGCCCGACCCCGACGGTCCGATCAGGCTGACAATCTCGCCCTTCTCGACGGACAGGTTGATACGCTCCAGTACCGTGTGCGGACCGTAGGAGGCTTTCAGGTCAACGATTTCGAGTTGAGGCAAGATTCTTCTCCAGGCGCTTACCTAAGCGCGACAAGGGATACGACATCAGGAAGTACAGCGCCAGAACCGTCCCGTAGACGAGCGTGGCGGAAAAGCCCTTGTTGCTGAGCACCTTTCCCGCCGATGTGAGTTCCATCACGCCGATCTGCGAGGCGAGCGCCGTGTCCTTGATGAACATGACGAAGAAGCCGAAGGTGGGCGGCAAGATCACGCGCCACGCTTGTGGCACGATCACGTAGCGCAGCGTTTGCAGATAACTGAAGTTGAATGTGCCGGCAGCCTCCCACTGATTGACGTGAACCGACTCCAGGCCGCTGCGCACGATCTCGCCGAGGTACGCGGCGGCGATCAGGCAGACGCTGATCAGCGCGACCGTGAAAGTCGACAGGTTCGCGTTGAGCGCCTGGCTTGCGAAAAACACCAGCATCAACGTGACGAGAAACGGCACGCGCCGCAACAGCAGGCAGTATGCGAACATCAGCGCGCGCACCGGCGCCATCGCGCGCGAGCGCGTCACACGCACGATCGCCACTGCAAAACCCGCAACGAATCCAGCCAGACAACCGATTACGGACAATACGAAGGTCGCGACCAGCCCTTCGAGCAGCAACAACAAGTTGTAGTACGAGAACAGGCCGGCGAGTTGCGTCATCATCGAAGAGCCGGCCATCAAAACACCTTGATCTTCGCGCGGCACACGTGGCGGCCGAACATCGCGAGCGCGAAAGTGGCCAGCAGCGTGATCGCGATATACATGACGGCTGCTACGCTAAACGCCTCGACCGACAGGTAGGTCTGCGAGCTGATGTTATAGGTGCGGCCCGTCAGTTCCTCGACGCCGAAAATCGACGCCATCGAGGTACCGAGCGTCATCACAATGAACTGGTTCGACAGAGGTGCAAACATCACTTTCACTACGTGTGGAAAAATCACATACCGCACGATCTGCGGCGTCGAAAAGCCCAGTACCTCCGCCGCCTCGATCTCCGTCCACCGCACCGATGCAAAACCCGCGCGCTGGATTTCACATAGGTAAGCGCCCGCATTAAACGTAGCGCCAATCAGAACTGCGGTGTACGGCGATAGCGTGATGCCGACGTCGGGCAGCGCAAAAAACAGAAAGAAAATCTGCACGAGCTGCGGCGTATTGGTCGCGAAGCTCACATATGTGGTTACGACACGGCGCAAAACGGCTGGCCCGTACCGCAGAACCGACGCGCAGACGAGTCCGATCAGCATGCCAAAAGCGAACGCCAGTACCGCTATCTGCAGGCTGAGCCACGCGCCACCCAGCAGATACGGCCATTGCTCGAGGATGGGCCCGAACTGAAGCGTCATCTAATCAGAACTCCTTGAAACAAAGTTGTGCAGCGCGCGTTGCAGTAAAACCGCGACGCGCGCTGCCAGTGACGCGAAGCAAAGGTTATTGCGCGGCAACCGCAGGCGGCGCGGCAGTCGGATCGTAAAGCATCGCGCTGCCGAACCACTTCTTCCAGCTATCCGCCACAAAGCCGCTCTTCTGCAGGCTGCCGATTTCCTTGTTCAGACGCTCGGTCAGCGCGGTATTGCCCTTCTTGATGCCGATACAGTCGTAGTCCACTTCAATCGGTGCATCGACGACGCGCCATTTCGTCGGATAGCTTTTCGTGAAGCTCAGCATGAAATCGAGCACGTCGATCAGCGCGTCGGAGCGACCTTGCGCAATCGAACGCACCGCGTCGGGATAGTTATCCAGCAACAGCAGTTGCGCCTTCGGCAGCTTGTCCTGAATCAGCTTGACCGGTGTCGTGCCGCGCACCTGCACGAGCCTCACCGACGGATCGTTCAGTTGCGTCCAGTCCTTGTAGGGCTTGTCCTGCGTGGTCAGCACGCCGAGCACTTCGGTATTGACCGGATCAGTGAAGTCGATCACTTTCAGGCGGTCGGCGTTGCGCGTCATGCCGCCCATCACCGCGTCGATCTTGTCGGACATCAGAAACGGCACGCGGTCAGCCGAGCCAACCGGCACGATTTCCAGTTTGACGCCCAGCGAATCCGCAATCTTCTTCGCAATGCTCACATCGAAACCGTCGATATTGTTCTTGGCATCATAGACGCCAAGCGGCGGCAGGTTCGGGTTGATACCGAACACAATCGTCTTCGAGGCAAGGATTTCGTCCAGCGTGCGCGCGCTTGCATCGAGTGAGCCAAGCAGCGCGCAAGCCGCGAGACCGGCGGCGAGCATGCGGCTCAGGATGATCGAGGGTTTCATGCTGTAACTCCGTGAGGGGCGTAATGGTGTGGAAATGCTCGGTCGAGGCGTTCGCAGCGCCACTTGTTTTTGGCGACTTTGCGTATACGTATCGTATACGTTAGTATCAAAGCATCGCCTAAATTACTTGTCAAGCGAGGTTGGTACTGATGTCTGCAGCGGATGCCATGCGTATTCACGACTCGAACCGTGCCGCAACCGTCGAGCTGTTTCTCGACGGGCAACGCTTCACGGCGCGTGCTGGTGAAAGCGTCGCGGCCGCCCTGTTCGCTTCTGGCGTGAAGGCTCTGCGCGCAAGCCCGCGGTTGCATGAGGCACGTGGCATGTTCTGTCTGATGGGGTCGTGCCAAGAGTGTCTGGTGATAGTCGAGGGCCGCCGCACGCTCGCTTGCCAAACGCCTGTTACCAACGGCCTGCATATCGAAACCGTCCCGGAGACCGGCGCCGATGGGTGAATTCGACGTGGTGGTGCTCGGAGGCGGACCGGCGGGTGCGCATGCGGCGCTGGCCGCGGCGTCGGCTGGGCTGAACGTCGCGCTGTTCGACGAAAACCCCAGCGCGGGCGGACAGGTGTACCGCGCCCCCATAGGGGGCACTCGCGCCGCCAGCAGCGCCGATCAGCAGGCAGGCGACGTGCTGCGGCGCGAGTTGGCCGCCAGCACCGTGACCACTTTCTTTGCCCATCCTGTTTGGGCGGTGACCGGCGACTACCGTGTCGACGCCACCGGTCCGAACGGCCCAGTGCATTGCACGGCGCGCGCGCTGATCGTGGCTTCGGGGACGACTGAACGGGTCGTGCCGTTCGAAGGATGGACCACACCGGGTGTGATCGGCCTGGCTGCTGCGACTATTCTGCTGAAATCGCAAGGAGTACTGCCTGGTCGCTCGACGCTTGTCGCCGGATGTGGGCCGCTGCTCGCGGCCGTGGCGGCGAAGACCATCGAAGGCGGCGGCAAGGTCGAGGCGATTGTGGATCTGGCCAGCACCGCCGACTGGGCGCGCACGCTGCCCGCGATGCTGGCGCGCCCCGATCTGCTGCGGCAAGGCTTCAACTGGTGGCGCACCATTAGCCACGCCCGGACGCCGCGATATGCACGTCATACGATCATCCGTGTCGAGTCAGCCGACGACCGCTTGCGCGCCACGCTCGCCCCATGCGACGCGGCTGGACGTCCGCTCAGCGGACAGCGAACGACCGTGCTCGCCGATTGCATCGCCGTCGGTCACGGCCTCACGCCGGCCACCGAGATCACCCGTCTGTTGCGCGCGAAGCATCGCTACTCGCGCGCGGCGGGAGGATGGATCGCCATCGCCGATCAGGACGGACGTACCTCACGCCCGTTGCTTTATGTCGCCGGAGACGGCGCCGGCATCGCAGGTGCGGCGGCGGCAGCCACACACGGCGCGTTGGCCGGACTCGCATGCGCGCTCGATCTCGGCGCAACCAATCCGATGCGCCTGACACGCAGCATCGGGCCTGCGCGCAGCGCACATCGGCACGCCACGCGCTTCGGCCATGCGATGTCTGGTCTGATGGCGCTGCGCCCGGGGCACGTCGAAAGCATTACGCCTGCGACGATTGTGTGCCGTTGCGAAGACGTGACACGTGCAGAAATCGACGCTGCATGCGACGCCGGCGCTCACGACATCAACCAGCTCAAGGCTTGGACGCGCTGTGGAATGGGCCCATGCCAGGGCCGCACGTGCGGCGACATTACCGGTGAGCTGCTGATGCGGCGTATGGGCGCTGCATCGCGCGAGACCGTCGGTTGCTTCTCCGCCCGCACGCCGTTGCGGCCGGTGACAGTGGAAGCGTTGACCGGCGACTTCACGTATGACGAAATCCCGATTCCGAAGGCGGCTCCACTATGAGCACGCCGGGTCAAACCGTACACGGACCATTCGACGTCACCGTAGTGGGCGGCGGCGTGATGGGTTGCACCACCGCGCTGTTCCTCGCACGCGGCGGCATGCGAGTCGCGCTGATCGAGCGTGATTCGCTGTGTCGTGCCGCCTCGGGCGTAAACGCGGGCACGCTCACACTTCATATGACGCGTGCCGCACTGGTTCCGTACGCAATACGTGCGTGGCAAATGTGGATGGAGTCCGAACAATGGCTTGGCTCAAGCGTCCTTGCGACCGCTGCGCCGGGACTTTCGCTCGCGTTCACCGAAACCGAGCGTGACCTGCTGCGCGCTCGCGCCGCCGCTCGGCGCGAATATGGCGCGCAGATTGACCTGCTCGAGCGCGACGCGGCGCTAGCGGTCGAACCCGGCCTCAACCCCGCGATGCTCGAAGCCGCGTTCTGCCAGACAGACGGTTTTGCCAGTGCGTATCTCACCGGTCGTGCCTTTCACGCGGCGCTTCGTGCAGCCGGCGTACAGATTTTCGAGCAATCCCCCGCCACGCGCATTGATCACACAAACGGACACTACCGCGTGCATGGCCCGGAAAGCCAGGGTGCCTCGCTTCGCATCGACGCCACGCGCCTCGTCATGGCGGGCGGCGTCTGGCTCGAACCGTTGCTCGCGATGCTCGATATCCGGATTCCCGTGAAGACGCTGGTGAACCAGTTGATCGTCACCGAACGGATGCCGCCCGTCATGCGCACGGTGTTAAGCATTGCCAACGGGTTGCTGTCGATGAAGCAGTTTGCCAACGGCACCGTGCTAATCGGCGGGGGCTGGCAAGGTGTCGGCGATCGCGCGCGCGGCCCCGTCGAAACGATTCCGCAAAACCTCACCGGCAACCTGCGGCTCGCGCAGCACGTGATCCCCGCGCTGGCGAAAGCGCGCGTCGCGCGCATATGGCTAGGGCTCGAGGCCGAAACGGCCGACGCCATGCCGATGATCGGCGCGCTGCCTGGACTCCCCGATGCATGGGTCATCGGCTGCGTGCATTCCGGTTATACGAGCGGTCCTTACATGGGCAAGCTGCTCGCCCAAACGATGCTCGGCGCGACGCCCGAGTTGCCGCTGTTCGATCCCGCCCGGCTCATCGCCGTCGCGCCCGAACTCCCTCAACGAGAACAGACCCAATGATTCCCTCGCACGACGCCCCCTTCAACGGCATCTACGCCGCCACACTGTGTCCGCTCGATGCGCACGGCCGCCACGTCGACGAGGCTGCGCTGGCGTCCCATCTCGAGGAGGTGACGGCGATAGATGGGATAGTCGGACTCCTGATCAACGGTCACGCGGGCGAGAACTTCGCCCTGTCACGCGACGAAAAGCGGCGCGTGGTGGAGATAGCGCATAGCGTATGCGGTGATCGCTCGATCATCGTCGCGGGCGTCAACTCGGAAGATAGCTACAAGGCGCAGGCGCATACCGACGACGCCCAGCGTGCGGGCGCCGATGCGTTACTGCTGTTTCCGCCGTATTCATGGGCGCTGTCCACCGATCTGGAAACCGTCGTCACGCATCACCGGCTCGCCAACGCCAACGCGAGCCTGCCGATGATGCTCTATCAGGCTGGTGTCAACACGGGTGGGATGGCCTACACCCCCGAGATGCTGACCGCACTGGCCGGCTTGCCCGAGGTGGTAGCCATCAAGGAAGGAAGCTGGGAAACCGCCGCGTATGAGACCAATCGCAGGCATTTGAAATCGGTGGCGCCGCATATCGCTGTCATGGCGTCGGGCGACGAGCACCTGTTCCCATGCTTTGCAATCGGCACGGAAGGCAGCCTCGTCAGTCTCGCAGCGGTCGTGCCGGAGCTGATCGTCGCGCTGTATCGCGCGGTTCTGAGCGGCAACCTCAGCGAGGCTCAGCAACTCCATGCGCGCGTGTATCCGCTGGCAAAGATCATTTACGGCACCGCGCCCGGCTCGCATGCGAATGCGCGTCTGAAAGCCTGTTTGCACCTGCTCGGAAAATTCCCGCATCCGTCGATGCGTCCGCCCATCCCACGCTTGTCCACCGCGGAAATCGGCCGTCTCGAGGACGCCCTCTCCTTTGCCCTTGCCACTGACCATGAACGGAGCAATTCATGACCCATGACCCGACACGCACGCTGATACGTGGAGGACGCCTGATTACAGCCGTCGACGACTATGTTGCCGATATCGTGATCGAAGGCGGACGGATCGTCTGTATCGGAGAGCAGCTCGAAGCCGGACCCGACACCCAGGTGATCGACGCGAGCGGCCTGCTGGTGTTCCCGGGCGGCGTGGACGCCCACACGCACATGGAGAATACCTTCGGGCCCTCGGTCACCTGCGACAACTTCGCCTCCGGCACCCGCTCGGCCGCGTTCGGCGGCACCACCACGATCATCGACTTTGCGCTGCAAAACGCCGGCACCAGTCCGCTTGATGCAATTGCACGCGCGCAATCGAAAGCGGCGTCGGTTGCCAGCATCGACTATGCCTTTCATGTGATCGTCACGCAGGTTGACGACAAGGTCCTCGGCGACATGCAATACGCGATCCGCCACGAGGGGGTGTCGAGCTTCAAGATGTTCATGGCGTACCCCGGCACGGTGATGTCGGACGATGCGGCGATTTTTCAGGCCATGCGGATGGTGGGTCAACATGGCGGCATGATTGCATTGCACGCCGAAAACGGCACTGTGATCGACCTGCTGATTCGCGAAGCCATCGCCCAGGGTCATACGTCGCCGCGCTATCACGCGCTTACGCGTCCGGCCATCATGGAAGGCGAGGCGACACATCGCGGCATCAAACTTGCCGAACTCGCCGAAGCCCCGGTGTACTTTGTGCATCTCTCCGCCAAGGAGGCGCTGAAACATGTGATCGAAGCGCGCGACCTCGGCATTCCAGTGTTTGCGGAGACCTGCCCGCATTACCTGTTCTTCGACGAATCGGCCTACGCCGACGAAAGCTTCGACACCGCCCGCTATGTGATGAGTCCGCCGTTACGTTCGAAAGATGCGCAGAACGCCTTATGGACGGCGCTGAAAACCGACGACCTGCAACTCATTTCGACCGATCATTGCCCCTACTGCATGAAAGAAGGCCATCGCGGCAACGTGAACCAGAAGCCGCTCGGGCAGAACGATTTTTCGAAGATTCCGAACGGCGTGCCAGGTGTGGAAACTCGCATGACTGTTGTTTACGACGGGGGTGTGCGCACGGGTCGAATTTCGTTGAACCGTTTTGTCGAGTTGACGTCGACCGCCCCTGCGAAACTGTTTGGGCTGTTCCCGAAGAAAGGCACGCTGGCGATCGGCAGCGATGCCGATATCGTGCTGTTCGATCCACGTGAAGCGCACACGATCAGCGCGGACACGCAGCACAGCGACTGCGATTTCACGCTATTCGAAGGCCATGCGGTGACGGGACGCGTGAAGAAGGTATTGCTGCGCGGCGAGTTGCTGATCGACGACGGCGAGTGGGTGGGCCGAACCGGCCATGGCCAATTTGTGCCGCGTGGCGAATTGGGCGCACATTGGTAGCAGCGTCATGCCTTCGTTGAAGGCTTCAACCCGTCGCCACGGTTGACGCTGCACTGCACCGCCCATCGGCCGCCGAGCGCGGGCGCAATGTAACCGATCTTCTCCACCGGTTGCTTCGTCACCGGATGCCGCCCGTTGAATTCAATCCACCCACCACCTTGCTCGACCGCGCGCCAACTGGCCTCGCGGATCGCGCTCTGGTCATCGCCGGGCAGCGCATCCTTGCGCAGCTTGCCGGCCTTGCTCGGGTCGGAGCCGAAGGCACGGAAATAGTCGTCGCGGTCCGCCACCACGATATAGAGGTCGCGGTCGTGAAAGCCGCCCTGTCGGTCGTGAAAACGGCGCACGGCAACTTCGGGCCCCTCGCTGTCCACCAGTTGCGCCGCACGCTGCGCCATGGCCCGTGCCTCGTCGGCGCAGCCCTGGCGCAACCGGATATATTTGACGCCGTCGCTGAGCCGATCGGCGCGGGCCTGCAACTGACTTGCCGTTTCCACCGACCCACCGACCATCTGGCCATTGCGCTGGGTGATGTCATCCAGCACCTCGACCGCCTGGGCGATCTCCTGCAAGCCGATGGTCTGCTCGCTGCTCGAACGTGCGACATCGCGCAGCAAGGCGGCCACCTGGCTGACCGCGTCGACTGCACGCGTCAGCAGATTGCGGCTACCTTCGATGGCTTGCACGCCGTCCGTCACCTCGTCGCGAGAATGCTGGATCAGTTTTTTGACTTCCGCAGCGGCCTGCGCGCTACGCTGCGCCAAGGCCCGCACTTCTGCCGCGACCACGGCGAAACCGCGGCCGGAATCGCCAGCCCGGGCCGCTTCCACGGCGGCGTTAAGCGCGAGGATATTGGTCTGGAAAGCGATGCCGTCGATTACGCTGAGCATCTCCCCCATTTCGTGCGAACGTTGCTCGATACGTTCGATGCTTGCGACCGAAGCGCGCACCGCCTCCTGTCCCGCGACCGCATCGGCATGCGCACGGGCGGACCGCTCATCGGCCTGCTGCGTCTGATTGGTGTTGTAACGCACGGCTTCCAGCAGGGTTTCGAGCGACGCCCGCGTTTGCTGAAGGCTGGCAGCCTGCGACTCGGTGCGCTGCGACAGCGAGGTGGCATGTTCGGTCGCCTCGGCGCCGCCCATCGCGATCAGTTCCGCTTCGCTGCGGATGCGAGCCACGATCTGCGAGAACTGGTGAGCAAGCAGGCGTACCTGTTCGCCGAGCGCCGCCAGTTCGTCGCGGCCAGGCAAAGACACGTCCCGCACCAGATCGCCTTCGCACAGGGCATCCAGTTGGGCCCGCAAGGTCGAGATTGCGCGGAATAGTCCCGCCCCGAACCAGCCGAAAATCACCAGGAACTGCGCGAGGCCGAACGCGGCGCCATAGTAGCCGTACCAGCGGGCCGCTGCGATCGCGCCAATCGCGCTAAGCGCGACAATCGTCCACTGCACGCGCAGACTCCAGCGGCGCAATGCCGAGCCGAGTGAGAGCGGCGAGGATGATGAATGGGACGGGTCCGCGGTAACGCGTGGCGTCTGTTGACTGGCTGACATGGATCTCCCCCAAACCGCATTGTGGCTTTGCCTTCGATCGCCGGCCAGATGCATGGGAATGCAGCCTTGGAGCACGTCGCCGTGGCGTGTACGTTCTTCTGGCGATTCTGCCATAGCGGGTGTCGCGTGGTTATCGCAAGTGCCCTCATCTAGCATCTATTCTTCTTATCGGACGAGCGTGCGGTGAGCGTAGAAAGAGGGTATGCCCGTCCGCCGCAGCATCGTCAGCGGTGCGCCTCAAGCAACAGTCGCAGGAATGCCTCTGCGCTGCGCGTAAGGGGCCGCGATTCCTCGACGATCGCGCAAAACGGTATGTCGTAGGACGGCGATTGCGGCAGCACCGCGAACTCGTACCGTGACGACAATTGCGCCGCATAGTGTTCGGGCAGAAGACCGACGTAGCGTCCAGTCGCCACCAACGTTGCGACCGCTTCGAGTCCGCTTGCTTCGGGACCTTGCCGGAAGCCGTGCGTCGCGAGCGCGTCTTCAACGAACGGATGAGGGCGATACACGAGCGGCCACTCGCATACTTCGCCGTGTGCGTCGATCTTCCCGCTCGCCCCGCCCTCCGCCGGCCGGTAGTAGACGCGATGCGTCTCCGTGAACAACGGATAGTGACGGAAGGCCCGCACCCGTTTGTAGACACCGCGAATCGCAATCTGCACGCGCCGCTCCGCCAGTGCCGTGCCAAGATCGCCGAACGTCATCACCTTCAGCGTCGGCGTGACGAGCGGCGCGATCCGGTTCAACTCGCCGAGCGCATCCGCGACCTTACAGTCCTTGTGCGTCATCAGATGCTCGGACATGCCGAGCACCAGCGGCCCGGACAGAACACCACGCACCGCATCGACTTCTGGCTTGATGCGCTCGAGTGCTTCGAGCGCCTGTAGCGAGACACGCAGCGCCACCTGCCCGCCTTCGGTCAGCTGGAAGCCGCCCGGCCCTCGCTCACAGAGTTTCAGTCCAAGGCGCGCTTCGACCTCGTTGATATGCCGGCTGATCGACGCTTTCGACATCAGCAACGTGCGTTCCGCCGCAGCAAAACCGCTGGCTTGCGCGGCCGCGCAAAAGACCCGTAGCGAACGTAGGTCGCGCTCATCGAGAGGCATCTTTTTCATTGCGGCAGGCTAATCGAAAGGTCTTGGTTTTCGGAACCATATCAGCACAAAAATAGTTATTCAAAACTATTTTGACTGCCTACATTGGCGACTCAGCGATCGCTTAACCCCTTGCCGGAAAATCCATGACCACGCTCAATCGACGCAAATTCATCACGCTGGCAAGCGGTGTTTCGCTTGCGTTGGCGATGCCTTCCTTCGCGTTCGCGGAAGGCGGATCGTTAGCCGACATCCGCAAGCGCGGCAAGCTGACGGTCGGCACCGAAGCCGCTTACGAGCCATTTGAATTCGTCGAAAACGGCCGGGTGGTGGGCTACGGCCACGACATCCTCGAATACATGGCCAGCAAGCTCGGCGTGCAGCTCAACCAGGTCAACCTGCCGTTTCAGGGCCTGCTGCCGGGCCTGATGGCACACAAGTTCGATTTCGTTGCGACGAGCGTCGGCATCAACCCGGAGCGGGCGAAGCGCTTTGCGTTCTCCGAGCCGGTTGGCGTTGTCGATACCGTGCTGGTGGTGCGCGCCAGCGACGCCGGCATGACGAAGCCCGAAGACGTTGCAGGCCACGTCGTGGGCACGCAAATGGGATCGTCGTCGCAGCCCGTTGCGCAAACCTTCGATACGCAACTGAAAACCAAGGGTGCCGGTTACTCGGACCTCAAGCTGTTTCAGGCCTATCCCGACGTCATGGTCGCGCTGTCCAACAAGACGGTGGACGTGAGCATCATGCCGTCGAACATCGTCGCGGTGCTGATGAAGCGCGAACCTGGGCAATATCGCGTGATCGGCAAAATCGGCGATCCGAAAGTGCTCGCCTGGGTCGCCCATCCCGACGACAAGGAGATCCGCGCGTTCATCAATACGTCGCTTGACGAGTTGACGAAGAATGGCCAGCTCGCCGGCCTGCAGAAAAAATGGTTCGGCTACACCATGAATCTGCCGACCAGCGGTTATCTGCCTGAAGGCGCGGTCTGACACGGGACGCTCGATGCTGTCCTTTGTCAGCGCACAGATCGCCGCGCTTGGGCCGTTCTTCCACGACGTGCTGGGTGGCGCGCTGATCACGATCGCCGCGAGTGCGGTTGCCTTTGCAATCGGCATTGTGTTCGGCTCGATCCTGCTGGTTGCGCGCCTGCTCGGCGGCCGCGTGCTGGCGTGGCTGGTAGTTGGCTATGTCAGCGTGATTCGCGGCACACCCGCGCTGATCCAGATGCTGGTGGCGTATTACGTTCTGCCTGCGGTGCTGAATCTGCCGCTGTCGCCGCTAGAAGCCGGCATTCTCGCGCTTGCCATGAATACTGGCGCGTACGTGTCGGAAATCCTCCGCGGCGCGTTCAATTCCCTGAGCGGCGGCCAGCTGCCCGCCGCCCGTGCGCTCGGCATGCGCGCTACGCAGGCCTGGCGCTACATCGTGTTTCCTCAGTTGTTCTATCGCTCCATTCCGCCGCTCACCAACGAATTCACCATGCTGCTGAAGGCATCGTCACTGATGTCGATCATCGCGGTCCATGACCTCGCGACCGTGGCGCGTGATGCCACGCTGCAGACGAACTTGCCGCTGCAGGTCTTTTCCGCGACCGCAGTCGTCTACTTTGCGATCCTGTTCGTGGCGTCGTCGGCCTCACGCGAGCTCGAGCGCCGTGTGGCAAAGGTGCTGCCCAATGTCCATTGACCTGTCCATCGTCGAACAGTCGATCGGCCCCTTGCTAAAGGGCCTGAAAGTCACGGCGCAGGTTTGCGTGCTCGGCATTCCGCTGGGCATCGCGATAGGAACACTGGCTGCGTATCTGTATGGATCGGCAGCGCGTCTTGCGCGTTCGGCAGCGCTTGGGTATGTCGAGATCGTGCGCAACGTGCCGTTTCTGATTCTTGTCTACCTCAGTTTCTTCGGCCTGCCGAAACTCGGCATCATGATGCCCGCGTTTGGAATCGGTGTGGCGGCGACAGCGTTCTATACCGGCGGCTATTTCTGCGAGATCCTGCGCGGCGCGTTCGGCAGCCTTCCGCGCGGACAGCTGCAGGCGGCCCGTTCACTCGGCTTGTCGGAATGGCACGTTCAGCGCTACGTAGTCCTGCCGCAGATCTTCGGCTACCTCGCGCCGGCGACGACCAGCCTCACCATCATGATGTTCAAGGATTCCTCGATCTTCTCGGTGATGAGCCTCGCCGAGCTCACGTACCAGAGCAACCTGCTGACCGCCGATACCTTCGCCTACGTCGAAGTACTCGGCACCACCGCGCTGATCTACTGGGTGTGCAGCGTGCTGCTGGACCTCGCCGGGCAGTGGTCGGAGCGCTACGCGACCCGTTACCGGCGCGCCTGAGATGCACCGGTTTAAGCCCCTCATAATTTCGTTTGATAAGGAATACATATCATGACAAAACCGCTCACCGTGGCGCCGAGAACCGGCCATAAAACCCTGCTCTACGCCGACCTTGCGCTGGACCTCGACCATCTCGAAGCCGATATCGCCGTACTCGGCATGCCCTATGGCGCTGCATATTCTGCCGCCGACTTCACCAACGACCAGACCAACGCGCCCACGGCGATCCGGCAGGCGACCGATCGCGTCGTGCGTTCGCCTGGCCACTATGACTTCGATATCGACGGCCCGCTGCTCCAGGAACGCGACGATATCCGCTTCGTCGATTGCGGCGACGTAATCGCCGATCTCGCCGCACCCGGCAGTCACTATCAGCGCGTCGAAGCGGCCGTGCGCAAGATTCTCGCGGCGGGCGCGCTACCCATTGTGATGGGCGGCGACCACGGCATCACGACGCCGGTGCTGCGCGCATTCGATTCACTTGGACCCATCACGCTCGTCCACGTCGATGCTCACCTCGACTGGCGCGACGAGGTCAACGGCGTGCGCGAAGGCCTGTCGAGCCCCATCCGGCGCGCTTCGGAAATGAGCCACGTGGCGAAAATCGTGCAGATCGGCTTGCGTGCGCAGGGTAGCGGGCGTCCGGAAGAGTTGCGCGCGGCGAAGGCGTACGGGTCCGAACTGATCACCGCGTACGAGCTGCACGATATCGGAATGGATGCCGTGCTCGAGCGCATTCCCGATGGCGGCAACTACTACCTGACGATCGATGCGGACGGCCTCGATCCTTCCGTGATGCCGGCGGTCGCCGGTCCCGCACCCGGTGGCGTGACCTTCGTGCAGGCGCGCAAGCTGATTCATGGCCTCGTGCGCAAGGGCCGCGTGGTAGGCATGGACATCGTCGAAATCCAGCCGGAGAAGGACGTCAACCAGATTTCCTGCGTGACGGCCGGCCGGCTGATCCTGAACCTGATCGGCAGCGCGATCCGCGCAGGCTACTTTGACCGCCGCGGCTGATAGCGACACTCGACTGGAGACAGACAGCATCATGGAACACACCCGCATTCGCCCGTTCAATACCCGGGACACTTATCCGGAGCAATCGCTCGACAACGACCTCGCACAAGCTGTCGTCGCCGGCAATATGATTTTCCTGCGTGGCCAGATCGGCCAGAATCTCGACACGCATGAATCGGTCGGCATCGGCGACGCCGCCGCGCAAGCCGAACAGGCAATGGCTAACGTCCAGATGCTGCTCGAAGAAGCCGGCAGCAAGCTGTCGGACATCTGCAAGGTGACGATCTATCTCACCGACGTGCGATATCGCGAGGCGGTCTACCGTGTGGTCGGGCGCTGGCTCAAGGGCGTGCATGCGGTATCGACGGGGCTGACCGTGGTAGCGCTCGCACGGCCGGAGTGGGTCGTCGAAGTGGATGTCATCGCGGTGAAGTCGTAAGAAGCCGCTTTCGCCTCACGGCCCCAAAACAACGTCTGACCGGCCCCGCTTCATCCCCGTGCAAGCATTTGTGCGTCCCCGGACAAGTGAGCCCAATTTCCTCCACCTACGCTTGCGTCAGTGCAATGCAACAAGGCGTGCATGGGGTGCGCCTTTGACATCTGCCGCTCAAGGAGTCTCGGGATGCACACCAATCTTGTCGATCATGGGCATGGCTTACGGCACGCTGGCGCCGCAAGCCGCCGCTGGCATGAACTGCTCCTCGGCGCCATCTGTTTGCTGGCGCTGCTGATATCGGGCCACGCCAAAGCGGCCGCCGCGGCCATGCCCGCCGAATGTAAGGCATTACAGGCGAAATATCCGCAATTCAAGGGCAAAAGCTTCGTCAACGCGATCAACCCGCACACACCGGGCTATGAAGCGCTGGACCCGAACGACCCAAGCAAATACGTCGGCTTCGATATCGACCTCGGCGAAACCATCGGCGATTGTCTCGGCTTCACGATGACGTACAGGCCGGTTACGTTCGCCGCGCTGTTGACGACGCTGCAAAGCGGTCAAGCCGATATCGTGATTTCGGATATCTACGCAACTGAAGAACGTGCCAAGGCTGCGGACTTCATCACCTATTCGAAGGTATTCGACGGCGTGCTGGTCGCCAAGGGCAATCCGAAGAAAATTACCGGCATCAACCCGACGATGTGCGACACCACAGCCGCCGAAAACACCGGCTACGTCGAAGTGCCGCTGATCCAGAACCTCGCGCCGGCCTGCAAGTCAGCCAGCAAGCAGGAAGCGGCGGTGCAACTGTACGACAACAACGCGAACTGTATTCAGGCGATCCTCTCGGGCCGCGCCGATACGTACGTCAACGATGTGAACACGGTGGATCAGGCGGTGAAGGCTTACCCGGACCAGCTCGAAAAGGCGACCGCGGTGACGCTGCCGTATTCGGTCGGTATCGGCGTACCGAAGGACAAGCCGGAATTCCGCGCAGCGGTGATGGCGGCGCTGGTCGCGATCCAGAAGGCCGGCATCCAGACCGACCTGTTGAAGAAGTGGTCGCTCGGCGCTGAAAACCTCGAAACGCCCAAGCTGATCGTCTCGAACTGATGAACCTGTTCCTGCACTATCTCGCGATGCCGTACCTGCTCAAAGGCATCGGTTTCACGATCGCAGTCACACTCCTGGGACTCGCCGGAGGGCTCGTCGTGGGGCTGGTGCTCGCCAGCATGCAACTGAGCAGAGTCGGGCCGCTCGCGCTCTTTGCGCGCGGTTACACGGTGATCTTTCGCGGCACACCGCTGATCCTGCAACTGGTGTTCGCGTACGATGCGCTGCCGCATATCGGGCTGAAACTGAGCGCGATCAGCGCAGCGGGTCTCGCGCTGGCAGCCAACGAAGGGCCGTTCATCGCCGAGATCTTGCGGGCCGGTGTGCTGGGCGTCGACCGAGGGCAACTGCTCGCCGGCCAGGCGCTCGGCATGACGCCCACCGTGCTGATGCGCCGCATCATCGCGCCGCAGGCGATCCGCATGATCGTGCCGGCGCTTGGCAACGAATCGGTCAGCGCGTTGAAGAACTCGTCGCTCGCCTCGGTGATCGCGGTCGACGAGCTGACGTTGCGCAGCACACAGCTCGCCTCGTCGACGTTCGACTTCTTTTCGATCTTCTTCGCCTCCGGGTTGATGTACCTGTTGCTGACCGGTGCGATCGCGGCGATCCAGTTGATCGCCGAGGCTGCGCTAGATCTTGACCGTCCCGCTTCGGAACGCTTCGCGCGCCTGCTGCCGTGGCGCCGCGCGAGCGTCGCGGTAAGCACGCCCCGCGCAAGCGTGGCGTCACCGTCCGATGCATTGTTCGAACGCGAGCCACTCCCCGCGCTTCGCAAGCACGACAAACCACAGGACCGCTCAAGACGCTACGCAGAACTCGCAAAGCAACGCGCGGCAGTCCAGGTTACCGGACTGTGCAAACGCTACGGCGGGCAAACCGTACTGGAAGGATTCGACCTGACCGTGCGCGCCGGCGAGGTCGTCGCGCTGCTCGGCCCGAGCGGCTCCGGCAAAAGCACGCTGCTGCGCTGTATCAATCATCTCGAACAATGGAACGGCGGCGAAATCCGCATTGATGGACAACGGCTCGGCTTTCGCGTCGACGGCCGGCCGATGACCCAGCACGAGATCGCCAACGAGCGTGCGAGCGCCGGCGTCGGCATGGTGTTCCAGCATTTCAACCTGTTCAGCCATCTGACCGCCTGCGAGAACATCGCGGGGCCGCTGCGCTGGGTCCACGGCATGGCGCCGGCCGATGCCGAACGCCGTGCGCGCGAGCTGCTCGAAAGCGTGGGCCTCTCGCATCGCGCCGATGCATTGCCCCGTCATCTGTCCGGTGGCCAGCAGCAGCGTGTCGCGATTGCCCGTGCGCTCGCGCCGAGACCGCGCGTGCTGCTGCTCGACGAACCGACTTCAGCGCTCGACCCTGAGCTCGTTGGCGAAGTGCTCGAGGTGATCCAGCGGCTCGCCATCGAAGGCGGCCTGACGATGCTCATTTCGACGCACCAGTTGCGCTTCGCCGATGAGGTAGCCGACCGCGTCGTGTTCATGAGCGGCGGCGCAGTGGTTGAGGAAGGTCCTGCGCACGAGATCCTCACGCACCCGCGCCATCCGCTGACCATGCGCTTTCTGAGTGTCATGGGCGCCGACAGCCGGCTTCCAGTCGCATCGTGATTGCATTGTGACCGCAGCCGTCATTCCGCTCTTCCAGGCCGCGCTCAGTGCACGCGTTTTCGCATTGCCCGCGCTCTGCCGTCGGTGTGAGAACCGCGTGCAGGTTCAACGCCCCGCCTGACCGTCCATCGGTCCCCCCTGTGCCAACGCCTCATCGGGCGCATCCGTGACGATCGATTTCAGCGCCGCCTGGCTCGCCGCGAGTTTGACGAAGTCGGGCGTCGGGCGCCGCAACGAGTCATCAAGGCTGAACGCACTTTCCAGTGCCTGAGCAATATCCAGCACGCGACGATCCCCCCGGAAGGGTCCCACCAGTTGCAGCCCAAACGGCATGCCCGCATGGTCCGTTCCGGCCGGCAACGACAGCGCGGGATGCGTCAGCAAACTCACCACATAGGTCAGTCCCAGCCAGCGATAGTAATTCTCGAGCGGGCGTCCATCCATCTCCGTGAGCGCGACCTGTTGCCAGGGAAACGGCGAGACAGGACAGGTCGGCGAAACGATCAGGTCGTACGTGTCGAACACTGCCTGGAAGCGGCGAAATATACGGGTCTGCTCTGCGTGTGCCCACACGGCATCACCGAGCGACATGGCCAGCCCCATCTCGTAGTTGGTCCGCGTATTTGCTCCCAGCAGATTGGGGTCGCGCTCGTAGATGTCCTTGAAGCCCGCGATGAAATTCTGCGCGCGGATCACATCGAAACAGCGGTTGACCTCGCCCAGCTCAAAGCCCACCGGTTCGCAGACACCGACATAGCCCGACAGCGCCGCCATCTTCGTGCGAAACGTCTGCCGCGTAGCCTGCGATACCTCGCATACTCCGAAGTCTTCGGTAAAGCCAATCCGCAACGCGTTCAGATCGACATCCCGCGCCCGCAGAATGGTCCGGAAATCGCACTCGACGCCAAGCGGCTCACCGCCGTGAAGGCCTACCATCGCGGCCATTTGCAGGCGCATATCGGCCACCGTACGTCCCATCGGGCCCGATACGGTCAACGGCGACCAGCCAAGCAGGCGGGTGTCGCCAGGCACGAGCCCGGGTGACGGGCGAAACCCCGCGACGCCGCAATACGCAGCGGGAATGCGCAGTGAGCCACCCGTGTCGGATCCGGTGCATAGTGGCAACATGTCCGTAGCCAGCGCGACAGCGGAGCCACCTGACGAGCCGCCGGCGTTCAGCGCGGGATCGAAAGGGTTACCGGTGGCGCCCCACACCGCGTTGCGTGTATTGGCGCCCGCGCCCATTTCCGGCGTGTTGGTCTTCGCGGTCAGGATTGCGCCCGCTGCGCGCAAACGCGCGACTATCGCGTTGTCGCGTACGGGCACGTTGCTGCGAAACACCGGGGAGCCGTAAGTCGTCAGCAGGCCGCCCGTTTCTTCCAGATCCTTTACGCCCAGCGGCAGCCCATGCAGCGAGCCCAGTTTTTCGCCGCGCATCACCGCCTGCTCCGCGGCGCGGGCTTCGCTGCGCGCGTGCGCGAAACGCGTCGCCGCGAGCGCATTGACGCTGGGATTGACGGCTTGCATCTGTGCGATGCAGGCGTCCAGCAGTTCGACCGGCGAGAGCTGGCGGCTAGCGATCAGGCGCCGGGCGTCTACCGCCGACAACGTGTTCAATGCAACAGAATTCATATACGGGCTTTCCCGGCTGATGATTGAGGGACAATCAGCCCGATTTTCTCTGAAGCCGGCTCTCCGTGTCGAGCCATTGGTTCACGTACTCAACCACCGCGTCGCGAGTATTTTCCAGGTGGCTGCGGGTTTGCGCATATACCGCATCGACGTCAGCCGCCTCGTAGGCCGCGAGAAGTCCCGCATGCTCGCGATTGTTCGACGCCATGATGTCTTCATTCACATGCATCGAAAGACTCACGTAGGGACGGGCCGCGAGCGAAAGCGATTCGCACATGTCGAAGAGGCGCGTGTCCATCTGGCTCTTCACCAGATGCACGTGGAAGTCTTCGTTCAGCAGCGACCACTGTTCCGGCGATGTGGTCGCTTCCATCGCGTCATGCGTGCCTTGCGCCTCTTCCAGATCGGTTGTGGCAATCTGCACGCAGGCGCGTTGCGCCAGCATCGGTTCGAGCATCATGCGCAATTCATAGATGCCGGTCACATCCGCGAGCGTCAGGCCTCGTGTGACGACACCCTTGTTCGCGTCGATCGAAACGAGACCTTCGGCGCGCAAATCGCGAAACGCCTCACGTACCGGCGTCGTGCTGACGCCGAGACGCTTCGCCACTTCCTCCTGACGCAGATGCGTATTGGCCGGATACAGCCCTTGCAGGATTTCCGCTCTAAGCGTACTCAATACATATTGTTGAGCTGTCCGATAGAATCTGGCCAATGCGCTACCCCAAAACGGTTTCGATCCACGCCGCGGCTTGCAGGGTCGGCAGATCGTCACCCTGTCTGCCCAGCACCTGAAAGCCCAGCGGCATGCCGTCCGGTGTTTTCCCCGCAGGCACCGTCACCGCCGGCACACCGAGAAAACTCCATGGCGCGCAGAACATCGCGTCGCCCGTATCGGCGAGGCCCTCGGGCGCCCCACCCGTTGCCGGCACCGTCACCAGCGCGTCGCAACCGTCGATGAAACCAGCGAATTCGCTGCGCAGCCGCGCCTGCAACGCCAACGCGGCCTCGTACTTTTCTGGCGGCACCGCTGCGCCTGCGCTTGTCAGCGCCAGCATATGCGTACTAATCAGGTCCGGGTGGTCCGCTGCTAACGATCCGATCGCGCGAGCGGCTTCCACCTGGAGGATGGTCTGCAACGCATCGAGCATCGACGGCATCGCGTCGAATGGATCGAGTTCGACCAACGTCGCGCCCGCAGCCTGTAGGCGCGCGAGCGTGGCATCGAAGTTAGCCTTCTGTTCCGGCGTCACACGGTCCCAGAACGGCGTACGAACGACGCCGAGCTTACGCGGAGGTTTCACCGTAAAGTAGGTATGCCAGGCATCGAGACTCTCGAGCGCCTCGGGTTTCGCGTCGACGAACAGCGCGTGACAGAGAGCAGCGCCTTCTACAGTCCGGGCAAAAAAGCCCACGTGGTCGAGCGATGGCGCCAACGGATGCACGCCCGTCTTCGGCACATTGCCGTGACTCGGCTTATAGCCAACCACACCGCAAAACGCCGCAGGCCGGATCACCGAGCCGACGGTCTGCGTGCCGATCGCTAGTGGCACGATGCCTGCACCGACCGCGGCCGCCGAACCGCTCGACGACCCTCCTGGCGTATGAAGCCGGTTCCAGGGATTGACCGTCGGGCCCGGCTCGCGCCACGCAAATTCGGTGGTGACCGTCTTGCCGAACACAATGCCGCCAAAGTGCCGGATGCGTTCGACGATCCACGCGTCCTCGGCAGGCTGGAAGCCTTGATAGATAGGCGAGCCGTAGGTCGTCGGCATGTCGTGTGTCGCCATCAGATCCTTCACGCCGATCGGCAAACCAGCCAGTGGTTTGGTCACTGCGTCCACGGTCTCGTAGCTATCGGGCCGGTAAACGAAGGCCTTCAGCCACGGCTCGCACTCTTGCGCACGTTGCTGCGCGGCTTCGAGCCGCGCGCGACAACGCTCCGGATTACCGCGACTCGCAATCAGTTCAGCGATAAATGCGCCACTCTGCTCGCTCATTTCGCACTGGCCTTGGCAAAGGAATCGTCTACCGCGCTGTCGTACGTCACACTGCCAGGCTTGATATTGCCGATGTATTCCTGCAAGTCCAGCGCATTGCGGAACGCCTGCTGCGAGATGTCGGGGTTCGTCGCATAGATTTTCTGGCTGATCAGACGGTCCACTGCAGTCTCCACGATCTTCTTGTCGAGCGTCGGAAATTCCGCCACGGCCACGGCCTTGGCCGTTTCGGGCGATTGCTGGATCAACGCTTCCGCCTGCGCGACTGATTTCACAAAGGCCGCCACCATCGCCGGCTTCGACTTGATTGTGGCCGCAAGCGTGTCCATTGTCGAGAAAGCGTAGCCACCAGGATAAGCCTTCGGAAACGCATAGAGAATCTTGTAACCCGACGCGATCCCCTGATCTACCTGCGGCTCATAGATCGCCGCGGCCTCCGCGCGTCCTGCCGAGACGGGCGCAAGCTCGGTGCCGATCTGCACCGTATTCAGATTGACGCCAGCGACTTTCTCTTCCTTGATCAAACGCTGCAGCAGATACGTGCTGGTCGACGGCGGCAATGCGGTCGACACCGTTTTGCCCGCGAGGTCCGCCGGATTCTTCAGCGCCGAGTCGGGTGGCGTCAGGATCCACACCGGCACGCCCGCCACGACATTCGCCACGTTGACGAGTGTCGCGCCTTTGAGGTTGGCCAGTACCGCGGTCATCGGATCTTGCAGCGAGAAGTCGGCATGCCCGCCGATCACCGCCGCAACGCCTTGCGCGCCGCTACCGGCCGTAACCTTCTGCACGTCGAGACCGTTCTGCGCGAACAGGCCTTTGTCTATCGCGACATAAAGCGGCAGATACTGAATCGATTGAAATGCCTGGTAGACCACAACTTTTTCCGGCGCAGCCACTGCGGGCTGACTCGCCGCCACCGCAAACACTGCACCGGCCGCGGCGCCAAGCGTGAACCGGTTAAGCGCCGACATGCCGAACGACGACGGTTTTCGCTGCGAGACAAAAGACTGCTTCATCGTTTCGTTTTCCATGAAATGATGCGGTTTTCCGCGAGTTGAACGATCCAGGAGAGCAGCGTCGCCATCAACGTCAGGATGATGATGCCGAGCCAGACTGTATTGAGGTCGAAGAGCGAGCCTGCCACGAATACGGCATGACCGAGACCTGCTTGTGACGCAATATATTCGCCTACGACAGCGCCGATCAACGCAAAGCCGATGTTCACGCGCAGCGTCGAAAAGATCCACGGTAGCGCGCCCGGCACAATCAGTTTGCGAAAGATCATCCCCGGCTTCGCCTTGAAAGAGCGAAACAGGTTCAACAGGTCCTGATCGACCTCGCGCGCGGCGGCGCAGGAGGAAATCATCGCCACCGCGAAAGTGGAGATACCGGCCAGCCAGACTTTCGAGGTCATGTCCGAGCCGAACCAGATGACAATCAGCGGGCCGAGCGCAATCTTGGGAATACTGTTGAGGATGACCGCAAAGCCTTCCGTGACCCCGGCTACACGCGGCACGAACCAAAGCAGCAAACCAAGTCCGATCCCCAGACCGCTGCCGATCACGAGTCCCAGCACGGTCTCGTATAACGTCGTCAACGTGTCCGTGATGAGGGTGCCCTGCGCGAGTCCGATTGCCGCGGCCTTGTAGATACCGAGTGGCGAGCCGAACAACTGACCGTTGATCCATGCGCGTTGCGCGGCCACCTGCCAGAACACAACAAGTGCCACCATGATCAGGGTGACGACGCCACCGGTCGCTCCCAGGCCTTTCAGACGCCGTACACGCATACGCCGTCCCGCCGCTTGTGCCGACATGACAGCATCACTCATGTCGACGCTCCTGCGTGATGGATCGTGTTGCTGCGCAGACCGCCCCAGATGCGCTTGTGCAAGGTGCGAAATTCCGGTGCCTCGCGGGCCGATACCGCCGTGCGCGGCCCCTGCGTAGAGAGTTTGACGTCGACAGAGTCTTCGATGCGCGCGGGCCTGCCACCCAGCAGAATCACCCGGTCGCTCATCGCGATCGCTTCCTCGATGTCGTGGGTGACGAGCACCACGCTGGTTCCGCTGCTTTGACGCAATGCCATGACGTCGTCCTCGAGTGCGAGGCGCGTTTCGTAGTCGAGGGCCGAGAACGGCTCGTCGAGCAACACGAGGGTGGGGTCGACCAGCAGCGTGCGGGTCAGCGCAACCCGTTGCCGCATGCCGCCCGACAACGCCTGTGGATAGGCGTCGACCACTGAGGTCAGTCCGTAACGCGCGAGCATCTCACGCGCGCGGGCGATATCGTGACGCGTCACCTTCCTGTAAAGCTCGATGCCCAGCAGAGCGTTTTGCAGGACCGTGCGCCACGGCATCAGCAGATCTTTTTGCAGCATATAGGCGATGCGGCCCGCACCGCCGTCCGAGCGGCGGCCAACTTCAATACGGCCGCCCTGCGGACTAAGCAGCCCTGAAACCAGATTGAACAACGTGCTTTTGCCGGCGCCGCTGCGACCGACGATCGACACGATCTCCCCTGCCCCAACGCTGAAATTCAGCCCGGAGAAGAGCGCGGTTCGCACGCCGTCGTCGGTTTCGAATCCATGGTTGAGACCCGCGACCGTAAGGCGGGGATCCGGCCGCACGTGGGGAGAAGAAGCCGCCTTTGCGGACTCCGACGATATCGTCGAATCCGGTGTGTTCGGTGTGTTCATTGGCAAGCCCGAGATCCGTTGTGCACAATGCACAATGAGCGAAAAAAATTCGAATCACAACTCGCCATAAAAAAATCTAGAGATTTACACCGATGCGCACCGAAGGGGTGTTGTCAGGTTGGCGAGGCAGTTTCTTTCGATTTCTGTAATGCAGCCTCAAGCAACGGCGCACCAAGTTCCGCGCCGTGAATGCCCGTCGTGCTGACAATCTCCAGCAGTTCCATGATTTCCTCGGCCGTTGCTCCGTAGCGAAGCGCATTACGCATATGGAGCTTTAGTCCTGGGACATATAGATGCGTAGACGAAGCGTCGAACGCGCAGTAGATCAGTTCCTTGACCTTCGGACTCAGCACACCGGTTTTCCATGGCACCGATGAAAACTCGACGTAAGCTTCGAACAGATCGGGATCGAGTTCAAGCAACCCCTCCCACGTGGGATGCCAGTAGCCACGGTTCTTTTCGAAAGCGGCCTTCAATGCGAGCCGTCGATCATCGAGCGGTACGGGGCCCGCACGCAGGCCCTCTTCCTCCAGTACTTCAAGCAGCACCGGCACGCCTACGTTGCTGGTATGAATGCCGATCGTGCACACCAGCTCAAGCACTTCCATCAGTTCATCGCGCGTCGCGCCGAACGACAACGCGCGCTGCAGATGACGCGCGACGCCTGGCGCATACAGTTGCGTCGCACAGGCATCCGCGGCAAGCGCGATGAACGCCCGAACCTTGTCGCCAAGATGGTTTTTTTGCTGCGGCACACGCGAAAACTGCAAATAAGCGGCCACGAAGCCCGCATCGAGACGCAACATGCTCTCCCACTCCGGAGACCACGCACCATGCACGCGGATGAATTCGTCCTTGATGTGCTGGACGTCGTGTTCGCGGGATGATGGCTTGCCTGACTCGCTTGAACTCATCGCATCGTTCCTGTCGAAAGCAGAGATGGCCACGTGCGCGCCATCGCAGTGGTGCCGGGACCAGCGTCACACTCCTGCCGGATAGTCCTTCTCCGCGACTTCTTCCTGCCACGTCGCCTTGCCGAGCGACGTCGCGATGTGCACCATATAGCTGCTGTCGCTCGCACCATGCCAATGGCGCTCGTTCGGCCCAATGAAGACGATATCGCCTTGACGAATCGGCTGCGACGCTTCGCCATCCTTGCATATCCAGCCCTTGCCGGCCGTAACCGTCAACACCTGACCGTACTCGTGCGTATGCCAGTAGGTTCTGCCTCGCGGGGCGAACAGCACCGTGTTGATCGTGACGCCGTCAGTGGCCGGCATCACCGGATCAGCCCACACCTCGCCCGAAAACGTCTCGCCACGAAGCTCCGACTTCGCGCCGTCCGTCCTGCCGTGAAATACCTTCATGCCTGCCTCTCCTTTTTCAGTTGTACTTGTCAGCGTCGTGCAACCGCACGCCACCCGACACGTCGCCGATCGCATCGACGACCCGATTGCTGATCACATCGCCATAGCCCAATGCCGTGCCAAGGCCGAAGCTCGCCAGCGGCCCTGCGGAATTCAGCGACGTCACGCCCAATTCGCGCACCCGGTCCACATAGAGCACCACATCTTTCGTCATCAACTTGCCCGTGAGACCGCCCTCCAGATAGTCGCCATCGACGATCTTCGGAAAGCGGTTCAACGTCGCAAAGTTGACGCCGCTACTGCTGTTCAGCACATCGAGCAGCAGATGCAAATCGAGGCCAGCCTTTTTACCGGCCACCATCACTTCAGCACTTGCAGCAAGGCTCACCGCGTTCAGAAAGTTATTCAGCAGTTTGGTCGTGTGACCTGTTCCGCTCGCGCCCATGTAGGCGACCTTCGCGCTGATCGGCTTGAATGCCCACTTAAGATTGTCGACCGCGCCAGCGTCGCCGCCCACCATCAACGTTAGCGTGCCCTTTTCCGCGGCCGCCGCTCCGCCCGAGATACCGGCGTCAACATAATGAACCCCACGTTCTGCGAAGCGTTGCGCCAGCCGGATAGTCGAACTGGCCGCAGCCGTGCTCAGATCGACCACGATCTGCCCTGAACGGCAATGCGCAAGCACACCGTCCTCGCCTTCGACCACCGCCTCCACGACCATGCTGTCCGGCAGCGACATCATCACGACATCCGCGAACGCGACGACATCGCGCAACGTCCCCGCCGGCTCTGCGCCAGCCGCCACAATACGGTCCGTAACGGTATCGAAGCCGAGTACAGCGATACCTGCATCGACGAGCCGTCTCGTCATCCGGCCGCCCATATTGCCTAGACCGATAAAGCCGATCCGATTCTCATTCATGAATCGCGTCCCTCTTAAAGAAAGCAGTTGCTTTAGAAATCGACGTCTTTCGTTTCCGGGCCTATCAACGCGCCGACCATTCCTATCAGGCCACCAAGGCACAGCAACGCGACTGCTGTCATACGCAGCGGCATGAATGCGCTGAGCCAGTTCATATAGAACGCGTAGAATGACGGAATGATCACGGAAAGACTAAAGCCGACACCGAAACCCGTTGCGCGCACATCGGTCACGAAGCGCTCGTTGATGTACGTCACAATGACACCCCACGGCGATGTCACGAGCACGGCAAGCACACAGACGAGAAAAATAATTGCTGTCAGCGACAAACCGTCGATATTGGCGAGCACATACAGCAACGCAGCGCCAACCGTTGCGATCAACGGGCCGACAATCACAAAGAAGCGGCGGCGGCCGATCCGTTGCGCGATCAGCCCCGAGCCGATATAGCTGAAAAACAGCACGAAATAGGTGATCATCAGCGTCGACGCCATCTGGAAGCCCGACAGGTGCAGCGTTTTCACGAGCAGCCCGGTGGGCAGAAAGATCGTCACGATGTTCTGCGTGAGCCAGAAGCCGGTCATCATCACCAGCACCTGCAACAGGTTGCGTCCGCTCTTGCCGCGAATCAGATCGGTAAGAGGCAGTTTTTCGGCCTGCGCCGCTTTGTCGGCAGCCTCGCTTTGCCAGATTTCGGACTCCGCAACCTTGCGCACGTAGTAGGTCACGAGGACACCAGCGAGCGCCGCGCCCAGCACGAAAGGCACACGCCAGCCCCACTGCGCATACGGCGAATTCATGCCGTTGAGCGGAAAGAGCGTAAACATCAACATCGCGACGAGGTTGATCGTCACATAGGCTGCGGGAAAGCCTGCGATGATGAAACCGCCGACGAAGCCGCGCTGTTCTTTCTTCGAGTATTCGATCGCGAGCGGCATGGCGCCGGTGTAGCCGCCCCCCAGAAAAATGCCGTCGACAAAGCGCAGCAACACCAGCAGCCACTACGATGCGAGACCGATACTCTGATAACCGGGCAGTAGCGCGATCAGCAGCGTGACCACCCCAAAGCCCGTCACTGACCAGATGGACGCCTTACGTCGGCCGATCCGGTCCGCGATCATGCCGAACAGCAATGCGCCGACCGGTCTACCGAGCAGCGTCGTGATGAAAACCAGAGACGCCAGAATCGTCTCCGTCCCGGTCGAGAGATGCGGCGGTTGAAAAAACCCGAGCACCGGCGAGAGTACGACGACCGGAAGGTAGATATCGAACATGTCGATAAACTCGGAAAAGAACGCGCCCTTGATCGCATTGCGCCTTTTCGTTTCTATCGACCGCTCGCCTTCCGACTGGACTACGTCGTTGGCAGTTATGGTTTTCATCGTTGTCTCCTGGATGTTGGTCTGCCACGTAATCAGGCAGTCGAGTTCTCCGCCTCGTAGGCCTTGATTGCCTCGCTCGCGACGCGGAATGCCGCCAGTGCAAGCGGCGCGCCGCAATAAACGGCCGCCTGCATCAACGCCGCGCGAATCTCGTCACGCGTCACACCGTTGCGTAATGCGCCCTTCACGTGCACCCCCAGCTCGTGGTGCTGACTCATCGCCGTCAGCATGCCGAGGTTCAACAAGCTGCGCGTCTTGAACGACAACGTCGTATCACCCCAGATGTCGCCCCAGCAACATTCGGTGACGAACTTCTGCATCGGACGATTGAAGTCATCCGCGTTGGCCCACGACTTCTCTACGTGCTCTGCGCCAAGTACCTCTTTGCGGTTCTCAAAGCCTTTGTCGAAGCGTTCGCTGTTGTCCATGGTGAAATCCTCTCTGGTTCATTGTGGTTTTCAGATTCAAACCGTCCTGCTGCCGGACACACTGATTGTCCGACAATTCGAAAGCGCAAATTTTTTTGCCCAGCCAGGTCTAACCGGATCGGGCATACCCGGCTCTGAAGCGGCTTGCGTCAGATCGGACCATATCCGACCATCGACTTCGTCTCCAGATGTTCACGCAGGCCGGCTTCGCCCCACTCCCGGCCATTGCCCGAGCGCTTGTAGCCACCAAACGGCGCGCCGAAATCAGCTACGGGATAGTTCAGGTGTACACCGCCAGCGCGCAAGGCGCGGCCTACTTTCCTTGCCCGCTCGAGGTTGCCCGACTGCACGTACGCGGCGAGGCCATAGTCGGTATCGTTGGCAATATGGATTGCGTCCTCTTCCGAGTCGTACGCGATGATGGACAGCACAGGTCCGAATATCTCCTCGCGCGCAATCGTCATATGTGGTTTTACGTCGGCGAAAACGGTCGGACGCACGTAGTAGCCATGCTCAATGCCCGCAGGCAAACCCGTGCCGCCCGTCACAAGCCGCGCTCCTTCGTCGATGCCTTTCTGGATCAGCGTCTGCACGCGGTTGAACTGGTTGCGGTTGACGAGCGGTCCGAGCTGCGTCGCCGGGTCATCGGTTGGGCCCATACGGTAAGCCTCTGCAGCACGCTTTGCGATTTGCGCGGTATCGTTCATCAGATGACGCGGCACGAGCATGCGGGTAGGAATCGAGCACGACTGACCGGAGTTCGTAAAGCAAGCTGCGAGGCCACGCGCCACCGCCTCGTCGAGGTCGACGTCGTCGAGCAGGATGTTTGCCGACTTGCCGCCAAGCTCCTGTGCGACGCGTTTAACCGTGGGCGCTGCAGCCTGCGCAATCAGCACACCCGCACGCGTCGAACCGGTGAACGACACCATGTCGATGTCCGGATGCGACGCGATTGCCGTGCCAACGCCGGGCCCATCGCCGTTGACCAGGTTGAACACACCAGCAGGCACCTGCGCTTCGTCGAGCACCTCGGCGAACAGCAATGCGCTCAATGGCGAATACTCGCTGGGTTTGAGAACCATCGTGCAACCCGCCGCGAGCGCCGGGGCGATCTTCACCACAATCTGGTTGATCGGCCAGTTCCATGGCGTAATCAGCCCACACACGCCGATTGGCTCCAGCACGACGCGTGTGCTACCGCGCTGCTCTTCAAAGTCAAAGCGCTCGAGCACGTCGATCAACGCATTGAGATGCGCCGGCCCGCGCGCCGCCTGGCCG
>Ga0302316_10000656_pt1 | contig 29550 bp, 29 predicted proteins | sample III_Palsa_N3_2_FD_200456 | JGI IMG/M metagenome (GOLD analysis project Ga0302316, IMG submission 200456) | Peat permafrost microbial communities from Stordalen Mire near Abisko, Sweden - III_Palsa_N3_2 | ecosystem: Environmental > Terrestrial > Soil > Palsa > Peat permafrost | place: Sweden...
CGCGCGAGGGAGATATCTGAGGGAGGAACGGTTCGTGCGTGGGCACGAGGGCCGTGATCACTCCATCGTGGGGTGGAGCGGAACGGAGTGCGTCCATGATGGCATGGCGCCAAGCGGCCCTCTCGAGGTTGCGGTCGATGTCGGAGCGCAGGAGGATGATGTTGCGTTCGGCCTCGGCGCGCATCTCCTGCACCAGCACCTGTCGCTCGTGGCGATGGTGGAGGGCTTCGACGGCTTGCTCGAGGCCGACGGCGATGAGCAGGCCGACGCAGATGGTGGCGATGTGGATGAAGAAGTCGCGCCAGGTGTGGGCGGGTTCGTGGGATGGGTGGACGTCGAGCATGGGAGGGTCCTTAGCGGCGTTGGCCGGTGCGGCGCAGAGATGCAGCGAGGGGCCCGATTTTGGTTTGAAGATGAGTGTATCGTGGGTGCCCCGAGTTGGGCATGGCTTAGGATGAAGCGATGACTGCTGATCAGGTGAAGGAGATTCTGGGGTTGGTGAAGCATCCGCGCGAGGGTGGTTGGTACGTGCGGACGTGGGAGTCGGAGGAGTTGGTCGCGGCTTCGTGCTTCGAGGATGGGCGGTATGATGGTGCGCGGCGGACGTCGACGGCGATCTATTATTTGCTCGAGCCGGAAACGTTTAGCGAGATGCATGTGCTGAAGAGTGACGAGATCTTTCATCACTACATGGGCGGCGCGGTGGAGATGCTGCAGCTGTTTGAGGATGGAAGCTCTTCGCGGGTGGTGATTGGGGAGGATCTGGAGGCGGGGGAGCGGCCGCAGTGTGTGGTGCGAACAGGGGTGTGGCAGGGGTCTCGATTGTTGAGGAGTGAGGGGTGGGCGCTGCTGGGGTGTACGGTGAGTCCGGGGTTTGAGTTTGAAGACTATGAGGATGCGAGTGCGGAGGAGTTGGTGGCAAAGTGGCCGGGTGAGGCGGAGATGATTCGGGCGCTGACGAATCGGTGAGGGGGAACGGGCGCTCGCTGCGCGAGCGAGAAGCAGGTTCCTCGCTCCCACCCCAGCGGGCAAAGAACGCCCGTTGTGGACCCCGGCTGCGCTCGGAATGACCGCCAGAAAGGCAACAGCAACAGCAGATTCCCGGAGGGAATGACAGAAAGGAAAGCAAGAGCAAAGGCGGGCGGCGCTAGTCGACGCCGATGTCTTCGTGCCAGAGGGTTGGATTGGCGGCGATGTAATCGCGCATCATCGCGATGCAGGTGGGGTCGGCTAGATCGATGATGCGGATGCCTAGTTCGCGGAGCCATTGCTCGCCGCCGGAGAAGTTGACGCTTTCCCCGATGACGACAGTTTGGAAACCGAACTGGCGGATGAGGCCGGAGCAGTACCAGCAGGGGGCGAGCGTGGTGACCATGATGAGGTCGCGGTAGGAGCGCTGGCGGCCGGCGTTGCGAAAGGCATCGGTTTCGCCGTGGATGCTGGGGTCGGATTGCTGGATGCGGCGGTTGTGCCCGCGGCTTACGAGGGTGCCGTCGGTACGGAAGATAGCTGCGCCGATGGGGAGACCGCCTTCGGCGAGGCCGGTGCGGGCTTCTTCGAGGGCGATGCGGAGCATGGCGGGGTAGTCGGGTGTCGGCGAAGGCATGGCCTGCTCAGGATACAGGGGTCACGGGGCGGAGTTTGGTGATCCTGAAGTCAAGTAAACGCTTTCTGGGGTAAAATTTTGGCGTTAGTGTCTACCTCTTTTGATCGCGAGCGAACTCCCCATTATGCCTTTATCTACTTGTGTTGCTACACGTCGTGTTGTCAGGGTGCTGCTTGCCGCCGGGCTGTGTGCCGGCTGTGTTGCGGCCGGAGCGCAGGTCCATCATGCGGCGGGTCATTCTGCCGTGACGCCGGTTCAGCCGGTGGCGCATCTGGATGTTGATACCAGCGTACTCGCCAAGCCGGCCAGCGCGAGACTGTATGGGTTGATGACCGAGGAGATTAATCATTCGTACCAGGGGGGGCTGTATGCGGAGCTGGTGAACAATGGCACGTTCCGCGGCAACTGGATGGGCGTGGATAACTGGACCGAGGTGGTGAGGGGCAACGCGGTGTTGACGGCGTCGATGGACCGGCAGGATGGGCCGAGCGTGGCGCTGCATAGCGGCCTGGTGCTGAAGGTGACGACGGCTTCGGCGGGCAATGAGGCGGGGTTGAGCAATTCCGGCTATTGGGGAATTCCGGTGCGAGCGAACACGACGTATAAGGGCTCGTTCTACGCGAAGGTGGATGGCGATGTGGGGCCGGTGACGGCGCGGCTGATCAATAACCAGACCGGTGCTGTGGCAGCGACGACTCATGTGGATCTGGACGGGACAGGGTGGACGCGCTATGAGTTCACGCTGAAGACGGGCGAGGTGAAGACGTCGGCGAACAATAATCTGGAGCTGACGGTGGCGCGTCCGGGAACGCTGCATCTGCAGCTGGTGAGCTTGTTTCCGCCGACGTATGAGAATGCGCCGAATGGGAATCGTGCGGACTTGATCGAGAAGATGGCGGCGATGCATCCAAACTTCATACGGCTGCCGGGCGGGAATTATCTGGAAGGGGACAGGCTAACGGATTGGTACAACTGGAAGGAGACGATTGGGCCGCTGGTCGATCGGCCGGGGCATATGGCTCCTTGGACGTACTGGTCGACGGATGGATTTGGTTTGATGGAGTTTTTGAAGTGGACTGAGGAGCTGCATGTAGAGCCTATTTTGGCGGTATATGCGGGCTACTCGCTGCGCGGGGAACATGTGAAGCCGGGGAAAGACCTCGAGTCGTATGTGCAGAGCGCGCTGGATGAAGTGGAGTATGTGACGGGCGACGCGTCGACGAAGTGGGGCGCGGAGCGAGCGAAGAATGGGCATGCTGCGCCGTTCCCGCTGCACTACATCGAGATTGGTAATGAGGACTGGTTCGACAAGAGCGGAAGCTATGACGAGCGGTATGCGCAGTTTGCGGAAGCACTGCGGAAGAAGTATCCGCAGTACAAGCTGATTGCGACGACGCCGGTGAAGGTGAAGGCGGGCAATGAGCCGGATTTGATTGATGACCACTATTACAAGTCGCCGGCGGACATGTTTGCGCTGGTGCATCACTACGACGATGCGCCGCGTACTGGGCCGAAGGTATTTGTGGGCGAGTGGGCGACGCGCTCGGGATCGCCGACTCCAAACTTTGGCGATGCGCTGGGGGATGCGGCGTTCATGACGTCGATGGAGCGGAACAGTGATCTGATCAAGATCGCGAGCTATGCGCCGCTGCTGGTGAATGTCAATCCGGGAGCGATGCAGTGGCCGACGGATCTGATTGGGTATGATGCGCTGACGAGTTATGGATCGCCCAGCTATTATGCGCAGTGCATGTTTGGTGCGCATATTGGCGATGGACAGCCGCAGAACTCTATTACCGGTGTTGATCCAAATGCGCGGTTCTTCTATTCGGTGACGTTGTCGTCGGATACGCATGTGCTGCATTTGAAGCTGGTGAATGCGACGACGGTCGATCAACCGCTGGAGATTGCGTTGAAGGGACTGGGTGCGGGCGCGCATGAGGCGAAGCTGATTTCGCTGCATGGGGCGACGTTCCAGGCGACCAATACGATCACCGATCCGGTCGCAATTCATCCGGTGGATAGCGCGCTGCGGTTTACCGGAGCGACGGTAAAGCATACCGTGCCGGCTTACACGATTGAGGTGGTGGATGTGCCGGTGAAGTAGGTCCTGCGCGGACGGCGAAAGTGAGAGCAGGGGCTTTGCACCCCTGCTCTTTTTCTTTGCAGCGGAACTAGACGACGTAGAGGCTTACGTACTGGTCTACGGGTGTGGATTCGAGGTTGGCCTGGCCGAGGGAGGCTTCGAGGATTCTGTCGCGGACTTCGGGAGAGAAGCGGCGGTCGAGGTTGGTCTTGAATTTTTCGAGGAGAAGCGGGATGCCGTCGGTGCGGCGGAGGCGATGGCCGATGGGGTATTCGACTACGATCTCCGGGAGGACGGTGCCGTCGGTTAGTTCTACGGTGAGGGCGTTGGCTATGGAGCGCTTAGTGGGGTCGTGGTAGTCGGCGGTGAACTGCGGGTCTTCGACGCAGGTGATGGTGGCGCGGAGGTGGTCGATGCGCGGACCCCAGATGGGATCGCGGGCGATGGCGTCGTCGTAGTCTTCGGCGGTGAGGCGGCCGAAGATAAGCGGGACGGCGACCATGTACTGGATGCAGTGGTCGCGGTCGGCTGGGTTATCGAGCGGGCCCTGCTTGTCGATGATGCGCATGCAGGCTTCGTGAGTGCGGATGGTGACGCGGGCGATGTTGGAGGCGGTAAGGTTGCGGTCGGCGAGTTCGCGGTGAAGGGTTACGGCGGCTTCAACGGCGGTCTGCGAATGGAACTCTGCGGGGAAAGAGATTTTGAAGAGGACGTTCTCCATTACGTAGCTGCCGTAGGGGCGTTGGAATTTGAACGGCTGGCCGCGGAAGCTGACGTCGTAGAAGCCCCAGGTTTTGGCGGTAAGGACGGAGGGGTAGCCCATCTCGCCGGTTTGGGCGATGAGGGCTAGGCGCACGGCGCGGGAGGTGGCGTCGCCGGCGGCCCAGGATTTGCGCGAGCCGGTGTTGGGTGCGTGGCGATAGGTACGGAGGGACTGGCCGTCGACGAAGGCTAGCGAGACGGCGTTGAGGGTTTGGTCGCGGGTGAGGCCTAGCATCTGGCTGACGACCGCGGTGGAGGCTACTTTGACGAGCAGGACGTGGTCGAGGCCTACCTTGTTGAAGGAGTTTTCGAGGGCGATGCAGCCCTGGATCTCGTGGGCCTTGATCATGGCGGTGAGGACGTCGCGGATGGTGAGGGGATGGCCGTTGCGGGTGAGCCAGTCGGCGACGGCGAGGATGGCGCCGAGGTTGTCGGAGGGGTGGCCCCACTCGGCGGCGAGCCAGGTGTCGTTGTAGTCGAGCCAACGGATCATGGTGCCGATGTTGAACGCGGCCTGGACGGGGTCGAGGCGGTAGGACGTGCCGGGAACGCGTGCGCCGTGGTGCATGGTGAGGCCGGGAACGAGCGGGCCGAGGAGCTTGGTGCAGGCGGGGAAATCGAGGGCTTGCAGGCCGCAGCCTAACGTGTCGAGTAGGCAATAGCGCGCGGTTTCGTAGGCTAGATCGCTGTTGATTTTGTAGGTGAGGGCGTAGTCGACGATGTCGATGAGGGGCTGGTCGAAGGGCGGGCGGACATTGCTGATGGGTGCGGACATAGGGCAGTGACAGATCCTTTGAGGGTTCGGTTGCTGAAGGGGAGCGATCGGTTATTCGGGAATGAAGACCGCGATGCCGTGCGCAACAATGCGCTCGGCTATATGTATTTTGTAGTTGAGGGTGAGAGATGTACGGTCGTTCGCCACGCTGACTGTCTCTGTCAGAAGAACTGTGCCTTGCTTGGAGCCGATGCCCGCGATGGTGTTGCGGTCGGTGCGGGTGTAAGCGATGAAGTCCATGATGGGTGAGCCTACGACGGGATAAGGTGTGCCGTCGAACTTCGCACGCACGGTTTGCGATGTCTCTGTGCCGTCGGTTCGGAGGGTGCGTTCGCGAACAAAAAGCTCGTTGTCAATGACATTGATTTCCTGAAGCCAGGATTGCGGCGCAGGTGTGCTCAGGGTGGAGAGCTCTGGTGCAAAGAGCCATGTGCCGGTGAAGGGATCAGACATGTTCATATGGTCTAAGGTCTTCAGCGCTGTTCTATCGGGACGAAGGGGACGTCTTCGGGGCCGGTGTAGTTGGCGGAGGGGCGGATGATTTTGCCGTCGATGCGTTGCTCCATTACGTGGGCGGACCAGCCGCTGGTGCGGGCGATGGCGAAGATTGGGGTGAACATGGTCGTGGGGATTCCCATGGTGTGATATGCGGAAGCCGAGAACCAGTCGAGGTTGGGGAACATCTTTTTGGCTTCGTGCATGACGGCTTCCAGGCGGTCGGCGATGTTGTAGATGCTTAGGTCGCCGGCGGTTGTTGCGAGGCTGTGGGCTACTTTCTTGATGACGGCGTTGCGGGGATCGCTGATGGTGTAGACGGGGTGGCCGAAGCCGATGATGACTTCCTTGTCGTCGATGCGCTTCCGGATGTCGGCCTCGGCTTCGTCGGGGGAGGCATAGCGCTGCTGGATCTCGAGGGCTACTTCGTTGGCTCCGCCGTGCTTGGGGCCTTTGAGGGCGCCGATGGCTCCGGCGATGCAGGAGTGGAGGTCGGAGCCGGTGCCGGCGATGACGCGGGCGGTGAAGGTGGAGGCGTTGAACTCGTGCTCGGCGTAGAGGATGAGCGAGACGTGCATGGCCTTGATCCACTCCGCGCTGGCGGGATGGCCGTGGAGGAGGTGGAGGAAGTGTCCGCCGATGCTGTCGTCATTCGTTTCGACTTCGATGCGATGGCCAGAGTGGGAGAAGTGATACCAGTAGAGGAGTATGGAGCCGAGCGAGGCCATGAGGCGGTCGGCGATGTAGAGGGCGGAATGGTTGGTGTGCGGCTCGGGTTCGGGCTCGACGGTGGCGAGCATGGAGACGCCGACGCGGAGGACGTCCATGGGATGCGCGGTGCGGGGGACTTGCTCGAGCGCGACCTTGACGGGCTGAGGAAGGCCGCGGAGGCTGGAGAGGCGCTGCTTGTAGTGGGCTAGCTCGTGGGTGGTGGGGAGATGCCCGTAGAGCAGGAGGTGGGCGACTTCTTCGAACTCGCAGTTGGCCGCGAGGTCGAGGATGTCGTAGCCGCGGTAGTGGAGGTCGTTGCCGTTGCGGCCGACGGTGCAGAGGGCCGTGTTGCCGGCGGGGACGCCGGAGAGGGCTACGGATTTCTTGGGCTTGAAGGCGGTTGCGGTCGCCATGGTGGCTTCGCTCATGGTGGATCTCCGGCTGTGGATGTTAGAGGTGTCAGGGCTTGGGCTGTTGAGCCTGATGCTGCTCAGCCAGCCGCTTCTTGATGTTGGATTCGGCGCGATCGAGGACGTTCTGAATGTCGCCCAGCGTGGTGGTGGGATCGTTGTTGTAGTCCATCAGGCGATGTTGGTAGTTGCGGTTGCGCGCGATGTCGTCAACGACAAAGCGAACCTCCTGCATGGCGGCTTCGCGGTGTGCAAAGTGTCCGGAGATTTCGCCCGAGGCCTTTTCGAGTGCGCAGTAGAGGCTGTAGGTCGTGGCCTCGACGGGGCACTTGCGATTGTCGTGACGGTTCCAGACAGCGGTCGAGCTGAGGGTGCTTTTGGCGCGCTCGACGATCCTGATGTCGTCGGGGGTGACCGGTGGGCGGACGTTTGAGTCGTCGACTTGCGGGATGGATGTGGGGCCGGACATGGCAGCGCGTGGCGCGTGGCCCGGGGTGATGGCCAGGAGCAGGACGGCGGCGAGAAAAAGCATTTCGTCCTCCTTAGCGGCGGTCTTTGGCGAAGAGTTCGTCGAGCTTTTGTTCGTAGGCGTGGTAGCCGAGGTAGTCGTAGAGGTCGGCGCGGGATTGCATGGTGTTGACTACGTGTTGCTGGGTGCCGTCGGTGCGGATGTGCTGGTAGACGTTGAGGGCGGCGGCGTTCATGGCGCGGAAGGCGGAGAGGGGATAGAGGGCGAGCGAGACGTCGGCGCTGCGGAGTTCGTCGAGGGTGAAGAGCGGTGTGGCGCCGAACTCGGTGATGTTCGCGAGGATGGGAACGTTGGTGCGCTGGGCGAAGGCGCGGTATTGGGGGAGCTCGGTGACGGCTTCGGGGAAGACCATGTCGGCGCCGGCTTCGACACAGGCTGATGCGCGGTCGAGCGCTGCGGTGAGGCCTTCGGAGGCTAGTGCGTCGGTGCGGGCCATGATGGCGAAGTCGGGGTCGGTGCGGGCGTCGACGGCGGCCTTGATGCGGTCTACCATCTCGGCGGTGGGGACGATTTGTTTGTTGGGGCGATGGCCGCAGCGTTTGGCCTGGACCTGGTCTTCGATGTGGCAGCCGGCGGCTCCGGCTTTGATGAGTGAGCGGACGGACCGGGCGAGGTTGAAGGCTCCTCCGAAGCCGGTGTCGATGTCGACGAGGAGGGGGAGGGCGCAGACGTCGGTGATCCGGCGAACATCCGTCAGAACATCATCGATGGTGGAGATGCCGAGGTCGGGGATGCCGAGGGAGCCGGCAGCGACGCCACCGCCGGAGAGGTAGATGGCGCGGTAGCCGACGCGTTCGGCCATGCGTGCGTGGTAGGCGTTGATGGCGCCGACGATTTGGAGGGGGTGCTCGGCGGTGATGGCCGCGCGAAGTTTCGCTCCGGCGGTGATCGGTTGAGGGGTGTTGCTCATCGGTTGCGATACCTCGGGACAACGTTTGTAGAGGCTAAGGAATGATGGTGGTCGTACTCGAACTTTCATCGTCTGGCTGTACGAGGATGAAAGTCAAATGAGGCGGATGGCCTGCGCGTTTACCGATGAGGTGGGTTAAGTGGGCTAGGGCGCGGGAGGCGGTGACGCGGGGCAGGCGCAGGTGCGGAAGCTTGCGGCGTCGGCGTGGGTGATGGCACAGGCGTAGGCAGGCCAGACGATCTGCATGGCGGCGGCGTTCATGGCGGCCTTGATGGTCTTTGCTGCACCGGTGTCGCCGACGTAGAAGAATTGCTGGTAGGCGTGGCTGGCGTCGGTGCTGCCGGATTTGTCATCGACGAAGGAGGTTGTGAGTTTCTCGAGGGAGGCGCCGGAGAGGTTGGGAAGATGGTAGGTGGTGGAGAAGCGGTATTCTTCTGCCCAAGTGGTGTCGATGCCGGTTTGATTGTTGGCGCTGTAGACGGTGTAGTCCTTGAGGGTTGCGGTGGCGGGCTCGATCTCGGCGAGGGTGAATGCGGGGTTGTTGCCGTTGACTGGGGTGATGGAGGGGACGAGCTTGGCGGGAATGGTGCCCGACGAAGTTGAGTAGACACGCATCTCGTCCATGTGGGTGTGGCCGAAGAGGGCGAGACGGATGACGTCGGGAAACACGGCGAGGGTGTTGGCGAGTGCATCGGAGGCGAGAAACATCACGGGGGACTGGCCGGCACAGACATCGCGATGGTTGACGAAGGTGGAGTAGGCGTCGATGCCGGGCGGGATGTGGGCCATGACCCAGACGTGCTGATGGGCGGCGCGGGCGGCGGTGAGTTGGGCACGCAGCCACGCGACCTGTTCAGTGGCGGCGTCGTTGCTGGGGGTGCCGCTGCACTTGGCGTATTTCCTGGACTCGAAGATGTCGTGGAGGACGATGAGACGAGTGTCGCGGATGGGCGCGGGGAGGGTGACAGCATAGTTCCCCAGGTGAGGGAACTCGTGGAGGATGGCAGAGCGATTCGCGGGCGAGTGGACCCCAGCGGAAAAGTTAGCAGCGGCGGCGTGGAGGAAATCGCTGTCGGGGTCTTCGCCATAGTCGTTGCAGCCGGAGTCGTTATTGCCGAGGGCGAAATAGATGGGGCTCTGGGGAAAGGTTTCGCGGAGTTGGAGGGCAATGAAGGCGACAGTCTTGGAGGCGAAGGCGGAGTACTCGGCGTCGGTGGCGCGGGGCGCGAGGGTGTGGAAGCGGCAGTCGAACTGGTGAACGAGGAGGTCGCCGGAGATGGTGACCAGGAGGGGGTGAGGCTGCTGCTTTCGGGCGGCGTGGAGGCTGGATTGGAGTAGCGCGGGAGGCGTATCGATCCCCTTGGCGCCGCAGGTTTGCTGGAGATGAGCGAAGTCCGCTGCCTGGGTGGGCGACGCCGGACCGTACAGAATGGCTGCCCAGCCGGCTGCGGGCGCGACGCGGAGGGCGTCGAACTTGGCGGGATCGTGGAAGGGATCGAGGTGTATATCCGAGAGAAGGAGCGCGGGGACGGTGGGCGCGGCCTGAGAGGAAGACTGGGCCCGGGTCGGTAGAGAGACGATCGAGAGCAAGGTAAGGAGCAGCAGGAGGTGAATGGACTTCACGGCAGGTGACCTCGGAGTACCGGTTGTTGGCTTGCATGGACGCGGGTGGCGGATTAAGCGCGCTCGTGCTCCTGAGAGTGTATCGCCGATGTGTAGACTGGATGGCACAGACGACATGGGGAGCAAGGGGACCTATGAGACGCATAGCGTTCGCGGAGTTGCAGGCCCGAATTGAGCTCGTACTGCTGGCGTTGGGCGTTGCGCCTGCGAGGGCGGCTTTGAGTGCGCGGCTGACGGCCGAGACCGATCGTGACGGAGTGCGGACGCATGGAGTGGCGCGTCTGCCGCGGTTTGCGCAGCATGTGCGCAGCGGGTTGATTGATCCACGTGCGGGACCGCAGAAGGTAGCGGGATTCGGTGCGATTGAGCGCTGGACGGGACGAAGGGGGCCGGGAAACCTGGCGGCTTATGGGGCTATGCAGCGTGCAATGGAACTGGCGCGGGAGCATGGGCTGGGATGCGTGGCGCTGGCGGACACGTCGCACTGGATGCGTGCGGGCACGTATGGATGGCAGGCGGCGGATGCGGGATTTGCAGCGATGTGCTGGACCAATACGCTGCCGAATCTGCCACCGTGGGGCGCGAGCACGGTGGCGCTGGGGAATAATCCCCTGGTGGTGGCGATTCCACGACGAGTGATTTCGGGAAGCGTTGGTGAGGGCGAGTCTGCGCCGATTGTGCTGGATATGGCGATGTCACAGTTTTCGTATGGAACGCTGGCGTCGTATCGCGAGCGAGGCGACACGCTGCCGGTGCCGGGCGGCTACGACGAACGCGGCAATCTGACGAACGATCCCGGGGTGATCGAACAGACGCACCGGGCGCTGCCAATTGGCTATTGGAAGGGGTCAGGCTTGTCGTTTGTGCTGGATGTGCTGGCGGCGATGCTGACGGGTGGGATGGCGACGCACGATTTCTCCACGGATCCGGCGAAGGAGGTTGGGCAGTCGCAGGTATTTCTTGCGATCGCACCGGCGTCGGTGGAGACGATTGAAGAGCTGAGCCGGTTTGCGCAAGGGCAAAGCATCGCGCAGAAGGCGATTGATGCATTGCACGCGGCGACGCCGATCCAGGCAGAAAAGCCGGTGCGTTATCCCGGAGAGGGCGCGCTTCGCATGCGCGAGGAGAGCATGGCGCTGGGGATCGTGGTGGAAGAGGCCGCGTGGGATGCGTTTGTGAAGCTGGAGCTCGAGCTGTCCCACGTGTAGCTTGCGTGTGGGACAGCGAGCCGAGCAAGCGAACTACATGTTGGTGTGGCCGCCGCGCATGTCTTCGTTGAAGGTGGGCTTGATGAAGGCGAGCGCCTCTGCGACCTGGGTGCGGTAGGTGTCTTCTTCGTTGCGGAGAGTGTCGGTGGCGGTGGACCAGCTGCCGGTCGGGTCGAGCAGGACGAGGCCATCGTTTACGAGGGAGGAAGCGGTCGTCTTGAGGTCGGCCACCGTGGTGTTGAGATACTGGGCATCACGCGGGTCGGTGATCCAGACGGGTTCGCCGGCGCCGAGGACGTGGCTTAGCCAGAAAATCTTGGCTGCGAGGTAGGCGCGGCGCTGGGTCTCGGTGGTGTCGTTGAAGATAAACACCTGCTGCTTCATGGAGTAGTAGCGGGTGGTGACGGGGACGGGCTGGCGGTTGCCGGACTGAACAAGCTCGAGCTGGCCCTGGTCGAGGGTCTTGCGGACGGCGTTGTAGATGAAGCTTTCGGCGAAGGGCTGCTCGAGCGCGGGGATGACGGTGGCGAAGGTCTGGGTCATGGAGGCAGAGACCTTGGCGTGGAGCTGGCTGCCTCGGCCGTCCTCGAGGCGAATCTCGCCGTGAACGATGAACGTGTCGGCGCCGGAAGTGCTGCCGTGGAAGGGCCACGCGAATTTGCCGAAGCTGAGGGGCAGACCGTGCAGGGTGAGATAGACGTCGGGACGTGGATTGCGCAGGCGGTGGGCGGCCTCGCGGAAGTAGACGGCAAGGGCGGCGGCGAACTTGGGATCGGCGGCGTCAAAGGACTGGCTGAGCTCGAGGAGCTGCTGGCGCGCGGGGTCGGCTGCGAGGGCGGCGTTGCCGGCCAGGGTGAGGATGGCGCGCGTGGTAGGAGCGCCGGTGAAGTCGACGCCAGCTTCGGCAGCGGTGAGGTTCAGGCCGGCATTCTGGGCGGCGGCTTCGAGCGCTGGGGAAGGTGCTTGGATGGCTGTGCTCATGGGGTTCTTTCAGTTCTGGAGGTAGGTAGGAGCGAGCGTCCCTTGGTGGGAATGGCGTCACTTCCTTGCGACTTCCATTTTACCCTGTTCGGCTCGATTGTCCGAGGTTTGCTTAGGGTTTGAGGATGCGAACAAAGAAGGCGGAGGCGGCCTGATAGGCGGCTAGCCAATCCTTGTGGAGCAGGAAGCCGTGGAGTTCGTCGGGGAAGATGAGCTCCTCGACGGGAACGCTATGGGCGCGCAGGGCTTCGGCGAGGGTGGGGGTCTGGGCGTAGGCGACGTCAGGGTCGTTATCGCCGTGGATCAAGAGGACGGGCGACCGCCAGTGGTCGATGGAAGCGATGGGGCTGCTGGAGCGGGCTTTGGCCGTGATGGCGTCCATCTCGGCGAAGGAGCCTTGTTTCCAGTCGGAGGTGTTGTCTTCGAGGTTCCAGTCGTGGACGCCGTGGAAGTCGACACCGGCGGCGAAGAGGTCGGAGTTGCGCGCGAGGGCGAGGGCGGTGAGATAGCCACCGTAGCTGCCGCCCCATATGCCGATACGTTTGGGGTCGACGCCGGGGAGAGAGCGAAGATAGTTTGCGGCGGCGAGAACGTCGTTGTACTCGGTGCCGCCGTCCGCGCCGGCATTTTTGCACTCGCGGAAGTCGAGGCCGTAGCCTATGCCGCAGCGGTAGTTGACGGAAAGCACGATGAAGCCCTGGGCCGTGAGGTATTGGTTCATGGCGTAGGCGTTGGAGTAGTAGCCCATGGCGGGGTAGCCGAGAAGCATCTGGCGATTGGGACCGCCGTGGAAGAAGAGGATGGCGGCGCGCGGGGTGTGGGCGGGTGCGGGAGTATTGGGGACGAAGAGCTGGCCGTGGAGGTGGAGGCCGTCGATGGTGGTGAAGAAGACCTGGCGGGGCGTGACTAGATTTGCGGGATAGTCGGTGGGAGCGGAGTTGGGGCGTACAGGGGTGATCTTGCCGTCGTCGGCAATGAACGCAGGATGGATGGGAAGTTGTGCGTCTGAGACGAGGGCGACGACGGTTCCGTCGGCGGTGATCTGTGGATGAGTCTCTATGCCATCTCCACGGGTCAGTTCGACGGGTGGGTCGAGTCGTGTGAGATCGATGCGCCAAAGGTGGCGGCGGTCCTGGTTTGGGGAGTGCGCGTCGGGGGACGCCTGGTTGGAGCTGTAGACGAGGTAATGGTGGTCGCTGCTGAGAGTGGCGTCCTCGACCTCGAAGGAGCCGGGGGTGAGCCATTCGACGCCGGGATTGCCTTCGGTATGGATTTGATAGAGGTGGACCCAGCCGTCGGCCTCACTGTAGAACTGGACGGCGGTGTTGGTGGCGAAGAAGAGGCGGGCGGCTCCGTCGGCGAGGTGGGGAAGAACGCTGCCGGGCTTGTTGGGTGGAGGCGAGAAGAGGGTGCGCGTGGTGCCGGTGGCGAGGTCCGCCAGCTGGATGGACCAGGGATTGGGCGAGATGCGCGCGGGGGCGAACTCACGGGTCGGAACGAAGGGGGAATGCAGCCAGGCGAGCTGGTTGCTGTCGGGCGAGAATGCGGGAGCGGAGTCGTTGCTGGTGGAGGGATCGGGGAAGCTGAGAGTGTGGGCTTCGAGGTCGTAGAGCGCGAGGAAGCTGTGCGAAGGCTGGCTGGCTTCGCTGCGATGGCTGATGAAGGCGAGCAGGTGACCGTCCGGGGAGAGGGTGAGCTGCGAGGCAGAACCGCGGTCGAAGACGAGCTGATGCGCGGCCGTGGGGGTGGTGGGGTCGGCGACCCAGATTTGGCCTTCGCGGACGAAGAGGAGGCTGTGGCCGTCGGGCGTGAAGAGAGGCGCGTGACCGTCACCGATGAGGATGGGCTGGGCGCCGGGAGCGAGTGGCTGGACGATGATTTCGACGGGCGTGGGACGCTGGAGATGGGCCGGGTTCGCGGGCTTGCCGTTGGCTCCAGACTCAGCGCCGTAGGTGTAGGCGATGGCGGACGCGTCGGGAGCCCAGGCCAGCTGGGTGATGTCCTGCGCATCGTCCTGGGTGTTGTGGGTGAGCAGACGAGCGACCTGGTTGGGGCCGGAAACCCAGAGATTGTGGCGGCCTTCTGCGTCCTCGACCCAGGCGAAGAGGTTGCCTTGCGGCGCGGCGGTGAGGGAGGTGGCGTACGGCGCGCTGAGAACCTGCTGTAACGTAAAGGGCTTCGCTTCGGACGAATGCGTTGCAGGTGCAGCAGCAAGAGACGCGATCAAAAGTGTCGCAGCGAAACCCATTCGCCGAGAATATCGTGTTGCTGGGGGGTACTGGGGTGATTTGATGCAGGGAGTAACTAGATGGAGAAGAGTCTATGCATCTTATATAAGTCGGCGTTATTGAAGAGCCCAGGCGAGGAAAGCTATGTCACAGAGCCACATACAAGAACAGATCGAGCTGATCGCACGGCACGAGCAGGAGTTTCTGGAACAGCGAACTCAGGCTGAGCGTGTGATCGACTCCATCGCAAGCTTCATCGGAAGCCTGCCGTTTGTTGTCGCGCATCTGTGCATCTTTGCGGCGTGGATTGTGATCAACCTGCTTCCGCATGGGCGGCACTTCGATCCGAAGCCGTTTGGGTTGTTGCAGACCGTCGTTGCGATGGAGGCAATTTTGGTGTCGAGCTTCATCTTGATGCGGCAGGCGCGGCTGGGGCGGCGATCCGATGAGCGGGATCACATGATGTTGCAGATTCTTTTGCTTACCGAGAAGGAGCTGACGGCGCTGCTGGGGATGGACCGGCAGATTGCGTCGGAGATGGGGCTTTCGAAGGCGGCAAATAGTTCGGAGGTCCGGGACCTGAGCCAGGAGACGTCGATTGACGACCTGGCACAGACGATCAAGGAAAATCTGCCGGGCTCGTAAGTCAGGCGGCCGTGGCTTCGGCCTTGAGACGTTCCGCCGTGTCATGCGCGATGAGGGCGTCGATCGTGGGTTGCAGCATGCCCTCCATCACCATCGCGAGCTGGTGATTGGTGAGGCCGATGCGGTGGTCGGTGAGGCGGTTTTGCGGGAAGTTGTAGGTGCGGATCTTGTCCGAACGATCGCCGGAGCCAACCTGCTGCTTGCGCTCCTTGGCCTGGAGCTGGTGGATGCGCTCGGCCTCGACTTCGTAGAGGCGGGAACGCAGGACACGCATGGCCTTTTCGCGGTTCTTGATCTGCGACTTTTCGTCCTGGCAGCTCACTACCGTGTTGGTCGGAAGATGCGTGATGCGGATGGCGGAGTACGTGGTATTGACCGACTGGCCGCCGGGGCCGGAGGAGCAGAAGGTGTCGATGCGTAGATCCTTCTTTTCAATCTTGATGTCGACTTCCTCGGCCTCGGGGAGGACCGCGACGGTGATGGCGGAGGTGTGGACGCGGCCTTGCGTCTCCGTGGCAGGAACGCGCTGCACGCGGTGGACGCCGGACTCGTACTTCATCTGGGCGTAAACATTCTGGCCTTCGATGATGGCGGTGACGTCCTTGAGGCCGCCTACGTCGGACTCGGTTTCAGAGAGGATTTCGACCTTCCACTTGTGCTGCTCGGCGAAGCGGAGATACATGCGGAAGACTTCGGAGACAAAGAGCGAGGCTTCGTCGCCGCCGGTGCCGGCGCGTAGCTCGAGGACGATGTTTTTGTCGTCGTTGGGATCCTTGGGAAGGAGAAGGACTTTGAGCTCTTCTTCCACGGCGGTGAGCTTGGGTTCGAGCTCCGCGAGCTCGGCTTGCGCCATCTCGCGCATGTCGGCGTCGGACTCGGTGAGCATGGCTTTGGCGTCGGCGATGGCGGTGCGAAGCTTGCGGTAGTCGCGAAACTTCTCGACCGCGGGCTCCATGTCGCGATGCTGCTTGGAGACCTTGCGGTAGTTCTCCTGGTCGGTGACGATTTTGGGGTCGGAGAGCTGCAGGCCGAGCTCTTCGTAGCGAGCTTCGAGTTGGTCGAGGCGGTCAAACATGGGGCGCTCCTCCTGCTAAAAGCAGAGTGTAGAGGATAGAGAGTAGGGGATAGAGAAGGAGGAAGATTGGGCGCAGCTAGGCAAAGTCGCGACGGGTGGTCACGCGGGTAGAGGACACCGGGTTTGCGCTGGCGTACATCATCTGGTGATTAGATGGTATCGCGAATGCCGGGGATTCGTGGAGGGTGGTTGGCTGCATCTGATGGCAACGAGGGCGCGATGGCGTTGTTTCTGGAGTTGGCGACGTTGGCGGAAGAGCTTGCTGGGGAGGCGGGCAGGCTGAAGAAACGTGCGCTGATTGAGATCGCGGTCGGACGTGTGGCAGCGGGGTCGGTGGAAGATGCGGGGAGGTTTTGCCTCTACCTGGCGGGGCAACCGTTTGCGGAAGCCGATCCGCGGAAGCTGAATGCCGGGGGAGCGCTGTTGACGCGGGCCGTGAAGGCGGTGTCGGGGTGTTCGGATGCGGCGCTTACGGCGGCGTATCGGCGGCATGGAGATTTGGGGGCTGCCGCAGCCGAAGTCTGGCCGGATGCGACGGTGGAGAGGTTAACGCTGGCTGAGGTGGCTGAGGCGTTTAGTGTGATGGCGCTCGCGCGGACGACGGCCGTGCGAGCCGGTGCAGTCGAAGGGATGTTGCGGCGCGTGGGTGCGCTGGAGGCGAAGTATCTGCTCAAGCTGATGCTGGGGGATATGCGAATTGGGGTGAAGCAGAGTTTGATTGAGGAAGCGATTGGGGTCGTGTCGGGTGCGGATGTGGTGGCGGTGCGTCACGCGGTGATGCTGGAGGCGGACTTGGCGGGGGCAGTGGAGAGGGCGTTTGGCAGGACGCTTAGTGAGGCGCGGATGCGGCTGTTTCATCCGCTGGGATTTATGCTGGCCAGCCCGGTTGAGACGCCGGAGGAGGCTGTGGAGCGGTTTACGTCAAAAGAAACCGACGCAGGTGTGCACGCGTTTCTCGAGGACAAGTATGACGGGATGCGGGCGCAGGTGCATTGCGGCGATCTGGAGCAGCCGGGGCGGGTTGCGATCTACTCGCGCAACCGGGAAGACATCACGGAGAGCTTTCCGGAAATTGCGGAGGCGTTTCACGATGTGAGCGAGCCGCTGATCCTGGACGGTGAGCTGCTGGGGTGGAACGTGGCAGAGAGTAAAGCGCTACCGTTTTCTGTGCTAGGCCAACGGATTGGACGCAAGCGTGTGGATAGTACGATCCGGAGGCAGGTTCCCGTCGTGTTCATGGTGTTCGATCTGTTGTATGAGGACAGGGAGTTGGTACTACCGCTGCCGCTGTGGGAACGGCGCGGTCGGCTGGAATCAATGGTGGAGCGGTTGCGGCCGGTCACCGTGGCGGGATTTGATCCGCCGGCAGAGCCGACGGCGCAGGCGGGGTTATTCGATGGGGTCGAGGAGGTTGCAGCCGAGGCCCCGTTGCAGCGGCTGATGCTGTCGCCGGCAAAGCTGGTGGAAAGTGTTGAGGCGATTGAGCAGGCATACGTCGAGGCGCGCGCGCAGGCGAATGAGGGGGTGATGTTGAAGGCGGCTGGGTCGGCGTATTTGCCGGGCAGGCGGGGCTTGGCGTGGGTGAAGTTGAAGCGCGAACTGGCGACGCTCGATGTAGTGATTACCGGAGCCGAGTTTGGCCATGGGCGCCGGGCTGGCCTGCTGAGTGACTACACCTTTGCCGTGCGTGGGGTCGATGGCGAACTGCTGAATGTGGGGAAGGCCTACTCGGGTGTGACGGACGTGGAGATTGCCGAGCTGACGGAATGGATGAAAGCCCATACGCTTGAAGATTATGGGCACTTTCGAACGGTGGAGCCGCTGCGGGTGATCGAGGTGGCGTTCAACAACGTGATGCGGTCGGACCGGCACGCGAGCGGCTTTGCCCTGCGGTTTCCGCGGATTCTGAGGCTGCGGGAGGATAAGCCGCTGGAGGAGATCGATACGCTGGAGCGGGTGGATGAGATCTATCAGGGGCAACCGGACAAACCGCCTGTGGAGGGAGCGAGTGAGTAGGTCCGATATGGAATTGGCGACTTAAGTTTACAAAGCGATTACCCAGAGGGCGAAGTTTCGATGATTTTCGGGATAAAATTGGTATAACAGAATGGTATCGGCAGAATCGGATTCGCCGTAGCTCATTCTGTTGCACGCATTCTTGAAGGAAATTCCTGAATTTGGAGACTTACCGTTGATCAAGATCCGTGCTTTGATTGGTTTACGCTTTAGGGCCATGCGAGGCTCGCGTCGTACGGTGTGGGTCGGTGCTTCGCTGGCTATGCTTTTGGTCGTTTGCCAAGGGGTTTGGGCGCGTGGGCCGCATGTTCACGTGCATGCTCGACTGCTGCCGCCGACGAAGATGGTGTATGCGGCGTTGCTGGCGCCGGGCGTGCTGCCGGCGGATGAAGCTGCGGTGCCTGACGATGGGACGAAATACGAACTGAAGCTGCATCACCTGCATTCGGGCGAGAGCATTGATGTGGTGTATCGGGTTGGCGACACTTATATTCCTGCGGCGATCGAGAAACTTGATTATTTTCTTAGAGATAGCCGGACACAAGATGAGAAGGCGTATGACCCGCGGGAGTTTGATGTGCTGCACACTGTAATGGCGCGGCTGGGGCGGCCTGAGGGAGTGATCGATATCGTTTGCGGGTATCGGACGCCCTGGAGCAACAACTTTTTGCGTACGCGGAGCCGGCATACGGGTGTAGCGAAAAACTCGCAACATGTTCAGGCTAAAGCAATTGACATCCGCGTTCCGGGTGTGCAGACACGCACGTTGCGGGACGTAGCGCTGAGTTTGGATGCGGGCGGAGTGGGGTATTATCCGCGCAGCCAGTTTGTGCACGTGGATGTCGGGCCGGTGCGGCGCTGGACGTTTGCCGGGCGCGGCGAAGACTAAATCTTATCTAGCTAACATGCACAAAAGGAGCGACTTATGGTCGCTCCTTTTGTTTTGTGCGGATGCGGTGATAATGGGAGGGTGAAGAGTTGGGTTGAGATTTCGGGAGCGCGATTGGTGGAGAACCTGCGCGCTGTGCAGGCGATCGTCAATGTTGGCGAGGGTACGGAGACGCTTGGAGTGGTAAAAGCCAATGCTTATGGGCATGATGCTGCGATTGTGGCGCGGGTGTTGGTGAATGCGGGGGTTCGGTGGCTTGGGGTTGCGGATGTGGACGAGGGAGTAAGGGTTCGAGGGGTGGTGGGGGACGGAGTGCGGCTGCTGGTGATGTTGGGGCTGGAAGAGAATGATTGCAAAGGTGTTGTGGTGCATAACCTGACGCCGGTGGTTTGGACGATGGAGCATGTTGCGATGCTGGAGAGGGCGGCGGAGTCGACGGGTAAGGTGGTGAGGGTGCACCTGGAAATCGACACAGGAATGGCTCGGCAAGGGGTTGATTGGAAAGGGGTTGTCGGGATTGCTGAACGGCTGGCGGGGTCGAAATGGGTGCGCTGTGAGGGGGTGATGTCGCACTTGGTGGCGGCGGAGGTGGAGGGGTCGGCGGTGACGCAGAGGCAGCGAGGGAGATTTGAGGAGGCGCTTCAAGTCATTGTAGATAAGGGAATTACGGTGGAGTGGTTACACCTGGGAGCGTCTTCGGCGGTGGATGAAGGGTCGACGCTGGGATGGATGCAGGAGCTTGCGGCAGGGGTGGGGGCTAGGGTTATGGTGCGGCCGGGGATTGCTCTGTACGGCTATTGTTCTCCTGTAACTGCTGCAAATGATGGAGATATGTGCGGGGGTGGGGCACTGGGAAAGCTTGTGAAACCGGTGTTGACGTGGAAGACGCGGGTGATTGGGTTGCGGGAGATCGGGGTGGGGGACACGGTCGGTTACGGCGCGACTCTTACTGCTAAGTCATTGATGAGGTTGGCTTTGTTGCCGGTTGGGTATGCGGATGGACTTCGGCGGGCGGCGTCTTCGGGAGTGGGGGATGGGTGGGTGATGATTGGGGGACGGCGGGCGGCGGTGGTGGGGAGGGTGTCGATGAATTTGGTGGTCGTGGATGTGACTGATTTGGAAGGGGTTGCGGTAGGGGATGAAGTGGTGGTCCTGGGCGAGGGCGTTACGGCGGACGATCATGCGCGGTGGAGCGGGACGATTTCGTACGAGATTTTGTGCGGGATTCGGGCGAAATTCGTTGAAAGTTAAGCGGGTTTAGCCTCGTTTCGGGTGACGCGGCTGCATCTTAGCCCTGTTTCGGGATGCACAGTTGACGAGTTTTCGAGACCAAGTGTAAAGGACGCTTGACAGGGCGTTTCGGGGGTTGGAAGGATCCTGGGAGGTGCTCAGGTGGGGCGTGGTGGGCTGGCTCCGTTACAGGGTGGGAAGTTTCTGTCGTTGGTGGTAGAAATCGTCGTTACCTATTCGACGTATTAAGTGAAGAGCCAATGTGAGGTTTAGAAGAACTCGGGGGTAGGGATTCTGAACCCCCACTCATGACGATGAGGCTGTCATGAATGGGGCACCCGGCTTGCGACGGGACCATGAGGAAGGAGATCTTGATGCGGTTCATGATGATGGTGATACCCAAGGGATATGAGACGGCAGCGCTCGACGCAGTTCCGAGTGCCGAGGCGGTCGCGAAGATGATGGAGTTCAACAAGAGCCTGCAGAAGGCTGGCGTGCTGCTGGGGCTGGATGGGCTGTTTCCGCCGTCAACCGGGGCGCGTGTTTCGTATGCAGATGGCAAGGCGACCGTGACGGATGGGCCGTTCGCTGAGGCCAAGGAGGCTGTCGGCGGCTATTGGATTGTGCAGGTGCGCTCGCGGGAAGAGGCGATCGAGTGGGCGAGGCGAGCACCGATGGCCAACGGCGATATTGTCGAAGTGCGGCAGATTCACGAAGTGGGCGATTTCCTGGAAGACGTGCTGAAGGCAGCCGACGGTTTCGAGGAATTTCCGAAGGCGGCTGGCGCGAGGACATGAGCGACGTTCACAAAGCGGGCGACATTCACAAGGCGATTGAGGCGGTGTGGAAGATCGAGTCCACGCGACTGATCGCAGGGATTGCTCGCGTTACGCGCGATATCGGCATTGCGGAGGAACTTGCGCAGGACGCGCTGGTTGCGGCGCTTGAGCGGTGGCCGGAAGAAGGGATTCCGGACAAGCCTGCGGCGTGGCTGATGACAGCGGCAAAGCGGCGCGCCATCGACTCGCTGCGTCGGGGGCGAATGCTTGAACAAAAGCACGGAGAGATTGGGCGCGAGCTTGAATTTCAGCAGCAGCGACTCGGTGAAGCCATGGATCAAGCGTTTGATCAGGTCATTGATGATGATGTGCTTCGGCTCATCTTTACTGCCTGCCATCCTGTACTGGCCGTGGACGGACGGGTTGCGCTCACGCTGCGGGTGGCGTGCGGGCTTACGACCGCAGAGATTGCTAGAGCCTTCCTGGTTCCGGAGAAGACGTTGGGGCAACGGATTTTTCGAGCGAAGAAGACATTGGCCGAGGCGCATGTTCCCTTTGAGAGTCCGCGTGGGCTGGAATTAAAGAAGCGTCTCGAATCTGTGCTGGCCGTGGTCTATCTGATTTTCAACGAGGGATACACGGCAACGTCTGGAGTGGAGTGGATGCGGGCGGGCCTGTGTGAGGATGCGCTGCGGCTTGGACGCATGCTGGCGGAGCTTCTTCCTGAAGAGTCTGAGGTACGTGGGCTGGTGGCGTTGATGGAGCTGCAGGGGTCGCGTACGGTGGCGCGGCGCGGACCGGACGGGGAGGCTGTTTTGTTGCCGGAACAGGACCGTTCGTTGTGGGACTATGCGCAGATTGAGCGAGGAATGTCTGCGCTGGATCGTGCGCAGAGGTTGGGTGGCGGCGCTCAGAGTTACGCGCTGCAGGCGGCGATCGCCGCTTGTCACGCGCGGGCGAACACGTTAGCGGAGACTGACTGGGAGCGGATCGTGGTGCTGTATGACGCGCTGCTGCAGGTGAGTGGATCGCCGATTGTGGCGCTGAACCGCGCGGTGGCCGTTGGCATGGCGCACGGACCGGCCGCGGGGCTGGAGGCGCTGGATGTTGTCGCGGCTGAGCCTGCACTGGCCAACTATCATCTGCTACCGAGCGTCAGGGGAGATCTGCTGGTGAAGCTGGGACGATATGCCGAAGCTCGTAAAGAGTTTGAACGCGCACTTGCGATGACAGACAACGTTCGCGAGCAGGATTTGCTGTCGAAGAAACTAAAGCAGACTTTGTTGATCGATTGAGATAAAAAATTCTGGACGATTTGTAGAATTCGGGTCAGGCGATTCGTTGACATGATGAAGGCAGGAAAACGGTCCTTCCAAAAGCCGCTAAAGCACATTCGTTCCAAAACAAAGAGGACAACAAAGATGCGAGTAATGATCATCATCAAAACAACACCCGAGGCAGAAAAAGCAGACCCCCTCGCCGATCCCCAGCTCATAGCCGAGATGGGCAAGTTCAACGAAGAGCTCATCAAGGCCGGCATTGTGCTCGCCATGGATGGGCTCCAGCCCAGCTCCAAAGGCGCACGCGTCAAATTCTCGGGCAAGTCTCGTAGCGTCGTCGATGGGCCCTTCACCGAGGCTAAGGAGCTCATCGCCGGTTTCTGGATCTGGCGGGTCAATTCCCTCGAAGAGGCCGTCGAGTGGGTCAAGCGTTGCCCCAACGACGGCGACTCCGAAATCGAAATCCGTCCGATCTTTGAGATGGAAGACTTCGCACCGCTCCTGTCCGAGGAGGAGATTCAGCACAAGATTGCGAAACGAGCTGAGTTGCCAAATCAGACGGCCAACAAATAGCTGCAGTTGAACTCGCCGTTTGAAGCTGACGGGTGGCCAACACGTTCCGTGTTGGCCACCGCAAGGAGCATCATTGCTCACGGCGAGGATAAAAATTCTGGACGATTTGTAGAACTCGGGTTGGGCCATTCGTCGACATTGTGAAGGCAGATTAGACCGGCCCGCTCGAAGAGTACGGCGGGATAAGGGAGAAGTTATGGCACAGTTTTTAGTGGCAATTCATCACCCCGATGGCTACGACGGGTCGCTCGAGGGCGAAGAGATGATTCGCGATATCCGGGCGCTCAATGTTGAGATGGTCGCAGCCGGTGTCAGGACGTTCGTTGGCGGACTTTCGGCGGCTAGCAACGCGAAGTCGCTGCGTGCGCAACCTGGTGGCGAGGTGCTGATGACCGATGGTCCTTATCTGGAAGCCAAGGAGCATATCGGTGGTTTCTGGGTGCTTGATGTCGCTGATTTGGACGAGGCCTTAGCGTGGGGCCGCAAGGCTGCTGTCGCCTGCCGCGCGCCGGTCGAGGTGCGTGCATTTCTGACTGTTCCGCCTGAACGCCGTGCGATCCGATAATTCTTGCTTCCCAGGACTGGCGGGATCGGCTACGCAGGGACAACTCTCAGGAGGCAAACGATGCGGAAGAAATTTGGCGTAGACGCAGTGAATGGCTTCGTACTGCTGGTGGTGCTCGGTACGGCGTACCAGGCGAGGTCGCAGGTTACCGCGACGACGTACACAAAGATGGCGCCGGTGGAGCAATACCTCATGGGAGATCGGGACGCGGAGATTGCGTTGGCGCGAAGTGCGGTGCCGGCGTCGATTGCACGCGATGCAGAGGTGCAGGTGCTGGGGCGGCATGGTTTCGAGACGGCGGTCAAAGGCAAGAATGGTTTCGTGTGCGTCGTGGGACGCGGATGGACTTCCGCAGCGGATGCTGACTTTTGGAATCCGAAGGTGCGGGTCCCGCTGTGTGTGAATGCAGCCGCCGCGCGTTCGTACCTTGTGCGCGTGACCAAAGAGACTGAGTGGGGACTGGCGGGGCGTACGCAAGCTCAGATCAATGCGTACATCCCCGCTGCCTTGGCGAAGAAAGAACTGCCGGAGATGGAGTCCGGCGCGATGTGCTACATGATGGGGAAGGAAGGATACGGAGGCGACAGTAGTCCACACTGGCCTCCCCATCTCATGTTTTTCTATTCGGATACCGACCCTGCAAGTTGGGGAGCGAATCTGCCGGGGTCGCCAGTTATTGCTGTGGCTGATCCCGTGGAGAAGCTGACGCAGTTCGTGGTTCCTGTGCGACGGTGGGCAGATGGAACGGAATATCGCGAAGGGTCCGTCGAGCATCATCATCCTTAGCAGCAGCACGATCGCGGGAGCTTGGCGGACAGGGCTCGCGTGTGCAGGGGAAATTTTTTGAGGGTTTGTCGAATTAGCGTTAGGACGTTCGTCGTATTCGTGAAGGCCAGTTGAGCAGATCGCCCGAAGATGCTAGAGGATCAAAGGAGAAATCATGCCGCAATATTTGCTTGCGAATTACCTTCCCGACGACTTTGATCCATCGACTGTGACCGAAGCGATGGTGCAGGCTATCAATGATCTCAACGAAGAGTTGGAAGCTGCCGGCGCGAGGCTCATGGCTTGTGGTCTTAGCCCGGCTAGCCAGGCGAAGTCGGTGCGGGGGCAGGCTAATGGCGAAGCGCTTGTCACCGACGGGCCCTATATGGAAGCTAAGGAGCACATTGGTGGGTTTTGGATACTGGAAGCCGCTGATATGGACGAGGCGCTGGTGTGGGCTCGGAAGGCTTCCTTCGATGCACGGTCGCGGGGCGAGGTGCGCGAGATTCCGTACAGTAGCCTGGCGGGCGGCACACCTCATCCTTCGCGGGTAAATAAGTGAGCGACTGATAGGCGAAACGCTGGCGGGGAGTCGCGCTTACAGGATTGAGGACGGAGTGGGTAGGAGATCTTTGCGGCGGAGTAGAACATAGGCGGCTACCAGGGCGGCGATGAAGCCCGATGCGGCTCCGACTGCGAGCGACCAACGGGGGCCGAAGTGGTTGGCGACCCAGCCGACGATGGGGGCGCCGATGGGGGTTCCGCCGAGCGCGATGGCTACTCGTAGGGCCATGACTCTGCCGCGCATCGCTGGCTCTGTTGAGAGTTGCATGATGCTGTTGGTGGCGTTGGTGAAGATGACGCCGGCTGCGCCGATGAGCATGAGCGCGGCTCCAAAAGCCCAGTAGGTGGGGGCTAGTGCGGCGAGGGTGCAGCCTAGTCCGAAGACGGCGGCTCCTGCCAGGAGAGACGCGAACTTTAGTTTCTGGCGGCTGGCGGCGAAGAGGGCTCCTGAGAGGGTGCCTACGGCCATGATGGAAGAGAGCAGGCCGAAGCCGCGAGCGTCGGAGTGGAAGACGGTTACGGCCATCGTCGAGATGAAGATGGGGAAGTTTAAGCCGAAGGTGCCGATGAGGAACAACATGATCAGGATGGCCCGGAGGTCTGGTTTGCTCCACACGTAGCGAAGGCCTTCGCGGAATCCGGAGGTGGTGCGGTGGGCGCGGGCGCTGGTGCGCAATTCTGAGAGACGGAAGAACGACATCGAGATGAGTACGGCCGCGAAGGAGAGGCCGTTGAGGAGAAAGGCCCAGCCGAGGCCGACGCTTGCGATTAGGAGGCCGGCGACCGCGGGGCCTATCATCTGCGCCGCATTGAATGAGGTTGAGTTCAGGGCGACGGCGTTCGATAGATCCTGATCGCCTACCATCTCGGCGACGAAGGTTTGTCTGACTGGAGCATCGAGCGCGGCGGCGGAACCGGAGAGGAAGGCGAAGACGTAGACGTGCCAGAGGCGGACTACGCCGGTGATGGTGAGGACACCGAGGCAGAGCGCTAGCACGCCCATCGTTGCCTGGGTGAGCATGAGGAGCTTGCGCTGGTTGAGGCGGTCGGCGGCCGATCCTGTCCAGGGGAGGAAGAGAAGTTGCGGAGCGAATTGGAGGCCCATCACGATGCCGAGGGCTGACGCGTCGTGATGAGTTAGGCGCGTGAGGACGAGCCAATCCTGGGCAACGCGCTGCATCCACGTGCCGATGTTGGAGACCAGGCCGCCCAGCGTCCACAAGCGGAAGTTGAAGCTTCTTAGGGAACGGAAGGTGGTGGCTGCTGGATTTTTCATGGGCGCGGCGGTGCGTTGCCTCCATGAAATTGGCCGAAGTGGCGCGCCGCAAAGAGGCTGATGAGCAAAGCGCCGAGGCCGAACGCGAGGATGTGGGTTGTCGTGCGCAGATGGAAAGCGCCGATGCGCGTGATGAGTAAATATGCGACGGCCGCGTTGAAGAATCCCCAGAGGACGTTGACCGTTGAGGAGGAGAGGCCTTCGCCGGGCGGTTTTGCGAAGGGACTTTGGAAGGGACGTCCCATGACGCCGGAGACGAAGTGAGGGATGGCGTTTGCTGCGAAGACGCCTGCGAAGAAGTACGACACGAGCCAGTGCCAGTTCATGATGTGGCAATCCTTTCTTTCGATAATTTTTCGAGTAGCGAGATGATTTCCTGCGCGGAGCCGGTTTCGCCGACACGAGGGAAGACGTTCTGGATGGTGTAGTCGTGCGCTTCCTGGCGCATGTCGGTCATGGCGTCCGTTGCGAGGGTGACGTTGAAGCCCTGCTCGTAGGCTTGACGGGCGGTTGCTTCTACGCCTGCGGAGGTTGCTATTCCCGTCACGACGACCTGGGTCACGCCTCGCGCTTTGAGTTGGTGTTCTAGATCCGTTGTGGCGAAGGCGCCCCAGCTTCGCTTGGTGACGATGATGTCGGTGGGTTGCTGATTTAGCTGCGGCAGAAGGTCGGTCCAGTCCGCGGAGAATGTAATGTTGCTGCGCGGACCCTGTTCTGTGCGGCCTGGGGCGCGTCCTGCGACGTTGACGAGTACGACGGGGAGGTTGTTCGCACGGAAAACATCGAGCAGCGCGCGCGTGCGATCGATGATGTCGGCGATGGGATGAATGAGGTTTCCGTTGACGATGCCTTGCTGGAGGTCAATGACGATCAACGCGGAATTGGGGTCAAGCGTAGTCAGGGGCATGGGAATTTTTCCTTGGATACGAAGTGCGCATGGGTATGGGCGGGAGGTAGTGGGTTCAATCCTCGACGAGGCGCGACAGCAGTTCGAGTGCCGCTTGAAGCTTCTCCTGCTCATGAACAGAAAGCTTCTGGGAGATGGTGGTGGTGAGCCAGTCCTGTCTCGCGGCTCTGCCGTCCTGAAGCCACTTCAGGCATTTGGGCGTGAGAGACATCAGGGTTTGGCGGCCGTCGGTCGGGTCCGGTGCGCCACGAACCAGGCCCGACTGCTGCAACGGCTCAACGATCGCGCTCATGGACTGGGGGCGCATGCCTTCCGCTCGAGCGAGGCTTGAAACCGTGGCGGGGCCATGCTGTTCGAGTCGAAGGAGAACGGAAGCCTGAGACGGGGTCAGATCGTTGCCGCCACCCTGCTCGCGTATACGCAGCTTTAGCTTGCGGTAGGACGCACGGATTTCGGTGGCAAGGGCTCGAGCGAGGGCGGGTTGAGGGGAGGAGGTTCGGCTGCTCACAGAATCAGTATTGCATGTCTACAGGTAAGCTGTAAAGTTTGCCTGTAGATGTGTTGGGCTGGTGGTGTGGGTCGTTGGAGGGAGGTTGTGTTGGTATTAGTAGGCTCATCCCGCCCGTCCGCAAAGGCGCGTACGGATGGGGCACCCGGATTCTGCGCGGAGGGGGAGAGGGTTCATGCGCGAGTTGGCGGTGTGCAATCCCACCCATGACGATGAGACTGTCATGAATGGGGCACCCGGCGTTGTGCGCGGAGGGGAGAGGGGCACCCGGGCGAGGGAGCTTTAGCTTTTGGTGGCGAGCTTGAGGGGCTTGCAGGTGTGGGAGTGGTCGGGCTGCCAGAGGGTTCCGCCGGCGATGCGAAGGCGCGCGACCGAGATCTCAATGGGATGGCGGTCGGCGGCGGGGTAGTCGATCTTGATCCAGGTGACGGTGTTGGGATAGAAGATGCCGGTTTCGACGTGGCAGGCTCCGTGGAGTGGAGTGCTGTGCGCGGGGGGAGAGCAGGAGAGGCTCAGCTGCTCAATGGGCACTCTGCTTTTGTTGCTGAACTCAAGCTGGATGCTGTCGTGGTCAGCTTTCGCGGTGATCAGCGCAACGGGGCAAGGCATCTGGGCGGAGAGGCTGGGAAGGGAGGCGAGGACGAGAAGCGTCAGGCCCAGGATCATGGACGTGGGAGCGAAGTGGATCCTCATGCGACCGAGGATAGCACTGTGCTGATGAAGATTTCACGCGATGGGGGGCATGATTCAGGGGGCTTTGAATTCGGTGGAGGCGCCGAGGGTTTTAGTGACTTGCGTGGCGATGTCGTCTTGCACCATGACGAGGTCGTGAAAGGGGCGGTCGTAGGTTTCGGACCAGAGGACATAGCCGTTGTCGGCACGGACGAGGCGAGCTGCGACGCGCACCTGGTCGCCGGATTTGCGGACGCTGCCGTCGAGGACGTACACCACGCCGAGGGCTTTGGCGATGGTGGCTACGGGCAGGTTTTTGTCGTGGTAGTAGAACGACGAGGTGGGGGAAGGGACACGGAATCCGGGAAGCTTGCTGAGCTTGTCGATGAGCTCCTCGGTGAGGCCGTCGGCGAACTCTCCCTCGTGCATGCCCTGGGTGAGGTCGAGGAAGGGAAGGACGGCGATGGACTTTTGGGTCGGCGTGGCCGCTATGAGGGAGGGTGGATGTTGACTGGCCAGATGAGCGCGTAGGAGGAAGCTTGCGGCGAGCGCGAGACAGATCAAAATGCCGGCGAGCAGCAGGCCGCGGGTGTGTGAGCGCGGGGCTGACGCAGGTTGCTGTGGGGGAAATTGAGTTGCGGGCGGAGGGGTGGTGGGCTGGTCCGTGAACTCGCTGACGGTTGCGATCATGCGGTATCCCAAACGCGGCACGGTTGCGATGTAGGTGGGCTGTTTGGGGTCGTCGCCGAGGATGCGGCGAAGGGACGCGATGGCTTGATAGACGGAGTCTGGTGAGACGGCTACACCGGGCCAGACTTGGGTGAGGAGATCGTCGATGCTGACGACTTCGCCGGCGTGTTCGGCGAGGCAGAGCAGGAGACGCATGGTGCGGGCCTCAAGTCGAGCGGTCTCGCCGTCTCGTGAAATTTCTCCGGATGTGGGGTTCACGTGCCAGGTGCCGATGAGAAGGATGGTTGTTGCGGGAGATTGCATGCGAGTTCGGCGCTACCTTGGGATTCGAGTCGAGAGCCAGAGAGGAGACGAGGCCTGCTGGATTATATCGGCTTGGTTTCTATTATTTCGTGGCGATTCGGCTCATGAGGACGGCCGGGACCTGCGGCCCTCGCCAAACGGTTCATTTCAGAACTATTCAGAGGATTTCAGAGGTGCTTCAGGACTTTGCGTGTGTCTTCTGACTAGGGTGGGTCGTGGCTGCACAGTGAACGCTGCGCAGTGAAACAAGCGACTGAAGAAAGAGGAGATTGAATGAGTGAGGCATTGGTAGTTGGGCAGAGTCTGGGCGGGTCTCGGAGTACGGCGCGTAGTGCGCTGTTGGCAATTGGCGTGGGAGGGTTAGCCGCCGCGGCGCTGGATTTGTTGCAGGCGTGCGTGCTGTTTGGGCATGACATTATTCTGGTGATTGCGGAAGGGCTGGTGGGGGACAGGGGCGCTCAAGGAGGCGTCTTTTACTACGGGCTGGGG
>Ga0302316_10000657_pt1 | contig 29525 bp, 10 predicted proteins | sample III_Palsa_N3_2_FD_200456 | JGI IMG/M metagenome (GOLD analysis project Ga0302316, IMG submission 200456) | Peat permafrost microbial communities from Stordalen Mire near Abisko, Sweden - III_Palsa_N3_2 | ecosystem: Environmental > Terrestrial > Soil > Palsa > Peat permafrost | place: Sweden...
CTGATATCCCGCTGCCTGCATCCCGTTGGTGTGCATGGCCAAGGCCTCGGCCCGGACGACGGTTTCGGTGGCGTTGCCGCAGCCGAAGGAGTCCCAGGTATTCCATCCCATCTGAGGTGTGAGGGCGGGGGCACCGCCCGCTGCCTGCGCGGGGGCGCTGGACACCAGAAACACTAGCAGCATCGCTACGATGGAGACCCAGATCGGCTTGCAACAGCGACCAACACCGCCCGTGTGGCTCGTAGCGGTCTGGAAGACTTGGCCCGGGGCCCTCCCGCCTGCATGATTGTGGAATAACATCGTTTCTCCTTCAGTCGCGACGCTGGGTGATGCCGGAATTTCCTGGGACATATTTTGCATTGGAACGTCGAAGAAAACGTTTACCATTTTCTGGATCGCTGGGAATCTTATACACGGCACCCATCAATTAGCAAGGGACGAAGCAAGGGACGAAGGAATGTATGCTGATCCCTCGGATACAAGTTTGCCGGGCCGGATTCGAGGTCAGGGCTTCGCGGAAGGAGTGGAATCGGCCGGTATCTCCACAAGTTGCGATACCGGGATCTCGACAGTTCCCAGATGATTGCCAAGTTTGTCGTGAACGGCGACCCGCATGGTGTACCGGCCTTTGATGGGGATGCTGATCGCCCGCTGAAACTTGAAGCCGCTCTTGAGATCGTTGAGATAGCGCTCGGCTGGGAGGTCTCCCGTAATGGTATTCGTCGTGGAGTTGATCATGTCATTGTCCTGGTCGTAGACAATGACGACGAACTCGAGGCTGAAGTGATGAATGTCCCCAGGAAGTTCCTGCATCTGGACATTGTGGAGGTCCGCGCTGTAGTCGATGCGATAACTACGGAAGGGACCTTTGACCTTGGTCAGATCGATGTCGTTGCCGGGCGGCGGTGTCTCTTGCGAACCCTTTAGCGGCTGGGCCCGAAGTTTGAAGATGATCTCTGTGGGATTGGGGGCTCCACGCATCAGCGCGGCGGCGAGTGAGCCGGCCATGGGCACCTGCGGATCGGCCGCATTTTCAGTTGGATCCTGATCCGGCTTGTCGGTATAGTAGCCGCGGCGGTAGGACAGACGGTACTTCTTTCCGTCAACCTGGACTGCAATGTGGCGATAGTATCCATCGGTCGATTTATTGGTGGGGCTGTAGGACAGTGTATAAAAATTGGAGCCAAAATCTATCGCGTCGGCTGCGGCCTCCGCCAACCCGTTCGTGTTGAAGTAGGCATGTCCTCCCGTATCTTCGGCCAAGTCTGTCATGGCAGTGTGAGCCGTGGCTGTCTGCTGAAAGCCGTTCGCGACACCCTGCGCCGTCGCCGGTCTCCCTCCCGCTGCGCTGTAGTTGCCAGGGACCGCTAACCCTTCGGCGTCAATAGGGAAGATTGCAACCTGGGCTGTGGCGAGGAGGTTGGTGGTGCGCTTGATCAGCGCCTCGAGATCGCCGGCGACGTCGACCGCATTGCCCTCCCCGGTGTCGTTGAAGGAGATACCGGTGGGAAAGGCGGCCGAAAACCAGAGGATGTTCTTCTTTCCATTCATTCCCGAGAGATAGCGGGCCAATAGGTCGAGAGCGTCAAGCGTCTCCTCGGTGCGGACCTGCTGCTGAACGCCGGCAAGTTGGGTTTCGAGGGCCTGTAGATTTTGCAGTGCCTGCTGCGTGCTGAGGTCGTCGCCGTACTGGTCGGCGTTGGCTTCTTCCCCGGCTGTGACCTGGATACCGTTGGCGGGATTATCGAGCAAGCGCGAAAGCTGCCCCCGGCTCGATGCTTGGAGTGCCTTCTTGAGTACATCGGGGTCGCTACTGAATCCTTGCAAGAGAATCAGGTGATCGGAGAGACCGAAGATAGCGATGCGCTGATCCGGCGGTGCCGTCTTGAGGAATTTCAACATTTCATCGCGTACGATGCTCTGGTCCCGAAAAGGCGTATTGAGCATGTCCAGCAGCAGAACTGTCAGTGCCCCGCTGGGCGGAACGGGTGTGTAGTTGGTGAAGATGTCAGGGCCGAGTTTGGGCAGCTTAGGACTGGACGGGTAGCTACCCGGCGCAGGTTGGGTATGCTCTTCGAAGAACCGGATAGCCTGCGGTTTGTTGTCTTCGGTAAGACTGAAGTCCGATGCTTTGAGATTCCGTACAAAGTTACCGTGGGAGTCGGTTACGGAAACGTCTACCAAAACTAGCTTGCTGGAGATGTGGATGGTAGAGGTGTTCTGGCCCTCCACTTTCTCCGGTTGCGGCGATGCGATGCTGCTCTGCCCTGCACCGGCAAGGAACGCGGGAAACGACAGAAGAAACATGCTCAATCCGAACCAGACCCGCAGGTACATCGTGCGCTCCCTGAGCGTGCTGCGTTGCGATTGCGCAGATGCCCACATTAAGTTCTCTTTCGCGACTACGAAGAGAAGTTATCATCCGCGATCGGCATCCAATGTCTTCGGAAGTTGACCGCACAATAACGCAAAACCCTGCAGAACAAACGCAAATGTTGCTTAAGTTGCTTGCTAGTTGACAACTCACGCTACCGCATGGAGAATGGGCTGCCATGGTATTCCGAGCACAGAAAACGTTTCCCAGGATGAGGGCGCTAGCAATAACCTGCACAATACTAGCACTGCTACAGACTCCGGCAAGGGCTCAGATTATTACATCATCCGTCTCTGGAACGGTCGTCGACCCAACGAAGGCTGCCATCAAAGGAGCGACAGTTACGCTCAGCACGGCCAGCAATCCAAAGGTGCGTCAGATCAAAACCAACAGTGACGGCTATTTCGACCTGGCAGATATACAGCCCGGCACATATTCGATCACGGTTGACGCACCCCGGTTTGACTCTTTGGTGGAGACAGATATCATCGTGACCGCAGCTCAGAATATCTCCATGGGGCAGCTGCAACTCGCGGTCGGATCGGTTAACGAGACAGTTACTGTCACTACAAATCCTTCCGGAATCGACCACGAGACGCCCAATTCGGAATCCCAACTGAGCACAAAGGAACTGGAAAATCTACCAACCCGCAGCTATGACATTATGGAGGCACTCACCTTGCTGCCAGGTGTTGCCGACTCTGCCGCAGGGCAGCACGATTCACCGAGCACGACCAGCGGCACCACCCTCAATATCAATGGAATGCAGACTTACAGCGAAAATGTCATGATCGACGGCGTTGCGTCGACCGACCCGGCTGACGGTGCAACCATCAACACGCTGCCCTCGATCGGGATGATTCAAGAGCTGAAACTTACCGCATCGAACTTTCGCGCGGACAGTGGGCGCAATGCGGGACCGAGCATCATCATGGTCACCAAGGGCGGTTCGGAGAATTTCCATGGAGCCTTTAACCTACCGGTACGAAATGAATGGTTTGACGCCAATGATCCAGACCGGAAGCGTCAGAACCTGCCCAAAGAGCCTTACAGGCTGGTGTTGCCCGACGTAACCCTGACTGGCCCGCTTATCATCCCTCATGTCATCTCGCGCCAGCAGCATCTGTTTTTCGCCGTATCGGCGCAGTTTCAAGCGCAGAGTTCGGACCCTCTTCCCGCTACGAAGACGATAACGGTGCCCACGCTGGCAGAGCGGCAAGGAAACTACACGCTGAGCACTATTTTAAACAACCAGGGCGTTCTGCTGCCCTTATGCCTAAACGCGGCTGCGCCGTCTGTAGCCCCAAATCAACCCAACCCCAGTTGCGCCACCCAACTGAATACGACGGATATATCACCGATCGGCCAGGCGCTCCTCAACCTTTTTCCCCTGCCCAATCTGCCGCCTACCATCAAAGGTGGAGGGTTTTACAACTACCAATCCTCGACCAACAATACGCTGAATCGGACATCGCAGATGTACCGGGTGGACTGGCAGCCCGGGACGCGCGTCTCCATGTACTTCCGTTTGCTTTATTCACCACAAACGGCCCAGGCGGCATGGGACCCCAACACCAACGGGGCCGCAGGTTTCAGCGGCATGCCCTATAACGCCGGCAACTTTCAGGTAAAGACCCTCGGCACCGGCTTTCTTTACAGCCTGACAAACACCTTCAGTTCCAGCCTGGTGAACACCATCGGACTGAGCGCCTCCACCACCAAAACCACCAGCACCGCGGATGATCCTTCAACGATCACCGCCGCGGGCACCGGCATCCATCTGCCCCAGTTCTTTGCGGGCGCCAATCCCGGGGGCTATCTGCCGAACATTGGGTTCGGCTGCCAAGGTCTGCCGAACAACAGCGAGTGTCCATCGACTGCGTTTCAGGACCAGGCGCTGGCCGGTTTTGATCTCGATGGGACGTTCCCAAGCCACCAGCACCTGCATTCGTTCCAATTGACGGACAATCTGACCAAGATCTGGGGCAGGCACTCCATCGTGACCGGCATTTACTTTGAGCTCGTTCGCCGGAACTTCACCCCGAGTTTCACGAATGATCGCGGGTCGTACAGCTTCCAGACCGATGGCGGGAATCCCTGCAATACTGGGGACCCGTGGGCGAACATTCTGGTCGGATGCATCGACTCTTACTTTGCCAATGCCGTGCGCCCCTACGCATTGCTGCGGTTCAAGAACAACGAGGCTTACATTCAGGATGACTGGCGCGTTGCTCCGCGCCTGACACTAGCCGGTGGAATTCGCTTTTATCACGATCCGCCGGCACACGATGCGCTGAATCAATATCTGGTATTTGACCCTGCCCTTTACAGCCGCGCACTCGCGCCACGCCTGTATGTTCCATGCGCTTACCCTGCGTATTGCTCGTACGACCCGGGAGGAGGAACGGTCGTACTTGCAAATTTGCGCGATCAGTATGTGCCCAATAGCAGCCCGCTGGCGAACCCGGAGACGAATGGAATTGTCCGGGTTGGAACCAACGGCATTCCCCGCACCGGCTTCACCGTCCCTTGGCTCAACGTGGCACCGCGTTTCGGATTCAACTACGCGCTGACAGGGGACGGGAAGACCATCGTCAAAGGCGGCTTTGGCCTCTACTTCGACAGATTTCCGCTGAACAACCAACTTGCGAGCCTCAGCAATCCGCCGGCAAATCAGCAGATTCTTTACCAGTACGTCGAAAGCTATGCGGCTTTATCGGGGAACCAGGGCGGCGCAACTCCCCCGGCACTGACCACGCTTCCTCTTGGAAAATTTTCCTTGCCGACAACCGAGTCGTACAGCGTGGAAATGCAGCGCCAACTTTTTGGAGACGGTCTGCTGGGGGTCGCCTATATCGGAAACAACAACGCCAACCAGGTGACGCGGCAACAGATCAACGCCCCTCCGATCTACTCCATGTTGACCTTGATGAATCCTCAGAACTCCGATGCCTCGATCGCGCCTGATAGTTGCGCTGGCGCCAACTGTTCCGTGGCGGCGAACTATTTGGAGCCATACTACGGCTTTGGAAGCATTCTGTCGGAGGCCATGACCTCCCATTCCAACTACAACGGCTTACAGGTCTCCCTGGCGAAGCGTTACCTGAATCGGCATATTCAACTGCGCGGCAACTGGACCTACAGCAAAGCCATGGGACTTCAAGCCGAGTCAAGCTATCCCGGCCAGGAACCGCTTTCGTACTATTCCCCCCAGGGATTCGATCACCGTCATGCCATAAACTTCTTCCCGATCATCGAGATTCCCGACGCAGGCCGGATGGTTGACTCGCGATTTATCAGCGGCATCGCCCGGGATTGGTCGATCGCGCCTATCTGGCGCTTCTCGACGGGCGCTCCGTTCACTCCCAATGTGACCGCGGGAGGTGTCCCAGGGGCGGGAGGCAATGGCGAGATCAACAGTTCGCTTGGGCAAATTACCGGTTCCTTCGACAACGCGCGTGTGCAAATTGTCAGACCCTACGCGAAGTTGGTGGCAGGCGATGCCAATGGCGTCTTCAACGGGCCTGAGGTTGGGACCTGGGGAAATTCCGGACTGAATCAGTGGCATCTTCCCAGTACGCAGCAAATCGATGCGACGGTCTACCGGACCTTCCACCCGTCGGAGCGTTTTTCGATGGTCTTCCGTACGGAAATCTACAACGTCCCGAATCACGCCATCCTTGCCGGTCTCAATACCAATCTCAACTACAGCTATACGGAGTGCTTGGTCGTCAATTGTCCTGAGGGCAGTCCTTCCCTGCACTCGTTGATTCCGGTACCCGGCACGATTGGCCAGCCTTTGCAGAGCAACGCCGCCTTCCTCACACCCAACGGCGGGGGAAATGTCAACGGCAATGCCGTCAACTTCTACCGGCGCGGGAGAGTCATTCAATTCGATCTAAGCGGGCGGTGGTAAGTGAGAAAACCGATCGCAGGTTCGATCAAGTATGCAAGCGGGCAGGCGATGCGCTGCTGCGTAAGAAAAGAAAGCGTGTCAGATAGCTATGCGGGAGCCAAGATGATGATGAACGTTCGTGGGAAGGCACTCCAGTCCAGCTTGATCGCGGCACGGGGGACTGTATGGATTGGCACTGCTCTGGCTTTGGTCGCGCTGATGTTCGTGTCGGCGCCGCTGAACGCGCATGGACAGGGTGGGATACTCAACGGCAACATTTCGAGTACCGTGCTGACCACCTCGGCCAACACCATAACCTATGGCTCAAGCGTAACGCTGACAGCGACCGTGACCGACAGTGGCTCTACTCCAACCGGCACGGTCACTTTCACCTACACCATCAGTGGCAGCCCCACCATCTATACGCTGGGCTCGCCTACCTTGAACCCAACCACCGGCACGGTGTCCTTGACTGCGACGACGCTTCCGGTTGGGGTCGACTCGATTATTGCGACCTACAACGGGAACTCATCTATTTTGGGATCGGTCTCCTCTGCCGTGACCGTAACGGTGAACCCGGTGCCCACCACGACGACGCTGACCAGCTCTCCTGTTGCCCCAACGACGATCTCGTATGGCACATCCGTCTTGCTGACAGCGACGGTGGCGGCGAACGGGTCCTCGGCAATCCCGCAGGGCTCCGTGACCTTCTCGTATTCCGCCAATGGCGTCAGCGCGTCACTCGGCACGGTTGCCTTAAGTGGTGGCGTTGCTACCTTGACGACGCCGACTTCGCCAAACACGCCGCCGCTCCCGGTGGGGGTCAACTCGATTACCGCGACCTTCACGCCTCTTGCGGGCACGGGCTTCAACGCATCGACCTCCTCGGCCCTCTCCATAACGGTGACCCCGGTGACCACATCGACGATGCTGAACGCCTCGCCGACGACGATTAACTACGGCACCAAAGTCACACTGACAGCGACCGTGACCGTTCCCCCGACCGCCAGCGTAGCGTTACCCGCCTTCGGCACAGTGATCTTCTCTGTCAACGGCAGTCAGCTGGGCGCCCCAGGCACTTGGAATAACGGCTCCGGCATGGTGACCACGACCGTGACAACGCTGCCGGTGGGGAGCGACTCGGTGACGGCTTGCTACACTCCCACCAACGCGGACTATACGTCGAGCTGCTCCCCTGCTGTGATCGTTACGGTGGGCGCTACCCCAGCGGATTTTTCCACGGTAGCCATCCCCGGCTACGGCGTGAGCATGTATGCGGGAAACGGGACCTCCGGCAACACTGGCAATGGAGGGTCGCCCGCCAACGCCGAGCTCGAGACGCCGATCAAGACCGTCTTCGACGCCGCGGGCAACATGTACATCGCCGATTCCGGCGCCAACGTGATCCGCATGGTCAGCGCCTCCACCGGACTCATCACGACCGTCGCAGGTGGTGGCCCCCCCTGCTCCAGCGGCGATGCCATAGGCAACGGTTGCGCAGCGACAGCGGCGACTCTCAATGACCCGACGGGCATCGCCATCGACCCCTCCGGAAATCTCTACATCGCCGACTCGCTCAACTATGAAGTCCGCAAGGTCACCAATCCCAGCAGCGGCACGGGCACCATCAGCATCTATGGCGGTGTGGGCACCGAAGGCTGCTATACGTCGGGTGCCCTGGCGACGGCGTCCTATATGGACCCGATTGACATCGCCTTCGACTCCTACGGCAACGCCTATGTTCCGATGTCCGGAAGCCACTGCAAGCAAGTCGGCGAGATCAGTCCCTCGGGAGTCCTAACCATATTCGTGGGTAGCGGCTCATCCTCCAGTAGCGTTGGCAATTCGGGCTATGTTTCGGGTTCGACTGTCGCGGCAAATTGCGGAAGCGCCGCGTGTTACTTCATTACTCTGTCAAAGGTCGCCGTCGATAGCCACAACAACGTTTACGTGGGTGGTGGAACCTACGACATCATTATGAAGGTTGCTCCGGCCATTCCGGGCGGGGCAAATGTCCTTACAACGGTCGTGGGAGGGCTCACAGCAGTTACAGCCGACGCAGGCGATGGCGGACCGGGTATAGGTGCAGCGATAACTGGCATCGGCGGTTTTACCTTTGACAAATACGGCAATATCTTCATCTCCGAGAACCTGGCAGATCGTGTGCGCGAGGTGGTCGCCACAACCGGAAATATCTACACCATAGCCGGAGGCGGGACGGTGACCGTGCCGCCAACCACCGGGCCAGCCGCGGCCACATCGGAGGAGTTGGCTGCTCCGCTCGGCATTACCGTCGACTCCAATGGCAACCTCTATCTTTCCGACTCCGGATACCACGAGGTGCAGAAGTTGAACGTCGTTGGTTTTGGCGCCACGCTCGTGGGAACCGCACCGACAGGCTACGCTTACATCGTCTTGACCGACACAATCGCGGGCATTTCTTCATTCACCCTCAAGACGGATGCCGCCACGCCCGACTTCGCTCTCGGCACCGTCACGGGCTGCACCGTGAATGGAACAACTATCAATCCGATCGATACCGGATGCACGATACCGGTGACCTTCAATCCCCAACATCCGGGAATCCGCAACGAGCCGATCATCGTCACCGACGCCGCCGGCAATATCTATCAGATACCGCTTACCGGCCTGGGTACAGCACCCGTTGCCGGACTGCTTCCCGGCACGATCTCGTCGGTGACTTCCACGGTGGGTCTCTTGAAGACGCCGGTTGGCTCCATCTCAACCAACGCAGATGGCTCCGTATTTATCGCCGACACAGGCAACAACGTAGTACGCAAGATATCGCCCACCGGAGCGATTTCGGTCTTCGCCGGAAACGGAACGAAGGGCTACACCGGGGACACAGGGGCGGCGACGGCGGCTACTCTGAACGGGCCATCCGCCGTAGCTGTGGATACATTTGGCAACGTATATGTCGCCGATACAGGCAACAACGTAGTGCGTGTCGTCAACGCCGCGGGGATTATCTCGACCTTTGCCGGAACAGGCACCGCGGGTTATCAAGGAAACAGCGTTGCCGCAACGACCGCAACCCTGGACGGGCCAGCAGGCGTGGCCGTGGATGCCGCGGGAAACGTCTACATCGCCGACACCAACAACGACGAGGTGCGCGAGGTCTATGTCGATAACGGCAATAACATTGCAGCCGACAATACCATTGTGACGATCGCCGGCAACGGTTCGGAGGGCTATGCCGGAGACGGAGGAGCGGCTACCGCCTCGGCATTGAATCATCCTCTCGGCCTTGCGGTCGACCCATCCTTCAACGTTTATATCGCGGACACCAATAACGAGGTGGTGCGTGAGATCCTGGCCTCAACAGGCTTCATCAAAACCTTTGCCGGCACGAAGCCCTCAAATGGCAACACCCACGGTGGCTACTCGGGAGACGGAGGGCCGGCGATTTCGGCGCAACTCAGCGGGCCTTCCGCAGTAGCATTGGATGCGGCGGGCAATGTGTATATCGCTGATTCAGGCAACAATGTGATTCGCCAGGTGAGCTCCAGCAACCAGTTCATCTCGACGGTCGCGGGTGCTTCAGTTACCGGCACAGCCGGCTATACGGGAGACGGCGGCTCTGCAACCTCGGCCACTATGAACGAACCCGACGGGGTCGCGGTCGATGGCTCCGACAGCCTCTATATCCTGGATTCGCTCAACAGTGTTATCCGCAAGGTCTCTCTCACCACGACCCCGACGGTTGCGTTTCCCGATACGACGGTCGGAGCCACCAGCAACCCCGTCCTCAGAACGCTCGACAATCTTGGGAATTTGCCTTTAACCATTACCGCTGTCTCGGTGCCTTCACAGTTCGTGCAGCAATCGAATGCTCCGAACTGTAGCACCCTCTCCCCCGTCGCCAGCGGCGCGGAGTGCTCGATTCTGGTGGCCTTTGCCCCGACGGTGGCGCAAAGCAACTCCGCGTTATTGGTTCTGACGGACAACTCCGCCAACACTACAGGCTCGACCCAGTCGATTGCCTTGACAGGCAAGGGCGTGTCAGCTCTGGATACCGTGACTGTGTCGGTGTCTCCGAATCCGGCCCCTTACGCGGCCACCGGCCCCGAAGCAACAGCAACCATCACCGTAACGTCTTCAGGAGCGCCAGCTTCGGGAGCGACGGTTTCCTATACAGTGACCGGCCCTGCGACTACTACGGGATCGGCGACCACTAACGGTAGCGGCGTGGCAACCGTGGTCCTGAGTGGGCTCCCCGCGGGAACCTACACACTTACCGTCACATACTCGGGAAGCTCAGGGACCGGCACGACAACTACTCCAACGACCTTCGTCATACAGGGTGATGTGGTCACCATGAATGTGACCTATAGTCCGGCTGCCCCCACATATGGCATACCGATCAATGTGACTGTGGGCTTAACCTCGACCGCTGGAACCCCTCCGGCCGGTACGGTGAGTTATCGATTGGATGTCGGCCCAACTATGAGCTTTGCTGAAACCACCGGCTCGGTCACCTTCAGTGTAGGAACACCGGATGCCGGAACCCATACCCTCGTCGTTTGCTACCTTGGCAACACTCAGGATGAATCCCTGTGCCAGACCCTCACAATCATCGTGGCTGGAGCGCCGACCGTTACGACTGTCTCATCGTCCGTCGCCGATCCTTATATCGGCCAGGTGATTACGTTCAACGTGAGCGTGTCGGACACACTTGGCGTCCTGGCTCCACCTGCCGGCAGCATCACATTCATGGATGGCACAACCGTGCTTTGCACCAACACGCTGCTGAGCGGGCAAACCTCGATCACGATCTTCGGCTACGGACAGTCCTCGCCCTCAAGCTGCCCTGCCGTCCTCGCCGCAGGGACGCATTCAATCACAGCGGTCTACTCCGGAAGCGCGGACTTTGCTGCCTCCACTTCGGCCGTTTTCAACCAGCCCATCGCACCCGCGGACTTCACCTTGGAGCCCGTCTCCAATCCGACGGTTACACAACCGACCAGTACTCCCGTCTCCTCTGTCGCGGTGACGATCGGCCAGCCAACCACCCTGAATGTTTGGGTACTGGGCAACAACGAGTACGAGCCATCGGGCGCCACCAACAACACGGTGACGTATGCTTATGCCGGCACGCTAACCTTGGGTTGCAGTGGTCTCCCGGTCTACATGGGTTGCAGCTTCTCGCCCGCCTTCGAAACGCTAACCAATACCGCCAACTCGGCCAACAGCTACTGCACTGGAGCAGGAGTATGCCCTGCGCTGGGAACCACGACATTCCCGTATCCCTACTCGACCCTGGTGATCACCACGCTCGGACCCCATTCGTCGGCAGGCCTGCGCAATAGCTCGATCAACGGGATCGTCGCCGCCAGCTTCCTGCTTCCGGGAGTCTTGCTGGCCAGCCTACTAGGTCTCCGTCGACGGCGAATCGCCCCCAGGCTGCGGCGCCAACTCACGCTGCTGGTGGCATTGCTGATACTTGGCGGCATGACGGGGCTAACCGGATGCACTTATAACATCGCAGGCGCACCGACCGGCACCTATCAAATCAATATCGTTGGCGTCGATTCCACCAACCACGTCGTTCGATCTACCCCGCTCACCGTGGTAGCCACTCAATAACTGAAATGCGTCGCAGGTGATGCGTCGGCTCAATCGATGAACGTTGGAGCAGAGGAGAGCAAGTGCAAATACTGGGAAGTCACCAAATGGCTTTACAAGCTGGACTGAGGGCCGTCGTATTGATGTTCCTCGTTTCCCTGCCCTCAGTCGCGCAAACACAAGGCGTATGGGCTCAGGGAATCCAGGGAGCATTGCTGGACACAGCGTCCGGCGTTTCCTCCCGTGTCCCTGATGCCAAAACATTGGGTGAAGGCCTTGCTGCGAACGAACCTGGCGTGGACGCTTCTGAACCTGCTGCGTCCACGAGTGCTCGCACGGCCCAGGTCGTGGGGGGAGAGAACGCATCACGGCTGGACTTCTTCGTTGGCGATTCGCGCTGGATGCCATATGGGACCGTAAATGGCACCCGCTTCTCGCAACTCAGCGAGGGGTTTATGGGAAGCATCACGTATTACAGGGACAAGAACTTCGGCTTTGAGCTCCGCGGAAATACGCAAATCCCCAGTATCAGCGAGACCAGCACCGGAGGAGCGGTGGGGATCGTCTACCGTTTCGGCGTTCGCTTCTACCCTACAGTCCACGCCAATGGGGGTGCGCAGCGGTTCGTCGGGCCAAACGTCCCAAGTTTTGATGGAACCGGCTATTACGGCAATGCACCAACCTGGGCTTCCACAGCTTCATTTGGCGCTAGCGGCGAGATTTTTATACCGAAGACGAATGGCCATCTCGCTATCCGGTTTGAGGCTAACTACGAGTATTTTCACTGTTCCTACGGACCAGTCGTAGGACCACTTAACGGAGGCCAGGTCAATGTGAACTCATACAACATCGACCCCGGTTTGGTTTTGCGGTTCGGTCATGCCGGCAGCGGTGGATACAGGAGGTCGAACTACTGATGCCGCCTCCAGCCGACAGCCAATTCCAGCACAAGATACGCAATGATCGAGGTACACTCATGCACCGTCCGGCCGCCGCACTCCTCTTCCTCCCGCTTCTCCTCACTGGCTGCACTAACATCCCCGGGCCTCCGGCCGATGGCACAGCGCTCACGGAGACTGTGCTCAGCACCTCGGCAACGACGCTCCTCTATGGAGCGAACGTGACGCTGACGGCGCAATTGTTCTCCGGTGGAGGAACGCCGAGCGGCTCGGTGACCTTTTATAGTGGAAGCCCTTTAGAGGGCACTGGAGTCACTTCGCTGGGTACGGCGACGGTGAACAGCGCAGGCGTAGCGACGCTAACGACGACGGCGCTGCCGGCGGGGACGGACTGGCTGACGGCGAGCTACGGTGCGACCACGAACTTCGCGGCATCCACCTCCACCGTGGTGAGCGCGACGGTGGGGTATCCAACAGCGACGGCGCTAACCAGTTCGGCGCCGTCGAGCGTCTATGGCAACTCCATCACGCTGAAAGCGACAGTGTCCTCGACCTTTGGAATCCCGCCCGGCACGGTGACGTTCTATAGCGGCAATGCCTCGCTTGGTTCAACAACGTTGAACAGCTCCAGCGTGGCGACATTGGCGACCACGGCGCTGCAAGGGGGCACGGACTCCGTGACGGCGACCTACGCTACGTCCACATACTTTGCCACCTCGACCTCCCCGGCCGTAAATGTGTCGGTTAGTCCGGCGAGCACGGCGACGGCGCTGGCCAGCTCGGCAACGTCGACCTTCGCTGGCTTACCCCTCACGTTGACGGCGACGGTGACTTCGCCGGGTGGGACGCCGTCCGGCGCGGTAAGCTTCTACAGTGGCGGCGCCTTGCTGGCGGGGTCCCCGGTAGCCTTTACGGGCGGCGTGGCGCAGCTTACAACGACAGCGCTGACGCAGGGGACGGACTCTCTGACGGCGACCTATCAGGCCTCCCAGGACTTCGCGACCTCGACTTCTCCCGCATTATCGGAGACCGTTCTTGCGACTCCTCCACCTCTTGCGCCTGCGCCCTGCGACATCATGGCCGCAGCTACTCCTTCCACGCCGTGCCAGGCCGCGTATAGCGTTACCCGGAGGCTGTTTGCAGCCTACGCTGGCCCTCTCTTCGAGCTTTATTGCCCCTCCTGCAATCCAACCCTGATGAACATCGGGACCGTCCCCGGGGCCATCAGCGGCTTAGTCGGCGGAGAGGTGAACATACCTGCGGCCAATGCATATTGCTCCCAGGCTCCAAACGCCTGCTTTATCTACCAGCTCTACGACCAGACCGGCAGCGGGGTCAGCCAGATCGGCAACACCGGCGTCGGGAACAATCTGGCCGCGGATTTACCGACTACTTCCGGAGGCACAATCACAGGCATCATCCAAATGGCGCCCTACCAACTGGCTCCCGTCGACGGATTGCCGATCGTGCAAAATGCACAGTATCTCATCGGAAACGCCTTCTCCACGGGCGGTAAATCCACTGCTCATTACCGGAAACGTACCCAGACCGTCAACATACCGCAAGGAAACTCGCCGATCTCGGTCTATTATGTGCGCTACAACTACTGGCTTGGCGTCAGCGACGGCGACTTCGGCGATATGGAGGCCACCGTCAGCGACACCGGAATCGGCCATATGTTCGCGCTCGGGTACAGCAATTGGGGCGAAGGTGGTTCTACCGCAAACTCAGGCGAAAATGGTGGCTATGGACCGTACTACTGCGTCGACCGGGAGAACGGTTTGGACTGCGGCCCGCAGACCAGCAGCGCCAGCGGCGGAACCAATCCACCCGTCTCCAGCGGCACCACGCCCCGGCCTTCGCCGCCGCTCTTCACCGAGATCGCAAAATATACCCCGAACAATGGTGGAGTTGAGACCATCGAGATGGCGGACGCCACCGGCCAGACCACTCCCCTGACCACCGTATACAACACAGTGCCGGGGTATCCCGTTTCTTCAGGGTTTCCTTTCGCTTTGGAGGGCGGCCTGTCCATGTGCGAAGGAGGCGATGGAACCATTGGGTACTGTGCGTTCCAGGAGGGCGCCGTCCTCAATACCACCACCTCCTCGGCGACCGATGCGGCGGTGCAGGCCAATATCGCCTCCTTCTACAGTCAGTTTCCGGTGAGCAGTCCCTATCAGCCGATCCTCTCCGGCCAATATCAGGGACCAGGCGATCTCGCATCGGGAGCCACCGGCTGGTGGGGCCTGCGCGCCTACAACAGTGCCTATGCCGCCACCCTGTCGCCGTCAGTCATCCTGCAGCGGGCGAGCGACAGTTCAACGCAGACGATCAATGTCACAGCTACCGGCGACTTCAACGTGTCGGCCGCTCAGACCTTCTGCGCAAACACCACATGCTCCATCGAAGAATGGTTCGACCAGAGCGGCGCCGGACACAACATGGTACAGACGACCGCTGCCAACCAAGCCCAGGTGGTCTTCAACTGCAACAACATGACCAAAGTTTGCGCGTACTTCAACGGGACCTCCGATGCGTATTCGACGACCTACACCAACCCAACCCCGCAGCCCTTCACCTTGAATGCCGTCTATCAGAAGACGAACTTTACGGACGTTGTCGGTGGCGCTCTCATCTCGACTTACCCCGAGACGAATGGGAGTACGAACCTTGCCGAGGCGAATTCCGCGGAGAATGCACAGATGTATAGCGCCAGCAACAGTACGTTCTCGGCGGACTCCTATGTCTTCATCAGCTTGACCGGGGTCTATAACGGGACGGCTTCCGTGGGGTATCAGAACGGCTTTACGAATCCCGTGTCGATCGGCGCCAGTGCTTTGGGTACAGGCGTCTGGCTGGGAAGCAACTCAAACGCCTCCCAATATCTGATCGGTTATGGGGACGAGTTCGCAGTCTGGCCCACGGGTCTGACGGCGGCGCAAGTCGCAGCGGTGCAAACCAACCAGCGCCTGTACTGGCAGTTCTGATGGACCGAGAGACTCTCTGCAAAGTGTGGCAGCGTGCGAGCAAAACGAATCGGCGGAGATGATTTAGATGCTGTTCCTTCAACAGAAAGCGATTCCCTGCTCCCCGGCGTGCGCGCTTTGGGTCGCATGGTTTCGGCTGTTCAAGCCGGGACTGCCCGCCGCATTTCTTCTTCTGCTGTTCGTCATCGCTCCGCTGAACATGCATGGACAGACTGGGGTGGTGAACGGAACAGGACCGAACGTCGGATCGAACGCGCTGGATCGGATCAACTTCGGCGATACCAGCACCGACGCATACTCTGAATCGGCTCATTCCTTCGTGAACCTGGGCCAACCCACCGGTACCGGGGCGCTGGGCAGAACCTACCGCGAGATCGCGTCCAGCGACAACCCCGCCAACGCGGGTAACGACGCGGACAACGAATACTTGACCTTTACGATGGCGTGCAGTCCCACGCTGCAGAACTACCTGACCATCCAGATATGGGGGGCGGACACGATTGCCGACGATATCTACCTCTACAACTCGACGCAGGGCTTCGTAGTGGGAAATTACTTCGGCACCAACAATCCCGAGATCGATGATCAGGATTCGAATTCGGATCCTCTGCTCGCGGGACGGTGGGTGTATGAGACGGCCACAATTCCGCTGTCGATGACCACCGGCAAGACCTCAGTCACGCTGCTCCTCGACGCTGCGAACCTAGCGTCGGGGCAGACCTCGCGACCGATCTACTCGGCCTTCACACATACGAATCCTTACTTCATCGTGGCCCCAACCGACCCGCAAGGCACGGTCCCCGCAGCCACGTCACCTGCGCCGTCGGTTTACAACAGCGCATATTTCGCGTCGATTCTCAGCAATATTTCGAACTTTGTGTCTGGGATCGAGACCAATCAGTACTACGGCGCGAACTGGAACGCCGCCGTAACTGCAGGTACTGTGCCTCAGCAGATCATCGGCTCTTTTATGACTGGCGCGAAGCCCACGGACCCCAACACCCTTACGGAATGGCTCAACAATGCCGCCGTGTTCGCCGGAGGACCAAACTCAGGGAACAATCTCCCCATGCAAGAAGTGGAGATGCTGGCCTTCGCCTACACTACGCCGAACTTCCTCTCCACCACCTACTACCAGAACACCGCAATGGTGGGGCCAATCGTCGCGGCGCTCGATTCTTTCTCCTACATGCAGGCCTCCAACGGATGCTATGGCGATATGTATCAATGGGATGGTCTAGTACAGAATGGCTCAACCTTCACGACACAGGGGCGGGTGGCCGCCCAGTGCAGTCCGATCGAGGGCCAGGGCGACTGGGCCATTGGAGCGACGATCGTCGAGATGCAGAACGATTCCACGTTTCTGTCCGATCTGAACCAGCCGATCAGCAGCACCCTCGAACCCGGCGTGTTGCGTTACCAGGCCTACCAGACGATGCTCACCAACCTCATCACCGCCCTGATCGACAATCATGGCCATGCCCCCAACCAGGACATGCTGGCCGCCAAAGCTTACCTCTGGGCGACCCTGGCACTGCGGGTCCTGGATAAGATCTACAACACCAGTCTGGCCCGAAGCAACGCCCAGATGTACACCGACTACCTGAACGAGACCGTCGGGCTCGCCCCTATTGCGAACATTGCCAACAACGGCTATTGGGTCAGCCAGGGTGGGCTGGGGTTGGAACGCAACGGCACCTTCAACGGCGGCTACGATGGGGGCTATGGCTTGGTCGATGTAGGCTATCTCTCCTGGCTGGCCAAGATCCTGAATGACTATGGCATCGAGACCTCTGCGTCGCATCCCGTGCGCACGGTGGCCTTGAACGCGTCCTATGCCTTCTCCAACTTCCTCTATCCGTCGCTGGTTGCGGTCGACTCGTCCACCGGCTACGAGTCCACGTTCCGCTCCGAGCAGGCCCTCACCTTCCGCAACAACGGAAACGTCGGCCCGATCAATATGCTGTCGCAGTATTGGGATGCGGCCGAATTCAACGATCCATACTCTCTTCACGGCTTTTATCTGGAGGCAGCCAACGGCGTCACCTGGGCCTATCAGACCGGCGATGACGGTATCGAAGCCGAAATGCATCAGTATGCCGACTATGTGACGCTCTGCAACATGTACAACACGAATCCCACCGATCCCAGCGGAGTCACGTTCCTGAACGAGCCCGCGCATGGCAACGGGGTCTGGGCCGATCCCACCGGTAGCACCATCGCCATCCAGAACAACGGCGAGGCCATCCGCATGGTGCTCGACTGGCGTCCGGACGAGATATACAACGGCTCGATTACGCTGTCCCCGACCGAGCCCGCGGACAACATTGTCCGCATACATGACACCACGGCAACGATGGACCGGATCGCGACAGTAATGATGCCATCCAGCGCCGCCACCGGCGCCTCGGGCAACTACAAGTCCGGGGCGACCGACACCCTCTATGTCGCGCGCTACGGCAACTACCTGGTCGGCCTCAACTGGCAATCGGCGGCAACCACCATGACGCTGCCACCGGACATGCAGACCACAGGAGGCACAGCTACCGACCTCGTTAGCGGCGCCAACTACAACCTGTCGACCACCACCACCGTCCCGGTGCCCGCCGCAGGCGCGGCCGCGCTCTATCAGTCCCTTCCCACGTCGACGCTCAGCTCGGCCGCGCTGAACTATGGGTCGGTCTCGCCAGGGTCATCCACGCCGATCACAGTGTCGCTGGCCAACGGCGGAACCGGGCCACTGCTTATTGGCGCAACGACAATTACGGGGACCAACTCCAGCGATTTCAGCTATACAACGACCTGCCCGGCGACGCTGGCGGCAAGCAGTCACTGCTCGTACACCATCACGTTCACCCCCACCGCGAGTGGCACGCGCACCGCGACGTTCTCGCTGACGACTTGCCTGTCCACCACCCCCCAGACGATCAGCCTCACGGGCAACGTTAACGCATCAACCCTGACCGTCACCGCCACCAACCTCAGCCGCCCCTTCGATACCCCCAATCCCACCCTCACCTACACCATGACGGGCTTCGTCGGAAGCGACACCCAGGCAAACTCGACCAGCGGCGCGCCATTGCTGAACGCCTCCGCAGTTCGGCTCTCGTCCGCCGGCGGCTACCCCATCTCGATCACCGCGGGTACGCTGACGTCAACGAAATACTTCTTCCAGTTCGTCAACGGAACGCTGACCGTGACCGGCAACGCACCTCAGCAGATCGTCTTCCCACCGCTCGCGACACTGGCGACCGTGAGCACTCTGCGTCTCGCAGCGGCGGCCAGTTCAGGCTTGCCCGTTACATTCATCGTCGCCAGCGGGCCGGCCACGATCAGCGGTTCCCTGCTTACCGCGACCGGTACCGGCACGGTTACCGTGACGGCAAACCAGTCAGGCAATTCAACCTACTCCGCGGCTCCTGGCGTCACGCGAAACCTTTCCGTCCAATGAAACCTTTACGACTTGGTTCCATCTCGCTCGCTCTTGCCACCGCAATCCTTACCGGGTGCGGCAGCGGCAACAGCACTGTCTCTTCCGGCGGTGGAGGCGGAGGCACGCCCCCGCCAACCGGAACCACGATTAGCGGAACGGCGCTGAACGGCACCATACCGCTGCAGGGCGCAAGCGTACAGCTCTACGCGGTCGGGACCACGGGCCCGCGATCAGCTTCGTCGGGCCTACTTTCGACGCCGGTAGTCACTAGCTCCACCGGAGCATTCTCGCTCACGTTCACATGCGGCACCGCAACCGAAGTCTATCTCAGCGCATCCGGCGGCAACAGTGGAGCGGGCGCGAACAGCGCCTCGAACCTGCTGTCAGCCATCGGGCCATGCTCGTCCATCTCGGCATCAAGCACCTTCGCGATCAACGAGGCCACCACGGTTGCATCGGTGTACGCGCTTGCTCCCTTCCTCGCCGACTCCGCTCACATGGGAGCGAGCGGCAGCAACCCGATTGGTCTCACGAATGCATTCGCCACAGTGAGCAGCCTGGTCAATCCCACGTCCGGAGCGGTTCCTGGTCCGTCGCTGGCAACCGGCGTTACAGTGTCCACTACGACGCTGGACACACTGGCGAACATCCTCGCCGGGTGCATCCACTCGGGATCGTCGTCCTCCTCTGCCTGTACCACGCTATTCACGGCGACCTCCTCCTCCGATACGCTTGGGGCCACATTGCATATTGCCCGCCAGCCGGGCTCGTACCTTAGCCTCTATTCACTTGCCTCCGCGTATGCACCGTTCACTCCGGCTCTGAGCGCTGCGCCGGCAGACTGGACGCTTTCCCTGCGTGTTGCAGCGATCGGCCTGACCGCTCCCTACGGCGTAGCCATAGATGCGAGCGGCAACGCATGGATCACCAACGAAGGCTCTACGGCGATCAGCAAGCTATCGCCGTCGGGGAGCCTGCTCAGTACGGTCAGTGGCGTGGGCCTGCTCGGAGCGCGAAGCCTTTCCATCGACCGCACAGGCAACATATGGGTCGCAAGCACAGGCAACGACTCAGTAGTGGAGTTGACCAGCGCCGGGTCGGTCAAGACGACGCTCTCCACCGGTGTGGCCGCGCCGTTAAGCATCGCCAATGACTCCGCTGGAAATGCCTGGATCGCCAGCTCGGCAAATAACGCCGTCGTCGAGGTCTCGGCCACCGGAGCTGTGATGAATACAGTAACAGGCATGAGTGCGCCGTCTTCGGTGGCCATCGATGCGAGCGGCAATGTATGGGTCGCCAATCCCGGAGCAAACAATATCCTTGAACTCTCCCAGGCTGGCGCGGTCACCGCAACCACCGGCGACGGAGTCACTCAGGCTCCCGCATTCATCGCCATCGATTCGAGCGCCAACGCATGGTTCACGGGAAGCGTCCCGTCGACCACCGTCGTGCAGGGTGCAGTCGCGGAGATAGCCTCCAGCGGTCCGGCCGCGCCGGTGCTGACTGCGACAACCCTTCCCCTGGGCATTGCCACGACGGGATCGTCAGTCTGGATTGCCAACGCCGTTAGCACTGGAGGCTTATTAGAGTTTCAGGAGGGCGGCTCCGCACCGGTCTCGGCGCCGAGCGGCTTTGGGTCGCTGAACACTCCCGTGGGCGTTGCTGTTGACGCCTCCGGAAACGTATGGACCACCAACTCAGGAGAGAACACCGTCTCGATCTTTCTCGGCATTGCTACACCGGCAATCACACCTATCTCGCAAAATGCTGGACCATAATCGTCAATCACCTCAAGGAAACGCCATGAGACACCCACATTACAGATTTTCCGACCTCCTTCCGCCGGCGGAACCGAGTACTCACACTGATCGAAGGGACTCTTACCGCCAGATCAGTGGAACTCTTGACGAAGTTTGGTTCGCCAGTATAGGTTTATTCGGTGTTACAAACAAGAGAAAACGTTTACCCTCGCGGTTTGAGTCGGCAGTTCAGTCAGGGGAATCAGGTGTGATGAAAATTATTGGTCGTCTTGCGCAAGCGATAGTCGCCCTTTCTTTCGTGGTCGTGAATGGGTGCGCAATCAACCACTCCCCAGAGACAGCCGCGAGCGACGGTTCGTTCGCGCTTCAGGGCAGAGTCATGGGAGGACAGCAGCCGGTCTCCGGCTCATCCTTCCAGCTATACGCCGTGGGTAACACGGGCGACGGTTCGGCAGCCTATCCCCTGATCCCCGCCGGCTCCATGACTGCTGGTTCCTCAAACAACTATTACCCCAATGGAAGTTCCGGCTGCGCGTTCACAACTGGCAATCCCAACAGCTGTTCCGCGCTGCCTCAGTCGAACTCATCGGGTGTCTTCAACATCACGGGCGATTGGGGGACCTGCACCTCGAACCAAGCCCCGGCCGCAGGCACCAACCCGCTGCTGTACATCGTGGCAACAGGCGGCAATCCCGGCAGTGGCATCAATGCCAACTTTTCAGAGATGGCAGCGGTGGGGCTTTGCAGCACCGTGACCTCTTCCACTTTCCTCGTAATCGACGAGGTGACTACGGTCGGTTCAATCGCTGCGCTCTATCCCTATATGAGTTCCTATAGCGCCATCGGTTCCGCCACCGGCGACGTCCAGAAGCTGGCACTTGCTTTCAACACGGCAACGACCGAATATATGAGCACAGCCACTGGTACGTCCCCAGGCACCGGCTTGCCATCCGGATACTACGCCTCCAGCAAAGAGATTGACTCGCTGGCCGACAGCATCTCCGCGTGCATCAATTCCGCCGGCGGCACAGCTGGACAGAACAACGCCTGTGGCAATCTATTCACCGATGCGACACCGTCCGGTGGCACCGCTCCGACCGACACCATCGGAGCGATCCTGGATATTCTGGAAAATCCAGCGTTGAACGTCGCCGCGATCTACAATTTGAGTCCAAGCGCCCCCCCCGCTGACCAGCGCTCCGTCGGGTTGGACCCTGCCCATCATCGCCGGCTCTCCCACCCTCCCAGAGTCGCTCCCAGCCACCGGCACGTACACCATCACCTTAGCTTCCACCCCCAGCCTGGCGTGGGACAACAATCGCACAGCCTCCCCAGGAGGATTGAACAACGCGGCAGACGAAGTCTATCTCTGCACCACCGGTTCCGGTTGCAGCGGAACTTTTGTCGCCAGCCAGCAGCAGTTCACCCTCACCACGGCGGCCCCGGGCAACTACATCATCACGAGTGTTAACAACAGTCTTCCGTTGGTCACTTACGGTACAACCTCTCCTGCCTATATCGACCAGGATGCAGAGCCTGCCAACGGCGACAGCAATTGGACGTGGACGATTGTCCCAGTGTCCACCGGTAGCGGCTACCTCATCTACAACAATTGGTCTACCGGTTTGCCGGTCGATGCGACCGGCGGCGGTACTTCCGTGGCATCCGGCAATGCGCTCGCGGCAAAGACTTACACAAGTGGCTCGTCGCAAGTCTGGAATATCACCCCCACCAGTGGCTCAAGCTGCCCGGCAACTGCAATCACCCCCGAAATTTGGACATCCACGTACGGCTGGGAGAGTCTCTCCTCCATCGCAGTTCCCCCAGGCGTCGAAGTATCCCTCTCCGCCGGACCAACGGCGGTCGTCGGAAACTCCGCCTGGAGCTGGACCGGCTCCAACAGCTTCAGCTCGTCCACGCTTCAAAACAACAACATTCCCCTCAGCTCAGGCGCCAACACCTATACGTTGACCTACACCAACTCCTGCGGGACCCAAAGCACGCTCACTTATGCGGTTAACGTGGGCCAGCCCACACTCACCGCTGCGGCCTGCGACGTCCTGAATACCGCCGGGACTCCGTGCGGCGCCGCATACAGCCTCACGCGCCGGATGTTCGCCGCTTATACCGGCAACCTCTTCCAGCTCTCTTGCGCCTCCTGCAGTCCCACTACGATGAACATCGGAACCAGCTCGACGACCGGCCAGGTAAACGTAGCTGCGGCCACCTCCTACTGCTCTACGGCACCGAGTTCCTGCTACATCTCCCAGATCTACGACCAGACTGCCAACGCCAACAATCTGACCTCGGCATCCGGCTCTATGGCGCTTTACCAGGTCTCCCCCTACAACGGCCTCCCCATCCTGCAAACTACCGCACCCACGCCGACAACCACCTTGAACTACAGCACCCCATCCGCCACCGCCACCACGGCATACTACCGGGATCTAACCGGCACTGTGGGTATTCCGACGGGAACTCCAACAAGCGGCATCTCGGTGTATTACGTACGCTCGAACTATGCGCTGGTGTCGACCGAAGGCGACTTCGGCGATATGGATAGCACCGTCGCCAACAGCGGCGCAGGCCATCGGTTTGCGATTGGGTACAGCGCGGCCAACGGCGTCACGACCAACACAACGGGCTCCTACTACTGCCTGGATCTGGAAAACTCGACCACGGCGTATAACTTGAACTGCGGGGCTAGCGGGACCGCGCCCACCACCAGTCAGTATGAGCCTGTGACTCTTCCCTCTCCCCCGCTCTTCACCGAGATCGGGAAGTACACCTACAACGCAACCCTGGCGAACTCGTCGGTCGCCGTCGAGATGGCAGACGCCGCCCAGGGCGCTCTTAGAACGCTGTACAGCGCCGCGCCTGCCCAGGCTCCGAACCTTGGCGGAGGTGTCTCCCTCGGGGAGGGTGCCGACGGCAAGATTGCCTACACATCGTTCCAGGAAGGTGCGATCATTCCGTACACGATCACAGCAGATGCTTCCTTGCAAGCCAATATCGCGGCCTTCTACGGTCAGCCGGCACTTACGAACTATGCCACGACCGGCACCTATCAGGGACCCTGCGACGTCCTCGCGGCAGCAGCCAGCACAATCTGCAGCGCCTTCACCTCCGCCACCACTACCTCCGGCTGGTGGGGCCTGCGCGCCTACAGCAATGCTTATGCCGCCGCTGGCTCGAACGCTATACAACTGTACAGGGTGAGCGACGGTACGACTGCGAATATCCCCGTGACCGCCACGGGCGATCTCAACGTACCGATGGCGCAGAGCTTTTGCCAGAACACGATCTGCAACATCGCGCAATTCTATGACCAGACCGGCGGCGGCCATAACATGATCTTGGTCGCGAACAACGAGGGGTTGGCCGCCAGGTTGCTGTTCAACTGCGCCAATGGGGTCAAAGTCTGCGCGAGCTATCAGCCCTACATCAATAACGCCCAGGAGGGATACCAAACGACCTTCAGCGCGGCCATACCTCAGCCCTACACGTTGAATGGCGTCTGGGACAAGACCGACGCGCTCTACAACCTCGTCGGCGCCGTTCTCTCCGGGTATGCCCAGGCAAACGCGGCAAACTTCGGCTCCCAGGCAAACGAAGCCACGCAGACGTACACCGGTTCGGCAGGGAGCAACACCAATGCGCAACCCGCTCATTCCTATGTCTTCCAAAGCATGACCTCGGAGTTCAACAATACGACGTCGTCGCCGGTGTATATCAACGGCATCAGCTCCCTCTTCAACGCCAGCGGCACCACTGCCGAAGGCATAGGACCGGGAATCGAGATGGGGTCCAATTACACCGGTCCCAGCAATAATTGGCAACCGCAGGTGGGCTTCATACAGGAGGCCGGTTTGTGGTCCTCGGCCCTCACTCCCGCGCAGGTGTCCGCCCTTCAGGCCAACCAGCGCGCCTACTGGCAGTTCTGACGAACCGGCTCAACCGCCGCTCCGTTGGGCGGGTTCGTTCCATCCCACGAACTGTCCGGCAACGTCTTGGTCCAATTCTGGGGCTTGTATACCTATATTTTCTAATAGCAAACGGGCCCAAGACTTCCCTCATAACTCAAGCAGGTTGAAACGATCGCCTCGTCCTCCTTGGCAAGTAACAGCAGGTGCGCCGCCACAGCCACCTATGAGAACCCGTCCTTGCGGGAAATAAATACTTGACGAAGCTAACGCCACACGTTTACCCTTCTGCTGCTTAGAGAAAACGTTTACCATCGCCCCTGAAGGGATCGATGCCTAGAAACTTGAGCATATACAAGAGAAAGCTTCTTGAGGAGTCTAGATCCCAAATGTCATTGGCACTCGATTTCGGAAATGCTGGCACTCGCCACCGTGCTGCTTTAGCAAAGCTAGCCTCGCTCATGACAAACATAGTTTTCCAGTGGACTACAACCTATCTCAACCAGTACCGTTGGCGTGCTTTTCACAGTAGTAACACAACGGTTTGGAGCACATCCGTAAAGTAAATTAGTGGGAGAAATCAAGCGTGATGAAGAATATTAGTCAAATTGCTCAAGCGACCTTCGCCCTTTCTTTCGTGGTTCTGTGCGGATGCCAGACCAGCAGCATTCCTGGGACGTCCCATAGCGCAGGCTCCGCCGGAGCCGCACTCGCCGGCAAGGCCATGGGCGGACAGCAGCCGGTGAACGGGGCAACCATCCAGATTTACGCGGTGGGTACTACCGGCGACGGCTCGACCGCCAACGCGCTTTTGACATCTACAGTGACGACCAACGCGGCGGGCAATTTTTCCATCCCTGCTGGCGCTTACACCTGCCCTTCGTCAAGCACCTTCGTTTATTTGACTGCCACGGGCGGCAACCCTGGTCTGACGGCAGGCACCAATAACACGAGCCTTTCCCTAATGACAGCGCTGGGCGCCTGCGGATCATTGAGTTCCTCCACGTATATCAGCGTCAACGAGGTGACAACGGTCGGTTCGCTCGCGGCTCTCTACCCTTACGCGACTTCCTACAGCGCCATCGGCTCCAGCACAAGTGGCAGTGGAGCAGCAGCAACAGCGACCGTTAGCACCTGCGACGTCGTTGGAGTGACAGTCACCTACGCTGGATCGGGCTACACGGCAGCGCCAACGGTAACCTTCACTCCCACTAGCGGTGGCAGTGGGGCTACGGCCTATACGACTACGGCGGGGACGTCGCCCACCGAGACAGTCGCGAGCGTGGTGATGACGAACCCTGGGTCCGGCTATTCGGCCGCTCCAACGGTGACCTTCTCCACCCCCACCGGCACCAGCCCCGCTGTCGCAACGGGCACAGCCACCATGGACAGCTGCGTCACCGGATACACGATCACAAATGCTGGCTCGGGCTACACCACCGCTCCTGAGGTAATCTTCTCCGGCGGCGGTGGCGAAGGTGCGGAGGCAACAGCCACCCTTACCAGCGGGGCCGTCACAGGAATCACGATCACGAACGCTGGAGAGGGCTACACCTCAGCTCCTGCACTCAGCTTCTCCAGCAGTAGCGGCGGCGACTCGCAAAAGCTGGCGAACGCGTTCAGTCTGGTAAACGAGTACACCAACACAATGATTGGAACGGCCCCGGGCTTATCCTTGCCGTCGGGCTACTATGCTTCGACCACCGAGATCAATACGCTTGCCGACGTCATCGCTGCTTGCATTAACTCTTCAGGCGGCACGGCCGGCGACGGTAGCGCCTGCGGCAAGCTGTTCACCTACGCTACGGTCGGCGGCACCGCTCCGACCGACACGATCGGAGCGGTGATCAACATCCTCAACAACCCCACCTCGAACGTCTCGAGCATCTACGTTCTAGCCACATCCACGGGACCGTTCAAGCCAACGCTCTCCACCTCTCCCTCGTATTGGACGCTGCCTATCATCGCCAGCGAGCCTACCCTTCCCTTGTCTCTTCCCGCCACCGGCACCTACACCATCACCTTGGCTTCCAACTCCGCCCTGGCCTGGGACAATAAAACAGAGACTGGACAGGGATTCAACAACGCGGCGGACGGAATCTATATCTGTCCCACTGGTACAGGTTGCAGTGGTACCTTTGTCGCCAGCGAGCAGCAGTTTGCCCTTACTGCAGCGGGCAATGGCACCTACGTGATCACGAATGTGAACAGCGGTGGTGAGTTGCTTACCTTTGGCGCCAACCCAGGGATGGTCTCACAGGATTCGGGATTTACCGTCGGCTCAGACAACTGGGTATGGACTATTGTCCCGGCGTCCTCCGGCAGCGGCTATCTCCTCTATGACAATTGGACACCCGGTGAGCCGGTCGATGCGGATGGCACCGGCACGACCGTGGCATCCGGCAACCTTCTTTATGTCAAAACCTATACCGGCGGCACATCGCAGGTTTGGAATATCACCCCCGCGACCGGGAACTCCTGCCCGGTCATCACTCCCCAGATTTGGACCTCGACCAATGGCTGGCAGAACACCAACTCCGTCTCGGTGCCCCCCGGCGTCGAAGTCTCCCTCTCCGGCGCCCCGACCGCCGTTGGAACCTGGAGCTGGACCGGGACCGGCTCCAATAACAACAGCACGAGCATTCTCCAGACCAATGTTCCCTTGAGTTCGGGCACCAACACCTTCACGGCAACCTATAGCAACTCCTGCGGCACACCTAGCACGGCAACCTATACGGTGAACGTCGGCCAGCCCACTCTCACCGCTGGCGCCTGCGACATCCTGAACACTGCCGGGACCCCCTGCGGCGCAGCCTACAGCCTCACCCGCCGGATGTTTGCCGCATATACGGGCAATCTCTTCCAGGTAGAACGTGCCAGCGACAACACCACGCTGAACGTGGGAAGTAGTTCGGCGACGGGACAAGTGAATACGGCTCCAATCGCCAGCTTCTGCTCCGGCACGAGCTGCTATTTCTCCGAAATTTACGACCAGACCGCCAATGCCGCCAATCTGACATCATCAGCCACGACCGCCAGTATGGCGCTCTACCAAACCTCGCCCTACAACGGACTTCCGATACTGCAAACCACGGCGCCTGCAACCACCACCGCTGTCAACTACAGCACACCATCCGCCACAGCCACCACGACCTACTACCGGAATCTGTCCGGCAGCGCGGGTATTCCGTCGGGAACTCCGACCAATGGGATCTCGGCATATTACGTGCGCACGAACTACGCCTTGGTGGGGACCGAGGGTGACTTCGGCGACATGGACTCGACCGTCGCGAATAGCGGCGTGGGCCACCGGTTCGCGATTGGATATAGCTCGGCGGACGGCGTCGCAACCAACACAACCGGAGCCTACTACTGTCTGGATCTGGAGAACGTGGCTTCCACCGCCTACAGCTTGAACTGCGGGGCTAGCGGAACCGCGCCGACCATTGACTTGGCTACGGCAACGAGTCTGCCTTCTCCGCCAACCTTCACCCTCATCGGGAAGTACACCTACAACGCGACCCTGGCGAGCTCGTCGATCGCCATCGAGATGGCGGACGCGACCCAGGGCGGTCTGAGTACACTGTATAGTGCAGCGCCTGCCCAGGCCCCAAACCTCGGCGGTGGCGTCTCTCTCGGTGAAGGTGCCGACGGCAAGATTGCTTACACGTCGTTCCAGGAGGGCGCGATCATTCCCTCCACTATAACGGCGGATGCCTCATTGCAAGCCAATATCGCGGCCTTCTACGGGCAGCCCGCGCTCACCACGTATGCCACCAACAACAACTATCAGGGGCCCGGCGACATCGCTCTCGGAGCCTCCGGATGGTGGGGTCTGCGGGCCTACAACAACGCCTATGCCGCTTCGCTTGGGCCAGCAATCCAGGTGACACCCGCAGGCGGTACGTCAACAACCATCAACGTAACAGCCACGGGCGATCTCAACGTGGCGGCGGCGCAAGCAGCCTGCCAAAACACGGTCTGCTTCATCACGGAGTTCTACGATCAGACCGGTGGCGGTCATAACATGACCCAAACCAACGTAGACTACGAGCCTCAGTTGATATTCAACTGCGCCAATGGGGCCAAGGTCTGCGCGTTCTATTCGACCCTCGCAGACAACAGCCTGGCCGGCTTCGAAACCACCTTGGATGCGACCATCCCGCAGCCCTTCACGTTGAATGCGGTCTATGACAAAACCAACGAACTCTATCCTAGCTTCGGAGTTCTTCTCTCGTCTTACGGTGGAGGAACCGGCGCGTATGATGAGGCGAATTTTACCTCTCCACTCAACGAGGCCGCACAGACGGTGGTCGACGGAGGCACGGCCAACCTACAACCCGCTCACTCCTACGTCTTCCAGAGCATGACCTCGGAGTTCAACGGTGTGACGGTATCACCGTTCTCGCCGGTCTATATCAACGGTCTCGAATCCAACTTTAACCCAAATGGCACGGGCGGTACCGCCGGCCAGGGCTTCGGGCCACACATCGCCATGGGAGAAAATTACGGTGGCGGGCAGCCAATGATGGGCTTCATCCAGGAGGCGGGAGTGTGGAATTCGGCTCTGACCGCTACGACCGTCTCCAACCTGTCGAACAACCAGCGCGCATACTGGCAGTTCTAAGCACTCTCGGGCCAATAGCAACGCAACGACGGGCCGTT
>Ga0302316_10000659_pt1 | contig 29470 bp, 27 predicted proteins | sample III_Palsa_N3_2_FD_200456 | JGI IMG/M metagenome (GOLD analysis project Ga0302316, IMG submission 200456) | Peat permafrost microbial communities from Stordalen Mire near Abisko, Sweden - III_Palsa_N3_2 | ecosystem: Environmental > Terrestrial > Soil > Palsa > Peat permafrost | place: Sweden...
GATTTTCCCGATGATGCGGCGGATGCAGTGCATCTGGACCTCGGGATTGCGCACGTCCTTGGCGTCGGGATAGAAGGTGGAGAGCGCGGCGAGAGTGCTGACCAGCATACCCATGGGATGAGCGTCGTAGCGGAAGCCTTCCATGAACTTCTTGATGTTCTCGAAGATGCCCATGTGGATGCGCAGGGCGGCCAGCCACTCGGTCTCCTGCTCGGGATCGGGGAGCTCGCCGTGGATTACGAGATAGGCTACCTGCGGGAAGGTGCAGTGTTCGGCCAGGTCGGCGATGTCATAGCCGCGGTAGCGCAGAATTCCCTTGTCGCCATCGATGTACGTGATCTTGCTTTCGCAGGACGCAGTGTTCATGAAGGCAGGATCGTAGGACATCATCCCGAAGTCATCGGGGGCAACCTTGATCTTGCGCAGATCCATCGCGCGGATCGTGTCGTGCGTAACAGGAAACGTGTATTGCTCCCCTGTTCGGTTGTCGGTGACGGTGACGGTGTTCTCCATGGGTACTCCCTTTCGATGGGTCAACAATCCACTTCCGCGATTATCGTTGGCTGTGATGTTTATCACAGGCCCGATTAATAGCTCCGAGCCCCTGAAGTTACTGTATTCAAGGGGGACAGGGCCACGGTTAGGTGGGAACCGAGGCTGATCGATTACCGAAACGAGTAGCTCGTGGTCCTGCCCTTTGAACTTGTAAAGTTGGAATGAAGAGTAAAAAGGAATCTGCAAGAAGATTCTGCGCAAGCGGCGCGAATTGGGGCGCATACGATCGTGAACAGGACACCCGAGATGATTGAAGAGAGCGTAAAAGGCGTACGTGTCGAGTCCGACAGCATGGGGCAGATCGACGTGCCCGCCAACCATTATTGGGGAGCGCAGACGGAGCGTTCGCTGCATCACTTCGCTATCGGCGACGACCACATGCCGCTGGAGTTGATCCGCGCGTTCGCGATCCTCAAGAAGGCTGCGGCACTGGTGAACTTCGATCTTGGCAAGCTGCCGAAGGATACGATGCAGCTGATCGTGAAGGCCTCCGATGAGGTGATTGCCGGCGAGCACAACGGCGAGTTTCCTCTGAGCATCTGGCAGACGGGCTCAGGCACGCAGACCAATATGAATGTGAATGAGGTGATCTCGAACCGCGCAATCGAAATTGCCGGCGGTGAGATGGGTAGCAAGAAGCCCGTGCATCCCAATGACCACGTGAATATGTCGCAGTCATCCAACGACACCTTTCCGACCGCGATGTATATCGCTGCGGCAACGTCGGTGAAGGAGCGGCTGATTCCCGCAGTGCAGCATCTGCACGACGCGCTGGCAGACAAGGCAAAGGAGTTTGAGCCCGTCGTCAAGATTGGGCGCACGCATCTGCAGGATGCTGTACCGATGACGCTGGGACAGGAAATTGGTGGATGGGCGAGCCTGCTCGAGCGCGACATTGCGCGGATGGAATCGACGCTGGATGGGCTGTATGAGTTGGCGATTGGCGGGACGGCCGTGGGCACGGGGCTGAACACGCATCCGGAGTTCGCGGACCGCGCGGCGGCGAAGATTGCGGAACTGACCGGGCTTCCCTTCCGCTCGCATCCCAACAAGTTTGCGGCGCTCTCGGCTCACGATGAGCTGGTGTTTGCGAGCGGTGCGCTCGTGACACTCTCGGCATCCATGATGAAGATCGCGAACGATGTGCGCTGGCTGAGTTCGGGACCTCGCTGCGGGATTGGCGAGCTCATCATCCCGGAGAATGAGCCGGGAAGCTCGATCATGCCGGGCAAGGTGAACCCCACGCAGAGCGAGGCGATGACCATGGTGGCCGTCCAGGTGCACGGCAACAACGCGGCGATTGCGTTTGCCGGCAGCCAGGGCAACTTCGAGCTGAACGTCTTCAAGCCGGTCATGATCTACAACTTCATGCACTCGGTGCGGCTGCTGACCGACACGTCGCACATGTTTGTCGAGTTCTGCGTTCAGGGCATGGAGGCCAATCTTCAGCGCATTAATGAATATGTAGAAAAGTGCCTGATGCTGGTCACCGCGCTCAACCAGCACATTGGCTACGACAAGGCCGCCAAGCTGGCCAAGACGGCGCATCACAAGGGTTTGTCGCTGCGGGAAGCAAATCGCGAGCTGGGCTACCTGACCGAAGAGGAGTTCGATCGCTACATGCGGCCTGAGAAGATGACCAGCGCACAAGGCTGATCGGGTCAAGCCAAGCAAGGAGCTCCCTGGCGGCCGCAAACTTGCGGCTGCTTTTCGTCGCTCACCTCGATGCCCGGAGTGGGGACTTTGCAAATTTTTGGCTTCCGCGACGAACCGGCTGAAGCGGTCGCGCTAAAATGATCCAACCCCTCATGCCCATGGCTGCACGACGACCCACACTCGCCGCCATCGCCCTCCCGGCAATTCTGCTGCTAGCGTCCGCGCCCGGGCTGGAGGCTGCCGGGGCGCCTGCTACGCCGACGCCCAGCCATCACGAGGTATTGCAGTCGCCGGCAGGCATCACCGAGGTCGGCCTGCTCAACGGCGCTGCCTATCGCATCGACATACCGATGCACTGGAACCATTCGCTGGTGGTCTTTTATCACGGCTATGCGCTCCAGCCCATCAGCTTTCACATTGCCGCGCGGCTGACTGGCCAGGAGCAGCCGTTCTTCGAGCGGCATTATGCCGTCATTCAAAGCGCTTTCTCGAGGACGGGATGGGCGCTGGAGCAGGCCTATCCGGAGACCGACGCGCTGCGGCGTTACTTCATCAAGAAGTATGGCCAGCCCAGCGAGACTTATGTTGCCGGCGGTTCCATGGGCGGCCAGCTGGTCGCGGTCACGCTGGAGATCAATCCCAAGCCCTACCTTGGCGGGCTCGACCTCTGCGGCTCGGTCGGCCCAACGTATGTGAACTTCGATCACCGCTTTGCGATGCGCGCTGCGTTCGACTATTACTTTCCTGGGGTAATGCCGCCGCTGGTGCCGGTCCCTGCCAGCTTCGAGGACACGATCGCCGACCGCGACAAGGTGCTGGACGCGCTGCGTGCGGATCCTGCCGCCGCGACCACCATGCGCAACCTCACCGGCCTGCACACGGACGCGAACCTGGCGCACGATATTGCGTACTGGACGTTCATCGTCAAAGACTTGCAACAGCGCGCGGGCGGCAACCCCTTTGACAATCGGAATTTTGTATACAACGGCACCAGTCCGAGCAGCGCGGGCGAGGATTTCGAGCTAAACGCCAAGGTGAGGCGCTACGCCGCGTCCCCCCAGGCGCGCGCCTACCTGTTGCGCCACTACACGCCGACCGGTCGGCTGGGCCGCCCCATGCTCGCCCTGCACACGATCTACGATCCCATCGTGCAGTTGAGCCAGCTTGAGCTGTACCAGGACGAGGTCCAGGTTGCGGGGGCGGAACAGAATCTGGTGCAACAAATCGTCGACCGGGAGGGTCACTGCGACTTTACCCAGGACGAGATTGGCGATGCCTTCGACGCGATGGTTCGCTGGGCAAAAGGCGGGCCGCGGCCTATACCCGGGGTGATTAAACCCTGAGCGGGCTGGCTCAATATGCGGCGCTCTGCCGCTGCCAGAGCCCACGTGACGCTCGCGTTACCCCTTCACGACAGCCCTGCACGCGGCCCGTATAATAGAGTATGGAATTTGTGCGGCCGGAGACTTCGGACTCCAGCGCTCCTGAATCTAGCGCGCCCGCTCCCTCCGGCGCGACCCCAACCAGCGAAACCGGCATCGAGCTCGAAGCAGCGCTCCCCGCCATTCCGCATACTCAGGCTGTGTCAAAGGCCTCCGTCACACGGGAAGCGCCCGCCGGCAAGCTTGCGCCGGTGTTTCCGAAGGCGCCGCCCACTGGTCTAATTCCCTCATCCGACCGCGCAGATTTAGAGACGCGATTCGAGCATCTGATCGAGACGGTCAAAGCCAATCGCCCCGCCGACGATCTCGACCTCATCCGCTCCGCGTGGGCCTTCTCCATCCAGAAACACGAAGGGCAGCGCCGCGCATCGGGCGAGGCCTACATTGGCCATCCGCTGGAGGTCGCACAGGTTCTTGCCGAGCTCAAGATGGACGCGACGGCCATCGCCGCCGGCCTGTTGCACGATGCTGTCGAAGATACCGACGTCACCGCCAGCGATATCGCGAAACGCTTCGGCGAACAGGTCGCGCACATCGTCGAGGGCGTCACCAAGCTCGACAAGATCAAGTTTGCGAACCGCGAAGACCACCAGGCCGAGAACATCCGCAAGATGCTGCTGGCCATGGTCACGGATCTGCGCGTGGTCATCATCAAGCTCGCCGATCGGCTGCACAACATGCGCACGCTTGAGCACCTGAACCCTGAGAAACAGCGCCGCATCGCTCGCGAGACGCTCGACGTGTATGCGCCGCTGGCACATCGTCTCGGTATGGGCAAACTACGCGGCGAGCTCGAAGATCTCGCGTTCCGCTACATCGATCCCTTCACGTACACGCAGCTCTCGTCCGAAGTTGATTCCCTGCGCGGCGAGGGTGAAGCGTTTCTACAGCGCATCGTGAGCACGCTCGAGACGAAGTTTAAAGAAGTTGGCGTGACAGCGCGGGTCGAGTCGCGCATCAAGCGGCTTTTTTCTATTCAGCAGAAACTTATCGCCCACAGTATTCCGGTCGAGCAAGTCTACGATCTCTTTGCCGTACGCGTGATCACCGAAACCGAGTCCGACTGCTACGCCGTACTCGGCCTGCTGCACAGCATGTGGCGTCCTGTTCCGGGACGCTTCAAGGACTTTATCGCGATGCCGCGGCCTAACCTTTACCAGTCGCTGCACACCACGCTGATCGCCGAGGGTGGGCACCAGTTTGAGGTGCAGATTCGCACCGAGGACATGCACCGCGTCGCAGAAGAAGGCATCGCTGCGCACTGGAAGTACAAGGCTACGGACAACGTCAGCGCGAAGGATGAGCAGCGCCTGGCGTGGGTTCGCCAGTTGATGGAATGGCAGCGCGAGATGACCGATCCCAACGAGTTCATGTCGACGTTGCGCATCGACTTGTATCCGGAAGAGGTCTACACCTTCACACCGAAGGGCAAGGTCATCGTGTTGCCCAAGGACGCGAGCCCGATCGACTTCGCGTATGCGATTCACACGGACGTCGGCCATGCCACCATCGGCGCGAAGGTGAATGGCCGCATCGTTCCGCTGCGCACAAAATTGCGCAACGGCGACATTGTCGAAGTCACCACGCAGGCCGGCCATGCGCCTTCGCGCGACTGGCTGAGCTTTACGAAGAGTTCGCGCGCACGTAACAAGATCAAGCACTGGCTGAATGAGAACCAGCGAGCCCGCGCCGTCGAGATCGGCAACAAGCTGCTGCAGCGCGAGGCTCGCAAGTACAAGCTCTCGCTGGAGAAGTTCAAGAACCCCGATTATGAGCGGATTTCTTCGGAGTACGGTCTCAGCTCGGTGGACGATTTGCTCGCCGGCATCGGCTTCGGCAAATACTCGGCGCGCCAGGTACTGAACAAGCTTGAGCCCGGCAGCACGATGCCTGCAGAGGCAGCCACCAGCGAACCTGGAACTGCGGGCAATACGCTTGCGCACATGTCGGAGGCGGTCAAGCGCGTCTTCTTCGGCAAAGGCTCGGACTCGCTGCAGGTGGAAGGCCAGGACGATCTGCTCGTCTATCGCGCTCGATGTTGTAACCCGATTCGCGGCGAAGAAATTATTGGCTACGTGACGCGCGGCAAGGGCGTTGCGGTCCACGCCCGCAGTTGTCCCAATGTGCAGAACCTGCTCTACGAGGCCGATCGCCGCATCGACGTGGCGTGGGCCGAAAACCCCAGCAACACTTCACCGGGCGCCCCCAAGCCAACTACGTATCCTGTCAAGCTGGTAATCCTCGTCGACGATCGATCGGGATTGCTCAAGGAGTTCGCCGCGATCATCTCCGAGGACGGTACCAACATCAAGTCTGTCGAGACGCGACCGGCCGATGACGAAGCCGTATACGTCGACTTCGTCATTGAGACCCTAGACCTGCGACACCTCACCCGGCTAACGCAAAATCTGCGCAAAGTTCCCGGTGTGCGCGACGTCCATCGCGTGCAGAAGGTTTAAACCGCGGATTTCGACTTCGCTGATAGCTACGACAGGACGGGCACGTTAATCTGCTGACCTACCTTGACGAGATCCGGATTGCTGATGCTGTTCGCCGAGGCAATCTCTGTATAGTGATTCGGATTGCCGTAGAACAGCTTGCTCACTTTGCTCAGGTTGTCGCCGGGCTTGATCGTATAAGGCTGATCCGCGCCGCCGGTCGTCGCAATCTCGTGCTCCAGATCGCTGTAGGTCGGGTCAACTTGTTTGATCACGTCCCATACACGATTGGCGATCACCGTCGACGGCACCTCACCCTTGAGGTGCAGTTTTTCGCCATCAAGATCGACGGAGTCCAGCTTGGCTCCGTACTCTGAAAAGCTGTTGATTGTATCCAGCACGGGCGCATACTTCTGTTTCAGTGCATTCAGGTCAGCCATACGATCCATCCCTCCATGAGCTTTCTAGCTCACCAGATGCGGTTTGTACGTCTCGAGGATGCTAATTCTTCAAGAAAAAGTTGATTATTTTATTAAAAAAGACATCATCGCCGCGTGGTCGATGGCGGCCTTCGAGGTAAATGCTTCTCACTTAAGCGCATGCTGCTCGCGCTTAGGACAGCAACTCCATCCGCTTCGCTGTCCCTGTCAAAACTTCCAGCGCCTTATCGATCTGCGCCTGCGTGTGCTCGCTGGTCATGATGCAGCGTACGCGTGCCTTGCCTTCGGGAACCGTCGGGAACGCGATGCCGGTCGCCATCACGCCCTGTTCGAAAACAGCGCGGCTGAATTCCATCGTCTTTCGGCCATCACCGATGAGGATGGGCGTGATCGGCGTCTCGCTTTTCGGGGTTGTCCGCCCGCCGATGTCGAAGCCGGCGTGGGTAAGTTGCTCCTGGAAATAGCGGGTGTTCGACCATAGCCGCTCGATGCGCTCTGGCTCATTCTCGAGGATGTCGAAGGCAGCGATGCAGCTCGCGGCAACGCTGGGTGGATGCGAGGTGGAGAACAGGAACGGCCGCGCGCGATGGTAGAGATAGTCGATGAGATCGCGGGATCCGCACACATAACCGCCCAGCGCGCCGATCGCCTTGGAGAGCGTGCCCACCTGCACATCCACGCGCTGCGTACAGCCAAAGTGGTCCACGCTGCCGCGGCCGTTGCGCCCCAGCACTCCGCTTGCGTGCGCGTCGTCCACCATCATGATCGCGCCGTACTTCTCGCACAGATAGGCCAGCGATCCTACCGGACCAATGTCGCCATCCATCGAGAACACACCATCGGTGATGACGAGTTTGTGGCCGGGCTCATGTTGAATCTCCTTCAACAGTTCTTCGGCGTGTTCGACGTCCTTGTGGCGAAAGACTTTGATCTTGGCGCGCGAGAGCCGTGCGCCATCAATGATGCTGGCGTGATTTAGTTCGTCGGAGAGGATGAAATCGTCTTTGCCCAGGATGCTCGAAACGGTTCCCGCATTCGCCGTAAATCCTGACTGAAATACGACGCACGCTTCCACACCCTTGAACCGCGCAATCTTTTCTTCGAGCTCGATATGAATGCGCATGGTTCCGGCGATGGTGCGCACGGCTCCTGAGCCAACGCCGTATTTCTCGATCGCAGCCGTCGCGGCCTCACGCAGCTTAGGGTGATCGCATAGACCAAGGTAGTTGTTCGAGGCCAGGTTGATGACCTCGCGGCCATCGTAGTGGCACACCGGAGCCTGCGCGTCGTCCAGCACGCGCAGCTTAAAGTAGGTGCCTTGAATCCGCAGGGCTTCTAACTGCGCGCTTAGGTGGGCCAACTGCGGGCGCTTCGACGATGTCTTTTCGAGAAGGGTTGTCGCGATACTCATAATGTTTCGATGTTAAACCTTTCTGCCGTTTTAGGCAGTCCGCTCAGCGTCAAAGGGCATCCTACCGAGCATGCAAGATCGTGGCGTTAGCCCTTCTTCGCAAGCCATGCGCAGGCATGGAAGGAGATCTATGACCATCCAGAGGAAGTTCCGTGTCATTCTGAGCGGCGCCGGAATCTTGACCCTCGCATTCGTCGCAGGCTGTTCCAGCAAGTTAAACCGAGCGGTCGACCAGGCCAAGTCTCAAGCGACGACGACCAATACGCCGCAACAAGTTCAGTACATCGACAGCGATGGCAACACGATCACCAAGACTGTGGAGCCGCCCGCAGCTCAAGGCCAGCAGCCGGCTGTTTCTACGCTGACCACGCCGCCGCCGTCGGGGCCGAAGCCGCACAGCACGGACCCGGTGATTACGCCGCTAACCTCTGCGGCACAGGGCGCACCCATGCAGGGACCGGATGGTCAACCTATGGCTATGGCGGGTGCTCCGCCTGCGTCGCAGCCGTCGCAGCCGGGCCAACCGCCTTCGGTCTCCGTTCAAGTTCCTGCGGGCACGGAGCTAGCCATCCGCATCGATCAGCGCATCAGCGTAAAGACCAGCCAGGCCGGCGACCATTTCAATGGCAATGTCGTTGAGCCAGTGTCCACCAACGGTACCGTAGTGATCCCGAACGGCACACCGGCTAGTGGACGCGTCGTCGAAGCGCATCATGGGGGACATTTCCGGGGGCGCTCGGTGCTCGAATTGCGGCTGACCGCGATGACCCTCAACGGCTACGAATATCCGCTCGACACGCATGATACCGTGCGCAGCCAGAAGGGCAAGGGACGTCGCTCGGCGGGCATCATCGGTGGCATGACCGGCGCCGGCATGCTGATCGGCGGCCTCGCCACCGGTGGCGTTGGCCTGGCGATTGGAGCGGCGGCGGGCGCAGGCGGTGGCACGGCCATTGCAGGCGCCACCGGCAATCACAACCTCGACATTCCCGCTGAATCGGTTGTGCACTTCCGGCTCGCCGATCCGCTCATCGTGCAAAACCCCTAAGTTTGCCCCACGTGCCCAAACGGCCCATCTCGCGATGGGCCGTTTGGTTTTTCCTGAAGCGCACGCTGCAACTTGCTCGGCTCCGGTTCGTCCAACCTTCCAGATACGCGCACCCGTTACACTGAGCATGGAACCGTCACTGAAACATCTGTACCGCCCGCACATCATGAAGCCTGTCGCCGCCATCCTCTGCTACCTCGCGCTGCTCGCCGCTTCGTGCGCGCACGCGCAGAGCACGGCACCCGGCGCGCAATCACCCTCCGAAACCAATTTTCCGACTGCATCGATCACGGTCAAATCCAACCTGGTCATTGTTCCTGCGTTGGTCCGCACGAAGTCTGGCGAGCTTGTCTACACGCTCAAGGCCGACGACTTCATTCTCACCGACAATGGCGTCGTCCAGAAGCTGCGGCTTGAACAGGACACCGGCAGCGAGCCGCTGGCGATGGTCATCATCGCGCAGACAGGTGGGGACGCCTCCGCGCATCTGGACCAGTACCAGCATCTCGGCCCCATGCTCGACAACATGCTCGGCGGCGTCGATCATCGCGTTGCTGTGGTCGGCTTCGACAGCACGCCCGTCCTGCTGCACGGCTTCACCTCCAACCTCGACTTCATTAGTCACTCACTCGACATCCTCGACCCGGGCGATAATCACGCCGCTGTACTCGATGCGATTGTGTATGCGGTGAACCTGCTTCGCCAGCAACCCGCCACCTACCGTCGTGCCATCCTTCTGCTCTCGCAGACCACGGACAACGGCAGCCACGTAACGGAGCTGGAAGCGCTGCATGCGATCAGCGACACCAACACGGTCATGTACAGCGTCGGCTTTCACACCACGGGAACGGAGTCAAAGAAGGAAGCCGCGAAGTTCAATGACGATACGCCCGGACCACAGCATGGCTGCTTCAGCCGCGATATGGGCACAGACGGTGATGGGAAGAAAATTCAGCCCACCGAGAGCGCCGGCTCCCAGGATTTGAACTGCGTGGAAGAGCTTCTGCCTCCGTTGCGCCTCGCCCATATTGCCGAGATCGCTGCGCGCAACGCGCTGCGCAAAAACATCTCTGAATCAGTCGCGCATCTCACCGGTGGCGAATCGTTCAACTTCAAGAACGTGAAGACGCTGGATCACGACCTCTTCACCATCGCCAACCATATTCCCAATCGCTATGTGCTGAGTTTCGTGCCGACCTCGCCCACCCCCGGCTTCCACTCCATCGTGCTCAAGTTACGCGACGGCTCGAAGCTCTCAGTCGAAGCGCGCAATGGCTACTGGGTGAATGCCGACGACGGCTCATCAGCGCCGCAACCCTGAGTGCGTACACTTCACTCTCCGGAAAATTTATGGATTAAGCGGCGGTCGCGCTTGGTCGGGCGGCGCGATGGCGCTGGCTGGGACGCAAACATCGCCTTGCGCTCCTCGGCAGCCTTTGCCCGCGCTTGCTTGCTGTCTTCGGTCTCGCGATAGAGAGCCTGCGCAACCGCCGCGGGGCCGCGAACCTCGCTTAGTGTCAGGACCTCGATCACGAAGTCGCCGGCCTCGTTGCGCACTTGCAGCGCATCCCCGACGCGCACTTCACGCGCAGCCTTTGCGAGTACCCCGTTTGACTGCACGCGTCCCAGTTCGCATGCCTTTGAGGCCAGCGCGCGTGTCTTGAAGAACCGCGCCGCCCACAACCACTTGTCGATGCGTACACCGTTCACTGCAGCTTCCCTCCTTCGATCAGGCTCCGCGACCACTGCAGCGCTTCCTCCTGCACGGCAGACTCATCGCCAAAACCCTCTAGCCAGCGCATCGCTTCTACTCTGCGAAACCACGTGCCCTGCCGCTTCGCGTAGTTGCGATGTCCCTGCTGCGCGGCCGCGACCGCAGCATCAAGTGTGCTCTCGCCCCGCAAGACTTGCATGGCCTGGGTATACCCCAGCGCGCCGAGCGCGCGGCAATCGTCACTGTATCGTTCGCGGAGCATCTCTGTTTCGGCTACCAAACCGCGCTCAAACATCTCCGACGCACGATCATTGATGCGTGCGTAGAGCCGCTCGCGTATCGGCTTTGAGGTCGTCGGTGCGAGGCCCATCTGCAGCACGCGATAGCCGCGCAACGCATCACGCCCCGCCTGCCACTGCTGGGTCTGCGGCTGCCGTGCGGCCAACGTTACCTCGATGCTGCGAATCAGTTTCGGCACATCGTTCGCATGGATTAATGCGGCTGCCTGGGGATCGAGGCGTTGCAGTACGCGATGCAGCCATGCGGATCCACGCTGCTCTACACGCGTACGCAGTCGATCGCGCAACGCTTCGTCTCGCTTTGGAGCCGGGGCTAAGCCTTCCAGTAGCGCACGCAGATACAGCCCCGTTCCACCGGCAACGATTGGAATCAGACCACGCGAGCGAATTCCGGCGATAGCCTCGCGCGCCGCTCGCGCATAGTCGCCGGCGGTGCTGGCTTCGTCGGGCCAGTAGAGATCGATGCAATGATGCGGAACGCGCTGCCGCTCCGCCAAGGTTGGTTTCGCCGTGCCAATCTCCATGAGCCGATACACCGCAACGGAATCGCAGCTGACAATCTCGCCGCCAAGCTCCTCGGCCAGGCGCAGCGCCAACGCAGACTTTCCGCTCGCCGTCGGGCCGGCCACCACCAGCAGCGGATACTCGTTCTCTCCGCACGCCGTCACTAGGGCCGCCACCAGCCGTGCACAAAGACTCGGTCGAGGCCCGCGCGCGCCATGCTTCCCACCAGCAACACGACGGCCAGCAGGATCAGACCGCGCACAACGCTGCGTCGCTCAGCCTTTTCTCTGTCGCTTCGATAGCGCGCAAATGCCTGGCGATCGCGCGCGAATGCAGGGGACAGCGCTGGTAACTTGGGGGATGCTGCACGATGCTCGTCTACACGCTCGGAACCGTGCATCGTCACTGCTCCGTATCTTGATTGACCAGGTAATGAATGCGCAGCTCGAGGTTGGGTCCGTGGAACTGTTTGGGCAACGGCGGAAACTGTCCAACGCCGGTGATTGATCCCCACGCCGCTTTGTCCAGCGCAACGTCATGGCTCGAGCCATCGAGGTGCATCGCCGCGATCGTTCCATCCGGATTGATGGTAAAGCGGATCTGCGACGTGCCTCGCTTGTTCAGCGGCGGACGCGCCTCTTCTGGCAGCAGCGGAATCCACTGTGCATAGATCAAGCGAATGATCCTTTGCAGATACGGCTGGAAATTCACGCCCTGCGTATCTGAGAGGATTTCGGCGCCGGACCCCACTCCCGTGCCGCGATTGCTGCCCCTGATTCCCACGCTACGATCGTCGCCCGCGCTCTGCGAGCCCTGCATCGCCTGCTGCATGTCGTCGTTGGCGGTCCGGCCGGTGTTGAAGTTTGGCCGTGTGGAAGGCTGCGGCGTGGGTGCCTCCGGCTCCGCGGAATGGTTGGCGGGCCTGGGTGCCGAGGGCAGCGGCAACGCAGGCGAAGGAACCGGCGGGGTGGGCTGCGTCAGCGCTGCCGGCGGAGTCTGTGTGGGAGGTGCGGGCGCGGGTGCCGCGGTTGGGGCAGGTGCGGGCGGCGCCACAGCTGGCTTCGGCGCCATCGCTTTCACCTTCGCGATGGTTCCCCGGTCGATCCTCGGTGCTGGAGCAACCGCATGGTGCCGCAGAACCGGCGCATTCAATTGCACGACTTCCTGCTGATGCAGCGCGTCCGCCGGCGTAATCAGCTGCGGGGAGTGCCATAGATATTTCGGCCCGTAAAACAGAACCCAGGCGATCGCGAGCCAGACAAACAGCGAAATATAAATGGATTCGCGGAACCGGCCCCTCGCCCGCTCATCCTCAATCGTGTCCAGCAGCTTGATGAGCTCATGCTCTTCCAGGTGACCGAACCGATTGGTACGGATCCGCACTGGCGCGGAGACGGTTTTGCTTGTGCCTTCGTGCGGGACCACGGACAACGGCGCATGGCCGTGCGGCGTCCCGGCGGACGGGGCGACCGCGTCGGGTGTCGGAGCCGACGGGTCATTGGGAACCTGGGCCCCGGACTCCTGGCCCCCGGAATTCTGGGCGCTGGGATCTTGCGGTGCTTCAGGCTGCATCCCTGAGCGCTCTGGATCGATCTGTGGGGGTGTTGTCGGCATTAGCTCGTTAGTCTGTGACGGATGTGCCCCAGTGAAGGTTGCGTACGCCGGGACAAATCGCCAGACCAAAAAGACGCTGGCCCTTCTATTTTCTCATCTTCAGTGCGATTCCGCGCATCCGCATCTATTCTTGAGATATGTCGTCCACCACAAGCCTAGCTGGCCGCACCGCCATCGTCCTGACCGTCAGCGACCGCTGCTTCGCCGGCAACCAGACGGACCTATCCGGCCCTGCCATCGTGCGGATCCTGACCGCCGCCGGCGCCCAGATCGTGGAAGCCGCCACCCTCCCGGACGAGCTGGATCAGCTTACCTCCGCGCTCCGCTCCGCTGCTTCCCGCGCCAGCCTCATCCTTACCACCGGGGGCACGGGCCTGGCTCCGCGCGACATCACGCCCGAAGCCACGCTCGCCGTTTCCACGCGGCTTGTCCCCGGCCTCCCCGAGCTGATTCGCCAGGACGGCGCCCGCCAGACACCGTTCGCCGCCCTCGGCCGCGGCGTCTGCGCGGTCTCCGCTAACTCCCTTATTCTCAACCTGCCCGGCAATCCCAACGGTGCCGAAAGCTCTCTGCGCGCCGTCCTTCCTCTGCTTCCCCACGCCCTCGACCTCCTCGCCGGGCACACCGAGCATCCGGCGCAGCGGTAGAATTACCCCATGGGCGGTAGAATATAGATTCCGTGAAACTTGGACCCATCGCTCTCCTACATAAGTTCTCTGCCGTTCTTTTAGCCGTCCTCAAGCCCCTTGGGATCTGGGGGGTTGGCGGCCTGGCTCTCATTGACTCCGCGCTCATCCCCATTCCCGTCTCCATGGACGGCGTCGTCATCGGCTATGTCGCGGCCGACCATCATCGATTCTTGGCGTACAGCCTCATGGCCGCGGCCGCTTCTACCATCGGCTCGCTGGTTCCCTTTTATATCGGCCGCGCCGGCGGCGAGTTCTTCCTGCTCAAACGCATCAACCGCGAGCGCTACGAAAAGATTCGCGACCGCTTTGAGCGCCAGGAGTTTCTCGCTATCATGATTCCGGCGATGCTCCCGCCGCCCACCCCGCTCAAGCTTTTCGAGTTCTCCGCCGGCGTCTTCGAGATGAAGACAACTCCCTTCCTGCTGGCGATCTTCAGCGGCAAGCTCATCCAGTTCCTGGTCTGCTCGCTACTCACCATCTGGTTCGGCCCTGCGCTGGTACACTCGCTTCGCCACGTCGTGCATGAACACCACAGCCTGGTGATTGCTGTCGCGGTAGCCGGGGCTCTCTGGCTCGTCTTCTATGCCGTCCGCAAGATATTCGATCGCCGCAAAGGCGTCTCGCTTCCCAGCGAAGAGAATCTCTAGATCCACGCACACGCACAAAACAAAGGCCGCGCATAAGCGCGGCCTTTCTCTTGTCACTTAACTCTTTCTGGCGCTAGATTGTCTCGGGCGTAGATCGCGTGCTCTCCGCCATCCGCTTCGCCAGCACAGGCAGACCGAAGAACGCCGTTGCAAACAATCCTGTCGACAGCAAGTCGTTGCCATAGAACGGCAGAGCCGCAACATAGCATGCAGCCAACCCGCTCAAGGTATGCGGATACATTGCCGCAGCTCCGAACGATGCACTGTTCGCCCACATCGCAAAGTTGCTCAGCAGGAAGAAGCTCGTAGCCGAAGCCAGCACGCCGCCAGTAACGCGCAGCACTGTCACCTTGCGCAGAAGCGCACTGCCAAGCAAACAAACCGCTGCATACCACGCCCACGTCACCAGGTAACCCTTCACGTGAAACGCGTAGCCGTACACCTTCGTCGTCAGGTAGACGTCCATCAGCGCCATGATGGCCACGGCAAGCACCGTCTGCCAGCGTGGTCTCCGCGAGCCGAAAAACAGCAGCCCGGCGCCAACCGCCGTGAAGTTGAACGCCATGTTGTGGAAGATGTGCGGCAGAAGGCGGCTCAACGCAGCGAGCACGAGTACGAGAATGGCAAGCATAATAGTCAGGCCTTCAGAGTGGGTTCGCGGCATGACTGCCGCTACTCGATTGTAGCCTGTGTAGCGTGCTCCCTTGTCAAAAAGACTTTCACGCTATCAACAAACGGGCCGCGCAGTAATGGAGACCTTGCCCTGTCGCGATCTACGGCTCAACGTGGCCGTCCATCGTCTCGAGCACCACGTGGTCAGCCGCGTCCAACTCCACCGTCCCTGTCAGTGGCTGCCGTCCTGTCTCTCGCATCCGGCCACCGAGAAATCGCGGATCGCGAAACGTGACCACGGTCGCTGCGGCACTGGGCCCTCCGTCTGCCGCGAGCTCACTGTCTGCCTTCGTCACTTCGACAAACGGCATCGGCGACCAGTCCATGTACACGCGCCCAAGCTTGCTCTGCTGCGCAGCCAATACTGCGGGGCTTCGATCGGGCTTTGGATACGTAGTCTCGCCGGTCGTCAGCGTCCCGCCATAGGTGTCGATCTCCGCCAACCGGTAGACCGTCCCAAAGTCCATCACCGCGGACCAGCGAAAGGGGTTCAGCAGATCCGGGCTCGCCAAGGCTGCACGCGCCGATAAAAAGGTCGGGACGTAGGCGGTGTCAGCGGCCGGCGGCTGCGCAGCATCCTGTGATTGCTGGACATCCGGCGGTTGCAGTGTGTCCGTCGCACTCGCCGGCGTCGGCGCGACCATGCTCTGCGTCATCGCCATCTGCACCGCGCGCTGATGCTCTACCGCGCGCAGACTCCACCATGCCACAATGCCCACCAGCGCAGCGATCGCCCAGCCTCTTCCCCTGAACGGCTGCTTCTTCGCTCCTACTTCCGCACTTACCAGGCCGAATATCCAAGGCAGAATCAGCGCGCCCAGCAGCAGCGCAAGCATTAAAGGGTCAACGATGAACACGATCGACGCGGCATACCAGCGGTCATTGAACGGAAAGAAGGGGCGGAGGCCATAGTTGTTGGTGTAGTCCAGCAGCAGATGGCTCAGCAGCGCCACCAGCGCCAGGCCGTACAACACACCCCAGCGGACAGGCGCAACGGTCAACGGCTTTGCCCTGACACCTGTATGCGTGCCCGCGCGTTTTACCCGCCATCGATGCCACGCATAAACTCCCGCAACAATCAGGGCCGCCTCGAAAGGCAGCCCCAGAAAGGTATGCGTGACGCCGCGGTGATGCTGAAATCCCTCGATCGGTCCGCGCAAACTCCACAAGGTATCGATGTCGGGAAACTCGGCCGCCACAACCATGGTGAGCGTGGCATAGGCCGCTCGTCGATTCAGTCCGGTTCGCGAAAGACAGGCGCCGGTAAGCAGATGCGTTACCGGCTCCATGCGTTGATTACCGTTGCATGGCGATCGAGTGAATGCCCATGGCCTGCTGCGTAGCTTGCGTCGCCTCTACCTCGCGTTCGGCACGAACCGTGCGCTCCTGCTCAAGCTCGCGCTCACGCGCCCGCTTCGAACCTGCCGTGAAGGCAGTCATCTCAGCAGGTGCCAGCATCTCCGGCTTGAACCCCGCGATGGCCACAAAACCCGGCTCATCCCCCAGCGCCTCCGAGATGCGATTCCAGAGGAAGAAGGGCGAGGTCGTCGGCAGCAGGATCATCTTGCGTTCCGGCTGCGGCAGGGCGAAATACGTTCCCCATGTCATAAGAGCTACGCAGCTGCCCAGCGTGCTCAAAACAAAGATAGGCGAGTAGAGTGTTGGTGCTCCGGTTACGGTCCATGCGGACTCGACGAGGCTCACCGTCGCAAATACTCCAAGTCCCAGAGTGACGCCGAAGATGTGGCTTCTATACGTAAGGCCGAGGTATCTCGTTGAGAAACAGACAAACAGCAGAAGGCAGAGGATCAAAATGCTGATGCCTTGCTGCACTTGGCTGGAGAAGCTTGCCATCGTGTACGAGCCTGTAGTGTGCGGCCCCATCGCAAGGATAAGAGACAAAGCGAGGGAGACCCCGCCCACCCACCGAAAGACAATCTTGCCCGCGCGATGCAATCCTTCCAGCGGCTTCATGGCTTGACGGAAAACGCCGTAAATCACAAGCAGCAACAAGGCATACTCAAGGAAGTAGAAGGCCCAGTGCGAGTAAAGGTAAATCTCGTACGCACGGACCTTGGAGATTCCTAGATATTTGCGGAAGAAAAGAATAGGGATGGACGTGCCATCTTCAAGAGCGTTGACAAAAAGAAACGCCGCGAGGAAATAAAACTCGGGCATTACACGCTTCCGCACCATCAGTACCAGGACTCCGACGGTGATGATCAGATCTGCGAAGATGGAATATTCCAACAGCAGCTTGGTGTCCATGGCGAAGCCTCCGGTGCGCGATAACCAATATCGTACACAGGAGGCGATGCCATTGCACTACCTAAATTCGATTTTTCTCTGATTTTTTAGAGAGTTAGGCCGAGATTAGTCGAGGCCACAGGTGCTGCCAGGCGAGCACATCGTCGTCGGTGTGCTTACGATACCGGGGTGTGCCACAACAACCTTCGCCTGATTGGCGCGGGCCGTAGACGCAGAGTAAGAGGAGGCGGTGAAACCGGCTACTGCGAGGGCGACGACGAAGGTGCGGATGGCGAGGTTTTTCATGAGGGTATTTCTCCTTGGCAGTATGAAAGTGGTAGAAAGATTTCTAAAGATTTCTCTGGACAAACCAGATGAGAACAACATAGAGTCATAGATACTGTAAGTCCATACCTATCAACAACATAACTATATACTATTTAGTTAACGTTACTAAAGTCATTCGTTACTGTTAATGAATTCATAACGAAATTTTGGTACTGAAATCAGTTACTTACTGGCTTCCCTCGCCAGCAATCGGGTTACTTTCCCGTTCTTTGGTTGTAAACCTGCCCCGAAAATGCGCATTTTTGCCTCTCCGCGTATGCTCGTCCTAGGCCATGGCTCGCACTCCAACCCCACGCACTGACAGAAATTCGCTCGGGCGAAGCGATCGCGACCTGCTCGCCCGGATTACCCGCTCGGCTGGCGGCAAGGCAGGGTATAAGCAGCTCATTCGTGAACTTGGTTTAGGCGGTGGGCGCGAACGGCGGCTGCTGGTGGAGCAGCTCACACGCCTGGTGGCCCGTGGAGAACTGGCCCGGCTGGGCGACGATATGTGGACGATCCCTAAGCGGGAACCATCTCAGAATGAGATACATACACCGACCGACCGGTCGGGGGCTGCGGGCCTGTGGGATGGCATGGAGGCTGCGGTTCGTGGCGGACGTGAGCGGCTGGTGAGTGGGCGGCTGGATTTGCATCGGGATGGATTTGGGTTTGTGCGGCCGGAAGTCATTGCGTCGCGAAACAAGGCTAAAGAAGGCGATTTGAAGCCCCAAACCGGGCTAAATACACACCAAAAACAAGACGATATCTTCATTCCGCCGAACGAGATTCACGGGGCCATGCAAGGGGACTTAGTCCTTGTAGATGAGGCACTTCCGGGGCGCGACGGACGCCGGTCCGGGCGCATTGCGCGGGTGCTGACACGGCGCAATCCCACCATCGTAGGGATCTTTCACTACGCGCAGCGTCACCATCGTAATGATTACGAAGCACTTAAGGGGAACTATATGTCGCCATGGGATGAGCGCCTGGGTGGGCCTATCCTGATTCCAGACGGCGCGGAAAGCCTGCCGGATGTGGCGAATTCGCCACATCGGATGCTTGGGGAAGAAGCTCGGAAGGCACTGCAACCTGCTGAATCGAAAGATCCTAAACACCCTCTGGAGGGTATGGCGGTAGACGTCGAGATCATCAGTTTCCCGACACCGGGGCGGCCGGCGACTGGGCGGGTGATTGAGGTGCTGGGGCCACCGGATGCGTTCGGTGTGGATGTGGAGATCTTGATCCGTAAACATCACATTCCACACGCTTTCCCAGCGCCTGTGCTGGCAGAGGCGGAAGATCGGGCGCTCGAAACTGTTGCTTCGCTTGACCCGGAAGTGTTTGAAAACAGGGAGGATTTTCGAGGTTTATCCATTGTCACCATTGACGGCGAGACGGCTCGGGACTTCGATGACGCGGTGCTGGTTCGCCGTATGGCCAATGGTAACAATGAGTTGCAGGTGCATATTGCGGACGTGAGCTGGTATGTGCGGCCGGGGGCGGCGCTGGATACCGAGGCGCGGCTACGGGGCACGAGCGTCTATTTCCCGGATCGGGCGGTGCCGATGCTGCCGCATGCACTCTCCAGCGGCATGTGCAGCCTGCTGCCAAATGAAGACAGGCTTGTACTTAGCTGCATTATGGAGATCGATCCCAGGGGCGAGATTGTGGGCTATCGCCTGGCCGAGGGCATCATTCGCAGCGTGCGGCGGATGACGTATACGAGCGTTCAGCACTGTATTAATGCGGGCACTCCCGGCGAGAATTTGCATGACTTAGCCCAGTTTCGGGATGCAAATCGAGTGACACAGCCTAGTTTGGAGGACATCACGGAGCGGGAGCGGGTGGATCTCGAAGCGCCTAGCCTTCCCCGAGCTTTTGACGCGATGCTCGACCTCGCGCTTCGGCTGAACCAGAAGAGGGTGCGTCGGGGGTCGATTGATTTTGATCTGCCGGAGCCGATCGTCGAGTTCGACCCGGACGGGAATATGAAGGCCATCGTCCGATCGGAGCGGGGGTGGGCTCATCGGCTGATTGAGGAGTTTATGCTGTCGGCGAATGAATGCGTGGCGCATTGGCTGGAGGCGCAGGGGATTGCTTCGATCTACCGGATCCACGAGATGCCGGATCCGAAGAGGATTGTGGACTTTGAAGAGACCGCCGCGGGGTTTGGACATTCGCTGGGGTTGGGGAGTCTTCCGGTTAAGAAGTTGACGATGAAGTCGGACCGGCGGGAGTCGCGGCAGAGGTCGGCGCGGGGGAAGGATTCGAGGGGCGCGCAGACGCATGAGATTCCGGAGAGCATTCCTGTGACGCCGCAGATGTATCAGAAGCTGGTGCGGCGGATTAGCGGGACGCCGGAAGAGCGGATCCTGGCGTACCTGATGCTGCGGTCGTTGAAGCAGGCTCGGTATGCTGAGAAGAATGAGGGGCACTTTGCGCTGGCGTCGCCGTCGTATACCCACTTCACTTCGCCGATTCGGCGGTATCCCGATTTGATTGTGCACCGGCTGGTGCGGGCGATGCTACGGGGTGGGGCGGATCCGCGGGGTGGGGCGATTCGGAGTGATGATCCGCAGCCTTGGAGTACGGAGTTGGCGCGGTCGCGGGGGAAGCATGGTATTCATGCCGGGGGAAAGGAGAACCAATACAGGGGTCTCTCCACTGCGGCGCAAAAGCGCGCCTCCGGTCGAGATGACGGATCTGTTCCGCTGCGTTCGAAGTCCGGTCGAGATGACGGATCTGTGGGAGGAGCGGTTGAAGGGCCGATTGCGGCGGATGAGTTGAGTGATATTGCGGTGGAGAGCTCGCAGGCGGAGCGGCGGGCGGCCGATGCGGAGCGGGAACTGATTGAGTGGAAGAAGATGAAGTTTATGGCCGATAAGATCGGCGATGACTTCCCTGCTGTGATTTTGTCGGTCACGAAGTATGGATTTTTTGTCGAGCTCGATGACATGTTCATCGAGGGGCTGGTGCCGTTGGGGTCGTTGGTGGGCGACTACTATACGTATCGCGATACAGATCGCACGATTGTAGGGTCGCGCACAGGGCACGTGTTTGCGCTGGGGCAGAAGGTGCATGTGCTGCTGGATCGGATCGATCGACAGCAGAGACGGCTGCAGTTTGCACTGCTGCCGGGGACCGAGCCGAAGGTCGTTGCAGGGTCGGGTGCGCCGGGGCGCGGTGGGAAGAGTGAGGCGAAGAAGGCTAAGGCGAAAGAGAAGAAGGTTGGTGGGAAGGCGAAGGCGCGGCAGCGGAAGAAGCGTTAGTCGATGCTGGCTGTCTTCCCGCGTTTCTCGCCGAGCTGTTCGAATTGCCTATCGGATGACTGTAGTAGCGAACCGGCTGCTATTTAGATAGACCAGACCCGCGATGATAGACGCGATGACCAAGGGGCCGATCGGAATGATGCTGAGGCCGAGTAGGCCACCCACATATGCCGACACAATACAGCAGCAGGTCATTACACCCATGGCCATCGCTCCAATGCCTGGCCATTGATAGGTGATGAGGAATGTCGGAAGACCGAGAGCGGGGAGGAAGAGAGAGACAAATCCTTGTTTTGAAAATCCGTACTTGAAGCCGCCCGCTAAAAGAAACGCACTGGCTAATAAACAAAGGAGGGTCCCGACGGCTATTAGCGTCGCGTTGATCGGTGTGTAGCGTGTCCGTCTCAAGGGCATGATGATGACGGATTATAACGGGGCGCGGAGGATGAAGCGATGGGTGCCTCATCCTCTGCGGTGGGGTGGCTACTTCGCTAGGGCGAAGTTTACGGTGATGGTGGTTTCAACGGCGACGGGGTTGCCGTTGAGGAGATAGGGCTTGTAGGTCCATTGCTTGACGGCTTCCCAGGCGGACTTGGTGAGCTCGGGTGGGCCGGAGACGAGTTTCAAGCTGGAGATGCTGCCGTCCTTGCCGATGACTGCGTCGAGGACGACGCTGCCTTGAATGCCGGCGGCCTTTGCGTCGGGAGGATAGACGGGCTCCACGTACTTATCGCGATTGACTGTCATGTCGTCTGGGCGAATTTGGACGGTGCTTACGATGTTGGCTTGGATGTTGGTCTGGACGGGTTCGACGACTACGTTGGCGAGGACTTTGACGACGGGGTTAGGGCTGGCTGCGTCGGCGATGTCGACCTTAATGGAGGGTGCGGGTTCACCGACGGTTGGGCGAGGGACGGCGAGGATCACTGTGGACGGCCCGTTGCCGGTTGGGGCGGGGCCTATGTTGACGACCGACGGCGCGTTCTTGAGGTCGGGCGCAGGAGCCGCCAGGTTGACCGTGGAGGGTGCGCCCTGGTCGCTGGGTGGAGTGCCGATGTTCACCGTAGTTGGCGCCGTGGTGGTTTGCGTTTGTGGGGCGGCTACCTGTTGGCGGAAGGCCAGGGCGGAGGTGCAGGCACCTCCGATGAGTGCGACGCTGAGGGCGGTGGTGGCATAGCGGGCTGCACCTTTCAGCTCGATGGAATGGTTGGTCAGGCTCATAACTCTCCTCTCGAAATTGTTGAAGGGGTGGGCATCGAAGATTCCGATGGCGTGGGGTGCGGGGACAGCGTGGGGGTGTTGAGCGAACTGGGTCGCTAGACGTAGTAGCGAGCGGGCGTAGCGCTGGCGGCCGGCGACTGCGTTGGCGGCCAGGTCGTCGCAGATCAGCTCGCGGGTTTCGGACATGCGGCTGCGCGTGAGCCAGGCGAAGGGATGGAAGGCGATGGGGAGGGAGAGGAGTTGGTAGAGGAGATTCTTGGCGAAGTCGCGGCGGCGGATGTGGGCGAACTCGTGGGCGAGGACCGCGTCGAGATCTTCGCTGAGGAGGGTGGTGTCGAGGTGCGCGGGGAGAAGGAGGGTGGGGCGGCGGATGCCGAGGGTGATGGGGCTGGCGATCTCGGTTGAGCTTGCGACGCAGGCGTGGGGTACGGCAAATAGTTGGGCGTAGCGGTGGTAGCTTTGTCGGGCGTGGCCGGTTAGGTCTAGCGGCTGGGCGCGACGGCGGAGGAATGCCGTTTGGTGGAGGCCAATGGCCAGGCGGATGGCGAAGAACGCGAGCGTGGCGAGATAGAGGAGCGCGGCGGTTGCTAGCAGCGCGGGTGGGAAATGGAAGCCGGCGGCGGCGTGCGGCGTGCCCATCATGATGGTGATGCGCGCGGTCTGCGGGACGTTTGTGCGGCGCAAGGATGCCAGCCAGTGGAGTGCGGTTTGGAAGGGCTGGGCGGAGCAGGTGGGGAGGAGAACTTCGGCGAAGAGGGCGGTGGTCCAGAGAGCGTGGTGGAAGGCGGGGCCGGCGCGGCGGGAGGCTCGGGCGGCGATCCATGCGGCAGCGAAGACCAGCGGGACTTGCCAAAGGGCGTTGAGTGCGTAGGTGAGGAGCCACGCTTGTAAAGATTCGAGGGAGGGCGGGAGAAGGTGCATCTTAGCGCTCCTCTTCTTCGAGGCGACGGGTTAGTTCGGCGATTTTTTGGGGGTCGATCTGGCGGCTCTTGATGAGGCTCATCACTAGCTCTTCGCTGGAGCCGCCGAACATGCGGTCGACTAGATCGCGGACGGCGTGGGTGGAGGCTTTAGCTTCGGTGACGGTCGCAGTGTAGGTAAATGCCCGGCCGTGGAGCTCGCGCTTCAGCTTGCCCTTGCGGTGGAGGATGTTGAGCATGGTCTGGACAGTGGTGTAGGCGAGGTCCTGGGGGAGGGCTTGCTGGACGGCGGTGACGGTGCTCGCGCCGTGCTTCCAGATGACCTGCATGATTTGGAGCTCGAGCTTGGTGAGAGTGGGTTTTTCGGATTTGGCCACGGGCGTCTCCTAGATGATTAGGACATTAGGGCGCGAGGGGCGGAGTGTCAACTAAATTCTTAGGAGATAGGCGAGGGTGGAAGAACAAGCAACGGCAAAGACGGAATACAGGGGTCTCTCCACTGTGCGTTCGCAAATTGCGCGAACGCTCCGGTCGAGATGACGAAGGTTTCGAAGCGGACCTGATCGAGAGCGGGGAATCTAGGAGTTGAAAAAGTTTGCGGGGGAACACAATATTCTTCGCGCTCGTACGTTAACGAAGGTAGACGATAACGAAAGAGCGCACGGGGCGATCGGAAAGGACGTTGATGCCGAGCCCGGATTTGACGATTAGCGAGCAGGACCGTTTTATCGCGGAGGCGTTTGAACGCGATGAGTCGCGGCTGCGCGGGTTCATTCGGAAGCGGGTTTTGGATACGGCCGATGCGGAAGATGTGCTGCAGGATGTGTTTTATGAGCTGATCCAGGCGTATCGGATGATGAAGCCGGCGGAGCAGACCACGGCTTGGCTGTATCGCGTGGCGCGGAATCGGATTGTGGATTTGTTTCGGCGGAAGAAGGCTGTGTCGCTGAATGAGACGGTGAGCGCGGACGAGGATGCTCCGATGCTGGAGGATTTGCTGCCGTCGCCCGATGCGGGGCCGGAGGCGATCTATGCGCGGAATGTGCTGCTGGACGCGATCGACGAAGCGCTGGAAGAGATGCCGGAGAATCAGCGCGAGGTGTTTGTGGCGCATGAGTTGATGGGGCGGAATTTTAAGGAATTGTCGGATGAGACGGGCGTGAGCGTGAATACGCTGTTGTCGCGGAAGAGGTATGCGGTGCTGTTTCTGCGGGAGCGGTTGCAGGAAGTGGACCGGGATTTTGCGAAGTGAACGATTTTGGGAAGTAAGGTTTTCGGAAGTGAGGATGAGATGAGAGGTTTTCGAATGTTTAAGGTATTGAAGATCATCGTGCTGGTGGCGGTCGCGCTGACGGTGTTCGGATTTGTGACGGAGCATTTGTGGAACTGGCTGATGCCGGCGATCTTTGGGTTGAAGACGATTTCGTTTCTGCAGGGGCTGGGATTGGTGGTGTTGAGCAAGATTCTGCTGGGCGGATTTCACAAGCACGGCGGGGGTGGGCCGAAGGGATGGAAGCGCGGGATGGAAGAGCGCTGGGCGCGGATGACTCCTGAGGAGAGGGAGCGGTTTCGCGCCGGGATGAAGGGTCGGCGGGGCTGCTGGCCGGGCGGCGAGGGCTGGGAAGGGCGGCGCGGGGGTTGGGGTCCTCGGCCGGAAGGATGGGGAGGGCATGGCGAGGGGCCGGGCGCGGAGACGAGCCGCGGAGAAGGAATCTAGAGGGGGAACGAAGAGGATGATGACGATGACGATGCGAGTAAAGTTTGCCGGAACTTCAGCCGATGAGGGCTTCACCGATATCTTCTGGAAATCATTAAACCTGAAGGCTCGGGGGAACGTACTAGAAGACAGGACCTTGGTACATCAAGAGCTACGCGATGTGAACGTTCGGGCTCGAGACTTGCGGGCAGAGGAATTGCCTGCGACGGAGTTGCCGGTTGCGGTATCAGTTAGTGCAGGGCGGGTTTCGCAGCGGCTTGTGGAGCAGGATGCGCTTTCGGAGATGTTGGCGGAGATGTCGCTGAGTACGTTGTTGTATTACGTGCTGGCAGGAGAAGGGACGGACAAGGATGAATCTTCATGATCCAATTCGGATGAGTCCCCAGGGTGACTGGAGGCTCTGGCTGGTGATGTCAGTGATCGGGCTAGCGTATTTGTTGACGTAAGTTTGAATCGACGATTGGCGGCCGGTGGGGCCAGGTGGCTGCGGAGCGGGCGACATCCTGGTGGGTGGGTAGAACGGCGTGGGCCGCGGTGGACTGAATGGCAGGACTGAAAGATTCTGGCGAACGTTGAATCGAAAATGTGCGGTGGGACGTCTACCATGTGTTGCTGGTGCTTGCCCAAGCTGTCTGTGAAGACTATCGTTGCGGCGGGGGACGACTGGCACCGGGTTCGGCAAAGGGCCCCTGTCTTTCCTCAAGATATGCATGCCTGCGGAGGCTGCCATGAGCTTGAAACGTTGCTTCTCCCTCTCCTTATCGATGGTTGTGGCTTTGGGCTGCGGAGTTGTCTCCGCGCAGACGCAGATGGCGCCGGGAACGGCGGCGACGGCGCAGGCTTCGCTGCATCCGGGAGAAGTGTATCCGCAGATTGTGCGGCTGAGCCTGGTGCAGGGCGATGTGCGGGTTGCGGTGGGCAAGCAGAAGGGGCAGCCAGAGGTGGCGCCGTGGGTGCAGGCGGCGGTGAATATGCCGCTGGAGTCTGGGTTCAGCGTGGTGACGGGGAATGGTCGCGCGGAGATTGAGTTTGAGGATGCGTCGACGATGTACCTGGGGGAGAACTCGGCGCTGGCGTTCGACACGCTGACGACGAAAAATGGGGTTCCGAGCACGGATATGGTGCTGCTGGCGGGTGTGGCTTCGCTGCATCTGCGGCCGACAGTGCCAGGCGAGCGCTACGACGTAAGGACGCCCACAGATGCGTTCCACGTTCCGTATGGCAGCCATTCGAACGTCCGGGTGAATAGCTACATGGACGCGATGACGATCACGCCGCAGGCTCCTACCGAAATTCACCTGGGGGATGTAAATTCGTCGGCCGCACTGATCGGGAAGACATTCACATACAGCAATGGGGTATTTGTGCCTACGCCGGCGAGCCCAACGAACAACTTCGCGGCGTGGGACAAGTGGGTGGCGGCGCGCGTAGCAGCGCGCAATAAGGCGATGGTTGCGGTGATGAAGGAGTCTGGACTGAAGGAACCGCTGCCAGGTATGGCGGACATGAACGCGCGCGGAAGCTTTTTCGATTGCCAGCCGTATGGAACATGCTGGGAGCCGACCAACGGCTGGGCTAAAGCACCTGCCGCGAAGCAGGTGAATGATGGGCCGCCGCTGGCAGAGGGCGCTCAACCAGCGGACGCGACTTTGCAGGAACAGCAACCGCAGGCAACAGCGCAGGATACTGCTCAAAACGCCAGGCTGGCTCAACAGGCACAAGGGGATGAACAGCGGGCCGAGGCGCAGACGCAAGGGGGCGTGGCTCCGGCGATCTGGTTGGAGGATGAGGACGCATTTCCGTGCTCGCCGTATTCGATTGCTAACTGGATGACGCTGGATCCGATGACGGGCGCACGCATGGTGCTGGCGAGCGAAGTGGTGTGGGGCGGTTACGACGACGACTTTGGGTTTGACTGGGCGGTATGCCATGCGGGGAGCTGGGTGTATTGGAATCACCGGTATGCATGGGTTGCGGGCGAGCATCGGCACCATCATTGCCCGGTGCATTGGGTGAAGGTGGGAGGCAAGCTGGGATATGTGCCGATTCATCCACACGATCGCGAGCGCAAGGATCCAGAGAATTTGAAGCATGGAATCTTTGTGCAGGGGGAGCGGAAGGGCGGAGGGATGGAGCGCGTGGCCTATGATCCGGGGGCGCGCGTGAAGGTGCTGGCAGAGACGCCGAAGGAGTTCAGGCAACCGCAGCTGCCGACGTTGCGGGCGGCAACGGCTCCTTCGTTGGAGGCGCGAAGTTTGCGGGAAGGGGCGGGCGGCAAGGCTATCGCGCCTATAAGCCTGATAGCGTTCGACAGCAGGGCGAGGGGATTTACGGTGACGTCGCAAGTTAATGAAGGCGGCCGAAGCCACACGGAGGTTAGCCACTTCGGCGGCGGGACTAGCGGAGGCGGCCATGGGTTTAGTGGCGGCGGGGGTGGCCGCGGATTCAGCGGCGGTGGCGGCGGATCACATGCATCCGGTGGCGGCGGCTCGTCAGGCGGAGGAGGATCGCATGGCGGTGGTGGATCGTCGGGCGGTGGATCGTCGGCTGGCGGCGGTGGAGCTTCGTCGGGCGGTGGCGGATCGCACGGGCATTAGCGCGAGGCGCGGCTGAGTTGGTGGCGCGCGCGTGGGACAGGATGCCAGGGCTTTCGAGCTGAAGGATTAGGCCTTGCCTTCGACGAGGAGCTGCTCGATCTTGCCGTCAGGTTGGAGGTAGACGCTGAAAATCAGGGTGGTGCCGCCGGAGAAGGCTACGCGGTAGGAACTGAAGGTCATGCCGCCGCGGAGGCGGGCGTGGCCGACGGTGACAGAAGTGACGGCACCGAGGGGGGTGAGGCTGGACTGGTAGTCGGCTAGCGCGGTGGCGTCGAAGTAGTCGTTGCAATTGGCGGTGAAGAGGGAGCGGTCGATCGCGCCCTTCTGTAGGTTGGCAACGATGGTCTGAAGGTGGGGAGCGAAGGCTTGGGCGGTGGTGGTGGCGGGGTCGGTGGCGCCGGTGGTGGCGGGCGCGGTGGCGGGAAGCAATAGCGGCGCAATCTGCTTGGTGATGTCGGCGGCGGCCGCGGAGGCTTCCTGGTTGGTGAGGACAGCGATGACGACGTGGTCGTCAGGGAAGAGGATGTTTTCGGCGACGAAGCCACCGACTTCGCCGGAGTGCTCGATAGCTTTATGGCCTTTGTAATCGAAGATCTGCACGCCTAGGCCGTACCCGGAGTCCTTGCCGTTGGTGAGGATGTAGGGGGTCTCCATCTGCTTGTAGCTGGCCGGGGTGAGGAGTGTCTGATTGATAATCGTGAGGTCCCACTTGAGGAGCTGGCCGACAGGCATGGCGAGGTCGCCGTCGCCGAAATACCAGCCGGGGGCTTCGAGCGCGGCGGGGCGGATGGGCGCGAGCGCGTTGCGCATGTAGCCAGTGACTTGGAGTTTCGCTTGATCAGTGTTGAGGTTGAGGACGTCTTCAAGATGCGCGGGTTTGAGGACGTTGTCGCGTAGGAATTTTGCGAAGGGCTCGCCGGAGACTTTCTCGACGATGAGGGCGGCGAGGACGAAGTTGGTGTTCGAATACTGCCACTGGGTGCCGGGGTCGAAGTCGAGGGACTTGCCGGCGAACTCGTGCACGACTGCGAGAGGGTCGCCTGGGACTTTCCAGGCGGGGATGGTGTAATCCTGCGGCGCGTAGTCCTGGTAGCCGGAGGTGTGGGTGAGGAGGTTAATGATTTTGACGTCCTTCGCGCGGGTGAGCTCGGGGAAGAATTTGCTGACGGGATCCTGAAGAGAGAGCTTGCCCTGCTGCTGCAGGATGAGGATGGCGGTCGCGGTGAACTGCTTGGAGATGGAGCCGATGGGGTAGGCCATGGAGGCTTCAGCGGGCAGGGGCGGGGTGACGCGCGCGAGGCCGAAGGCGTGGGTGTAGACGATGTGGTTGTCCTGGACAATGCCGATGGAGGCGGAGGGGACGCCGCTGTCGGCTAGGATTTTTTGCGCGAGGGTGGCGACCTTGGCGGCGGTGTCGGGCGGGAGTTGCTGGGCGGATGCGGCGGTGGTGGCCGCGAGGAGGGTGGCGGCAAAGAGAAGGCGCATGATGGGAGCAGGATAGCATTGCGAGGAGCGCAGAGGCATGACTGCTATTGCGCGCTAACTGCGAACTTGAGAGTATTAGCTGGCATGAAACGCTCACGAAGTACCGAAGACAAGGCGATGATCGGCTTGCTGTCGTTTGCGATTTTTCTTTTTGTATCTTTAGGGATCATCGATATCGTAAGTATGGCGGCGTACGGATACAACACCGGTGAAGGGCTGAGGGCTTTGCTTTTGGTCGCCGTCCTCATCTTGAGCTGTTACGGTGCGCTAAGAAAGCGGTTGGACGGGTTGGTCAAGTAACTTATTGCAGACCTGACAAAGGCCGCCCGGGTGGGCGGCCTTTATGGTTGAGGCGGGACAGCGATTACTCGCTGTCGTCGCTCTCGTTTTCGGATTGCTTCCACTTGAGGAGGTCGCCCAGGGTGGTGCTGCCAGCGTTGGCGCTGGAGGAGGAACCGCTGTTGCTTCCCTGCCCCTTGTTGCCGCCCTTGCCCTTGTTGTTGGACTCCTTGTAGTTCTCGACCTCGGCGCGTGTGGCTTCCTCGCCGATGGCCT
>Ga0302316_10000662_pt1 | contig 29406 bp, 31 predicted proteins | sample III_Palsa_N3_2_FD_200456 | JGI IMG/M metagenome (GOLD analysis project Ga0302316, IMG submission 200456) | Peat permafrost microbial communities from Stordalen Mire near Abisko, Sweden - III_Palsa_N3_2 | ecosystem: Environmental > Terrestrial > Soil > Palsa > Peat permafrost | place: Sweden...
GTCGGGGCCGGTGAACAGGTTGTGCCCGCTTTCCTCGTCGACCAGGCTCTGATGCATGTGCATCGCCGAGCCCGGCTCGTTTTCCATCGGCTTGGCCATGAACGTCGCATACATCTTGTGACGCAGCGCAGCCTCGCGCACTGTGCGCTTGAACAGGAACACGCTGTCCGCGAGCTTGAGCGGGTCACCGTGCATGAAGTTGATTTCCATCTGCGCCGCGCCGACTTCGTGAATCAGCGTGTCGACTTCGAGCTCCTGAATGTCGCAGTACTCGTAGATGTCTTCGAACAGCGGATCGAATTCGTTGACCGCCTCGATCGAGTACGCCTGGCGGCCTGTCTCCGGACGCCCGGTCCGGCCGATCGGCGGTTGCAGCGGCAGATCCGGATCCTTGTTCATGTCGACCAGATAGAACTCGAGTTCCGGCGCAATGACCGGCTTCCAGCCACGGGCCTTGTACAGTTCGAGCACCTGTCGCAGCACCCGGCGCGGCGAGATGGCGACCGGTGTGCCGTCGAAGTGCACGCAATCGTGAATCACCTGGGCGGTGGGGTCGATCGCCCATGGAATCAGGCGGATGGTCGAAGCGTCGGGAACGCAGACCATGTCGGGATCGGTGACGCCGGTCAGTGAGCCGTCCTCCGGATAGTCCCCTGTGACGGTCTGGATCATCACCGCTTGCGGCAGGCGCATGGATTCCCCGGATTCGAACTTGCTGCGCGGAATGATCTTGCCGCGCGCGATCCCGGCCATGTCGGGAATGATTGCTTCGATCTCGGTGATGCGGTGTTGCTTCAGAAATTCGTCGATGTCGTGCATGATTGTTCTCTCAGTTTTTGCGCGGACCAGCTCAGGCGTGCGTGGCGGCGGATGCCGCGCCATAGCCGGCCCTGGTGCGCATTCGATCGCGGCATGCATCGCCGAACGCGCGGAAGATCGCGGTGGACAGCGCGTCGCTCGCGTGCTTCCACTCGGGGTGCCACTGCACACCCAGAGCGAAGGCGCGCGCGTTCCTGACGCTCACCGCTTCGATCAATCCGTCCGGCGCAGTGGCCTCGGCCACGAGGCCGTTGCCCAGCCGCTCGACGCCTTGTCCGTGCAAGGAATTCACACGAGCCTCATTCGCTCCCGCTGCAAGGCGCTGCAGCAGGCCGCCCTCGATCAGCGCGATCGAATGCGACGGTGCGTATTGCACGTCCAGTTCGTCTTCCTTGTTCTCACGGTGGTCGTTCAAGCCCGCCACCGCGTGAACGCTTTGATGCAGCGTCCCGCCGAACACCACGTTCATTTCCTGAAAGCCGCGACAGACGGCGAGGACCGGCACACCGGCGTCGATCGCTGCGGCGAGGAGCGGCAGCGTCGTCGCATCGCGTGCCGCATCGTGCAGCGTGCCCGGTACGCTGGCGTCGCCGCCGTAACGGTGCGGCTCGACATTCGAATAGCTGCCGGTAAACAGCAAACCGTCGACTTTCGCCAGAATGTCGGCAGCGGCCTGACGGTTGCCGAGCGCGGGCAGCAGCATCGCCAGCGCCTGTGAGCCGTCGACGACGGCGGCGATATATTTCTCGCCTACCGTGTGCGACGGGTGCACTCCCATCATCGTTCTGTCGGCGCTGATGCCGACCAGAGGTCTGGTTCGCATGACTAATTGAATGGACGTGTTTGTTCCCCGCGGGATGCGGCACGAACAACGTTAAAACAGGCGCGGCACGATTCCGCAGCCGTGCGCAGGGCGCAAAGCCACCAGAAGTGCAGGCGGGGGTCGTTAGCGGACCATGCCGCGCATTGCTATCAGGAAGACCGTTCGATTCAGCCCATTACCTGGCGCAACGGATATGAATGCGCGGACAACAGACGACACGACGCATGCACAAGCGCAGGTGCCGGCAAGGGCACTCTTGCACGCTCAAGCAAACAGGTGAACCGAACGGTAAATAGGGGAGAGGCGCTACGGCAGCAGCGAGGCGACTTCGTCCGTGCGAACCGCTATGAAAGCGCGCGCAGAGACGGAGTTGTGGCGTCGGACAGAACGGCGGGACAGGATCGTGAAGACGGACAGAAAGCGGCGAAACGCAAGGCTGCCGTTGCTGCCGTCGGCGATGGTGCCTTCAGGACGAAGACATCTCGCCTGACTGCGTTCCCACCTAACCAAAGGGCCTCGGACTCTCACGATTACACTCGACTAGCGGCGTTGAAAGTATTGAACGCCTCGCTCAGGAAACGCACAGGGCGTTTAAAGAAACGTGACGCGGGATGATCGCCGGGTGCCGTAGCGAATCTGCTTCGCTCCGTCGCAAAACACTCGTTCGAGGATCTGTGACGTTGGCATGACGACCGCCTGTGAACCAGCATATACGAGCCAATATTGCCGTCAAATCATTTTTATAAAAGATTTATCAGGGCTTACCCGAGGCAATAGGCCAAAACCCGTGGGTTGGGTATGCGTATTGCGATAACCGGTATTTCGAATCCTTCAAAGGGTTTTCCCCAGCAGCGGCGGCCTTAAAGTGATTAGAATATTCAACACTCGCGTAAGCCTTGCGCGATCCTGCTTGTTCCTTAAACTGGTTCATCCACTCTGAGAGTGCAACGATGTCCATCGAAGTTGCGTCCCGCCTGCAGTACATCCGTAAGAAGAATGGCCTGTCTCAGCGCGAGCTGGCCAAACGGGCGGGCGTCACGAATGGCACTATTTCGCTCATCGAACAGAACCGGGTGAGTCCCTCGGTCGGGTCGCTCAAGAAGCTGCTCGAATGCATACCGATGAGCCTCGCCGAGTTCTTCACGTTCGAAGTGGAAACCGACCGCTCCGTGGTGTCGCGCCGCGCGGACATGCCTAACCTCGGCAACGAGTCGATCGAGTTCTATCTCGCAGGTTCCAGCGTGAAAGACCGCAACATGGGCATTCTGCGCGAGGTCTACCAGCCGCTTTCGGATACTGGGCCGGAAATGCTCGTCCACACCGGACACGAGGGCGGCGTGATCGTCAGTGGTCAGATCGAATTGACCGTGGAAGGCGCCACGTGGCTGCTCGACCCCGGTGACAGCTACTACTTCGAAAGCCGCTTACCGCATCGTTTTCGCAATCCCAGCGCGGAACACGTCTGCGAAATCGTTTCGGCGAATTCGCCGCCGAGCTTCTAGACTTTCCGCGTCAACGTCGTTGCGACGCTCGCGATGGCTGCGAGGGCTGCTCTCACGCCGGGCGTCGAACGCATAACACTGAGGCATCCTGATGGAAAAAAATCTGGCGTACTGGCAAGACAAGGCCGCAACGCTTTCGATTGAAGGCCGCGCGTTTATCGACGGCGAATATCGCCACGCAGCGAACGGGCGCACCTTCGATTGCCTGAGCCCGATTGACGGCAAGCTGCTCGTCAAGGTGGCCGATAGCGCGGCGGACGATGTCAACGCAGCGGTTGCCGCTGCGCGCGGCGCTTTCGATTCGCGTGTGTGGTCCGGGCTGAATCCGCGCCAGCGCAAAGCCATCCTGCTGCGTTGGGCCGGCTTGCTGCGCGAACACCTCGACGAGCTGTCGCTGCTCGAAACGCTCGACGCCGGTAAGCCGATCGGCGATACGACTTCGGTGGACGTGCCGGGCGCCGCGTACTGCGTCGAATGGTTTGCCGAGGCGATCGACAAGATCGGCGGCGAAGTGGCCCCGGCCGACCACCATCTGGTGGGACTGGTGACGCGTGAGCCGATCGGCGTGGTGGCAGCGGTGGTGCCGTGGAATTTCCCGATCCTGATGGCGTCGTGGAAGTTCGGCCCGGCGCTGGCGGCCGGCAATAGCGTGGTGCTGAAGCCTTCTGAGAAGTCGCCGCTGACGGCCATCCGTATCGCGCAACTTGCCCACGAAGCCGGTATTCCGGCGGGCGTGTTCAACGTCGTGCCGGGCGCCGGTGAGCCGGGTAAGCTGCTCGCGCTGCATCCGGACGTGGATTGTCTCGCCTTTACCGGCTCGACCAATGTCGGCAAGCTCATCATGCAGTACGCCGGGCAGTCGAATCTGAAGCGTGTGTGGCTCGAACTTGGCGGCAAGTCGCCTAACATCGTGATGCCGGACTGTGCGGACCTCGACCGCGCCGCTAACGCCGCCGCGGGCGCGATCTTTTACAACATGGGCGAGATGTGTACGGCGGGCTCGCGCCTGCTCGTGCATCGCGACATCAAGGACGTGTTCCTCGACAAGCTGATCGCCGCTGCGCGCAGTTATACGCCGGGCAATCCGCTCGACCCGAAGACCTCGATGGGCGCGATCGTCGACCAGGTGCAACTGGACCGCGTGCTGGGTTATATCGAAGCGGGCCGCGCGGAATCGAAGCTGCTGCTCGGGGGCGGCCGTGTGAACCAGGAGAGCGGTGGCTACTATATCGAGCCGACCATCTTCGATACCCAGGCCGATGCTAAAATTGCGCGTGAAGAAATCTTTGGGCCGGTGCTCTCGGTCATCACGTTCGATACGGCGGAAGAAGCCATCAGGATTGCCAACAATAGTGAATACGGTCTGGCCGCTGCAGTCTGGACCTCGAATCTGACCACCGCTCACGAAATGGCGCGCAGCCTGCGAGCCGGCACTGTGTGGGTCAACTGCTACGACGAAGGGGGCGACATGAACTTCCCGTTCGGCGGCTACAAGCAATCGGGCAACGGCCGCGACAAGTCGTTGCACGCACTGGAGAAGTACACCGAGCTGAAGTCTACGCTGGTGCGGCTGCGCTAAAGGATTCGCAAGCCAGCGCGGCGGTGTGCCATTGCGGCACCGCCGCGTTCCCAATGAATCCGAAGCCAGGCGAGACGCGTACAACCTCGGGAAACCTCGCGCGTGTTGCCGGCATGTTTTATCAGGTCATCCCATGACTGAACTTCTCTATGGCGACGGCGCGATCCGCCGTCCGTCCCTCTACGGGTCCTCGATCGAAAACACCTATGCGGGCGTGCTGTCGTTCATGCGGCGAAAGTACACGCGCGAGCTCGACGGTGTCGACGTGGCTATTTCAGGTGTTCCACTTGATCTGGCGACTACCTTTCGCTCCGGCGCGCGCCTCGGTCCCGCTGCAGTGCGTGCGGCAAGCGTGCAGTTGTCCGAGTTGCACCCCTATCCGTGGGGCTTCAATCCGTTCGACGATCTCGCCGTGACCGATTACGGCGACTGCTGGTTCGACGCGCACAATCCGCTGACCATCAAGCCGGCTATCGTCGAGCACGCGCGCACGATCCTGCGCTCGGATGCGAAGATGCTGACGCTGGGTGGCGATCACTACATTACCTATCCGCTGCTGATCGCGCATGCCGAGAAGTATGGCAAACCGCTGTCGCTGATCCACTTCGACGCACACTGCGATACCTGGGCCGATGACAGCCCGGACAGCCTGAATCACGGCTCGATGTTCTACAAGGCAGTCAAGGACGGCCTGATCGATCCGCAGACCTCGGTGCAAGTCGGCATCCGCACGTGGAACGACGACTTCATGGGCATCAATATCCTCGATGCCGCGTGGGTGCACGAGCACGGTACGCGGGCCGCGGTGGAGCGGATCATGTCGATTGTCGGTGAGCGTCCCGCATATCTGACCTTCGATATCGACTGTCTCGACCCGGCCTTTGCACCGGGGACGGGCACGCCGGTCGCGGGCGGCTTGTCGTCGGCGCAAGGGTTGGCGATTGTGCGCGGCCTGGCGGGTGTTAATCTGATTGGCGCAGATGTCGTGGAAGTGGCGCCGGCCTACGATCAGAGTGAAATCACCGCGATTGCGGCGGCGCATATTGCGTGCGATGTGTTGTGCCTGTGGCGGCAACGCAAGGTAGCCGGTACACGTTGATGCTTTAGCGGCACTGACGTTGGCGTTAGCTCGTGGAGGACGCTCCGCGCGGCTGACGCCGGCCTTCGAGCAGACCCAGCGTGTAGACGGCGAGTGCGCCGCTTGCCAGCGCCAATTGCCATATCAGCATGTCGTTGCCGAGCGCGTTCATTGCGAAACCGGCGAGCAAAGGGCCGACAATCGAACTGGCGCAGAAAGTCAGCGAAATCAGCCGCATATTGCGGATCAGCGCGACCTTTGCACTGGAGGCCGCTGCGTAGACGCCGAGCGTGAGGAATGCGCTATTCAGACCGCCTAGCAGCAGCGCACTCGCGCCGAGCAGCCATGAAGCGGGCGCCGCGAGTCCGAACGAGACAATCGATAGCGCACTGATTGCGGCGCAAACCATGACCGCCGTCGCCAGGCTGGTGCGATCGGCTAGCCAGCCGACCGGAAACTGCAGGACCATGCCGCCAACACCGAAACACGTCAGCAGTGTGGCGGTCTGTGTGACGCTTAGGCCACGGCCATTGGCGAAGAGGGGAAAGAGGCCGAATAGCGCGCCATCGCCCAGGCCGCCTACCACCACGACTACCATGCCCAGGGCGATCAGCGGGTCGATACCGTTTGCCTGCTTGCTGGCGGCGTATTGAGCGGACCGGGTGGTCTGGAGGGCATCAGCGGCTTCGTCAGATTCGGTATCCTCAAGAACTTCGTTAGCTCCGGACGCGCGAGCGAGTTGGCTGCTTTGCGTGTTTGCGTCATCGGCGGCATCGGAACCTGCCAGCCAGAGCGGTATGGCCGCCGCGAACGTGCACGCGGCGCCGGCCATAAAAATGATCGGCCCGTCGACCCCGTACCACGCGGCAAGCGCCGGCCCAATCACTCCTGCGACCGCGATCAACGCTTCGTGCATGCCGACCACGCGCCCGCTAGCATCCGCAGGGACCAGGCGGTAAAGCCAGGTCTCGTTCGCGATCCAGCGCAGCCCCATGCCGAGCCCGAGCAGAAAGCCTGGGACGATCCATAGAGGCCAGGTCAGCGCGCGGATGCTGGCGAAGGCGATGACGGTTGCCGCCAGCGCGAGCAACACGGTGCGCCTGGCGCCGAACCGCTCGACCAGCCGCGGTGCCGACAGCAACCCGGCAAACATGCCGGCCCACTGAGCTGCGGAAAACAACCCGGCGCGCGGCGCGTCGAGCCCTTGATGGGCCAACCAGACGGGCAAGACCATAAAGCCGATGCCGAACTGGCCGATTTGCGTGAGCGCCGACACGGCAGTCAGCGCTCCAATCGCACGCCAGCGCGCCGGGACCGCGGGATTCATACGCCGCCCCGCTGTGGCATGGGCAAGCCCTGATCACGGCATTCGACCGGGCAGCCTGCCTTCAGGCAAGGGCCCTCGTCGCACAGGCGGCACAACTGCATGGCATGCGCCGGATCACGCGTTTCATGCCAGAGAATCTTGATCAGCAGGTCTTCGAACACGATGCGTTCGTCCTCGTCGAGACGGCTGACCACGCGTTGCAACATCCGTTCGCGCGCGGTCTGCATGCGCTTCGCTTCACGCTTGCCGGCGGCGGTGAGGGCGAGCGCCACAGCGCGCTTGTCGGCACCGGGCTTCTTCTCGATCAGACCCGCTTCGACGAGCCCCGCCACCGCACGGACTGCGGCCGGATGCGAAAGGTCTACCGCGTCGCGCAGCACTTCGATGGACGAATCGGGGTACTGGCCAACGGCATTGAGCATGGCGCGCGCCGTGGGGCCGGCGAGGGCGGCCGCGGTGTTCTGCGCGTTCATCTCGTCGGTCACCAGCAAGGCGAGTACGCCGAGCAGGTTTTCGGTGCGCTGCGTCATGACGATGCCTAAACGTGTGCAGGGTGCATATATGCATGTTGCACACGTTGAGGAGATAATGCAAGCTACTTTTGATGCCTTGAGCAGTCGAAAATGGCTAGGCCGCGCGCTGGTTCGATTGTTCGATCACATCCGCCACACCCGCGGCGGTCGCGGCCGAAAGCGTCCAGCCGAGATGTCCGTGTCCGGTGTTATAGAACACCCCCGGCAAACGTCCTTTGCCCACCTTCGGCAACATGTTCGGCAACATAGGCCGCAAACCGGCCCACGGTATGACGCGTGACGTATTCACCTGCGGAAAATAACGGCGTGTCCAGTCGACCAACGGCGCAATCCGTTCGGCCTTGATGTCGCGATTGAAGCCATTGATCTCGGCGGTCCCGGCGACGCGGAAACGATCGGCGCCCAGGCGGCTGGTGACGATCTTGGCGCTGTCGTCGAGCAGGCTGACCCACGGGGCGCCTTGCTGGCTTGCTTCATCGTCGAGACAGACGGTGATCGAATAGCCTTTGACGGGGTAGACGTTAACGTGGTCGCCCAGCATCGCGGCGAATTCGCGGCTCTTGACGCCGGCGCACACGACAACGCGCGCAAACGACTGCTGAAACGGTTGCCCCGTTTTTGTGGCCGCAATGCTGAATGCACCGGTCTGATCACGCGTGATCGAAGCAATCTCCGTGTCGTAATGGAATTCGACACCATGGCGCTCGCATGCCTGAGCGAGACCGCGCGTGAACTTGTGAATATCGCCGGTCGAATCGGACGGCGTAAAAAAAGCACCGTGGAAAGTGCCGTCGAGTGCGGGTTCGATCCGGTGGATTTCGTCTGCGCTCACGGCCTCGCGCTCGAGACCGCCTTCTTTGAGCAACTCGTTGACCTTGGCGGCCGCATCGAATTCCTTGCGGGTTTTGTACACATGCAGGATGCCGCGCTGTTCAAGGTCGAAATCGATTCCCTCGCGTTCGGCCATCGAAAACAGATGCTGCCGCGCGGCAATCGCGAGCCGCACGGTTTCAATGGTGTTCGCGCGGTAGTGCGGAATCTGCCGCAGAAATTCACCCATCCACGAGTACTTGTGCCAGTTCGGCAGGGGATTGAGCAGGAGCGGTGCGTCGCGTGTCAGCATCCAGCGCAAGCCTTTGAGGACCGTAGCGGTGCTGTTCCACACTTCCGCGTTGCTGGCCGAGAGTTGGCCGCCGTTGGCGAACGAGGTTTCCATCGCAGCATAGCGGTGGCGTTCGAACACGGTGACGTTGAAGCCGCGTTGCGCAAGGGCGTAAGCGGTCGTGACGCCGGTAATGCCGGCGCCGATGATGGCGATACGTGACATGTCATGGTCCAGAGTGAGTGAGCACGGCCGTTTCCGGCTTCCATGCCCCATCTGTCCATGTACCTGAGAGTTTCTTCCCGTGCGCAGCCCGTTGCCGGGCGGACGGAAATCCCCTTCGGTGGGCGCTGAAAGCGCCGCTCTCCAGATGTTCCCGCTGGGCGGTCCTTGTGCCTGAGAGTTTCCGGGGCGGTTGCTCCGTCGGCGCCGCCACCACCTTTCGGCGTGACAGTCTCTCCCGCGACAGCGTGTAGAACGGCGTAAAGGTAGCCTTTCCCAAAAGATACGGCAAGCGATTTTTGCAATGCGGCCTGGTTCGAACGTCAGGACGACACGCTACCTGGCAACTATGCGCCGGGCTCGCCGGACATTTGCGAATCATGCATCAATCGTATAGCCTTTGCCCAGGTTCACCCGCCTCCAACAACTACCTACAGACACCGTGAAGGACATCCTCTCCCTCAAGCTTTACACCCGCGTCGCCCGCCTTGGCAGCTTCTCCGCTGCGGCGCGCGAATGCGGGCTGTCGCAATCGCAGGTATCGCGCATCATCGCCGATCTGGAAACCGACCTCGGCGCGCGGCTGCTCACACGGACCACGCGTGCCGTCGTGCTGACCGAAGCCGGCGCCGAATTCCTCGCGCGCCTCGATTCAATCCTGATCGCGCTCGAAGACGCCGAACACAGCGTGCGCGAAGGCGGCGAACTGCGCGGCATGCTGCGCATGAGCATGCCGGCCAGCGTGGCGATTCGCGAGGTCATCCCGCGTCTCACGCCGTTTCTCGAACTTCATCCCGAACTACGCCTGCAGGTTTTGCTGGGTGACCGTCCACAGGATCTCGTCAAAGACGCGGTGGACGTCGCTATCCGGCTTGGACGGCTGGTTGATTCGAGCGCAACGGCCACGCTGATTACCCAGATCCAGCGCGTGATCATCGCCTCGCGCGACTATGTTGACCGTTGTGGCGCACCGGAGCGGCCGGAGGATCTGGCGCGGCATCGCATCGTCGGCGGACCGGCGTCGGTGGTCCCGTCGGGCTGGAAATTCGAGCGTGCCGGCGAAGAGGTGGTGATCGATCTCGAAGCGCATTTCTCGACCAACGAAAACGAGGGCGCCGTTGCCGCGGCGGTAGCCGGCCTCGGCATTACCTCCACGACCGAATGGGCCTGCCGCCGCGAACTGGACGATGGTTCGCTCGTCAGGTTGCTGGCCGGCTGGAAGACCGAAGACGTTCCTGTGCACGCGTACTTTCCGATGGGGCGGGCAACCCGCGCGGCAGGGCGGGCGGTTGTCGAACATCTCATGGCTGATCTGCGCCGGGAAGGGCGGCCATCTATGCGCCGCGTACATAAGAGATAGCGAAAAAGAGCGGCTACCGCCGACGCTCAGTCGCCGTTATCTTTACCTTCACGACGCAACCGTTCCGGCTCTGCGTTCCGTCGACGTTTGAGATGTCCGGCGGTGCTTCGATTCGCTTACTTTCATCTATCGAGACTGACATGAGCAAAACCACCCCTGAGCAGAACAAGGCCCTCGTCCTCGAGGCTTTCGATACGCTTTTCAACAAGCGCGACTACGCGGCGGCCGAACGCTTCTGGTCCGACCGCTACATCCAGCATAGCGCGCACATTGCACCGGGACGCGACGGCCTGTTCGACCTGATCCGCACGCTGCCCGAAACGCTGCGTTACGAGAACCAGCTGATCGTGGCCGAAGGCGACTACGTGATCGCACATGGCCGTTTCTCCGGCAGCGGCAGGCCAGCCGCATGGATTGCCGCAGACGTGGTTCGCTTCGAAGACGGCAAGCTCGCGGAGCACTGGGACGTATTGCAGGACGAAGCAACCAGGGAGCAGTCCGTGAGCGGACTGCCGATGTTCGGCGACAGTTTTCCGGAATGAAGTCCTAACCCGGAAGCATTGGAAACCGAAACCGCAATCCCTTGAATATTATTTAGGACACCATCATGAAACTCACAGGAAACACGATTCTTATCACGGGCGGCACCTCGGGCATCGGGCGCGCATTGGCTGAGGCGCTGCATCAGCGCGGCAACAAGGTGATCATTAGCGGACGCCGTCGCAGCCTTCTCGACGACGTGGTCGCAGCCAACCCCGGCATGGCCGCCATCGAGCTGGACATGACCGACGCAGCCAGCATCGAGCGCGCAGCGGCGCAACTGATCCGCGACTATCCTGACTTCAATGTGCTGATCAATAACGCCGGCATCATGCAACCGGATAGCGCTGCGGGCCGGATCGATGACGCGCTGTTGGTTTCTACCGTCGAGACCAACCTGATCGGGCCGATCCGCATGACCTCGGCGCTGCTCGACCATCTCAAGACGAAGAACGATGCGGTGGTGGCTTATACGACCTCAGTGCTGGCGTTCGTACCGCTGGCCGTGACTGCAGTGTATTCGTCGACCAAGGCGGCGCTGCATTCATACATCATGTCGCAGCGCTTCATGTTGCGCGATACCACGGTGCGGGTCCTGGAAATTGCGCCGCCGTGGGTGCGCACCGACCTGATGAACAGCCGCGAAGCTGAGCAGGCGATGCCGTTGGATGTGTTTATCAACGAGACTATCGCAGTGCTCGGTACGGACACCAATGAGGTGCTGGTGGACGCGGCCACGCTGTTCCGCGGCAATCCCGGGCCGGGTGAACATGAACTCGTGAACGGGTTTAACGCCCAGATGGTCGAGGTGTTTGGCGCGTGATCTGTCGCCTGTGGAAGATCGTTGAAGAGAGAGACCGCGTGAGGCAGCCGGAAGGCGGCTCACGCGGTAAGCCTTGAAGTCGTGAAGTTCGCGCGCTCAGGCGTGTACCTCGATGGAATCCACCCGGTCCGGATAGAAGGCGAGGTGATCCTTTATTGCCGCGACGGCCGTATACGGATGTTCGTAGGTCCAGACCGAATTCGCCGAGCGTTCGCCGCCGGACGGAATCGAGAAGTACGAGCAATCGCCCTTGTACGGGCAATAGGTCGTATGTTCGGTGCGTTCCAGCAACGTCATGTCCGTGTCTTTCCTGGGGATGTACAGGACAGCAGGGTAGGCCGCTTCGCGCAACGTCAACGCTTCGCGGGTGTCGGCGATCACCTTGCCGCCGAGCTTGACGACGATGCGTGCCGGGTTCGGCTCGACGGTGATCGGATGATCGGCGCCTGGAATCTTGACGGTCTTGCCTGTCTGGTTCAGGTTGCTTGACATTGAAACACTCCTTGGGTTGATTCGCCTGGCAGCGTGGGCCGCGCTCGGCGAGACGGGTGTTGCGGGCCGCTGCCGCTCAGAGCGCGAGGTTTCAGGGCTCAGGCGGCAAACGGCATGAAGTCAATATACGCGCGCTCGTCTTCCAGAATAGCCGAAGGTGGCCGCTGTATAGATGTTCAATCAGAGCTTCGAGCCGCCGTCGACGCGCAGCGTATCTCCGGTAATCCAGCGGGCTGCATCGGAGGCGAGGAACGCGACCGCACCGGCGATATCATCGGGCTGCGCGATGCGCTTCAATGCCTGCATGCCGAGCGTGATGTCGCGACCGGTATCCGTTTTCGTGAAGTTCGACATGTCGGTGGCGACTACGCCCGGCGCCACCGCATTCACACGAATACCGCGTTCGCCGAGTGCGGAGGCGAAATGCTTGACGAGCGTATCGACCGCGCCTTTGGTCGCGGCATACGCCGATAGCGCGCCCACTGCGGAATGCGCGGCAAGCGACGACAGCAGCACGACGCTACTGCCCTGGCCAAGCACCGGCAGCAACTGCTGCACGAGGAAGTAGGGCGCCCGTACATTCACCGCGAACAGGTCGTCGAAATCTTCAACGGTGGTGTCTTCGATGCTCGCCGCCTTGGAGATGCCGGCGTTGGCCACCAGAACGTCCAGCCGCTCGCCGACGATTTCGCGCACCGCTGCTGCCAGCTTGTGCGGACCGTCTGCCGCACGCAGATTGGCGCCGACCTTCTGCGCCTTGCCGCCGGCTGCGCGGATCTCCGCAACGACAGCGTCGGCTTCCTTCTCGCCACTGCTGTAATGAATCAGGACCTCTGCGCCCTGTTTGGCGAGTGCGAGGGCGCTGGCGCGGCCGATACCACGCGAAGCGCCGGTGACGAGGGCGGTTTTTCCAGTCAGGCTAGTCATGGTCAATCTCCAGTGCGGTTGAAAGCTGCTGTGCTTGTGAAGTGCGGATGCACGTTCGTCATCCGGTAGATCAGAGCTGCGGCGCGCCGGTTGTGGGCATTTGCGTCGCTGCCATGAGAGCTAATGTAGGGGTGCACAGCTCAAAGGAAAAAGACTTTGTGGGCTGGTGGGCATGCCTCGTGGGCATGTCGTGCGGGCGCGAGGCCGCGTGGTAGGCGCTGGGTGGCCCAATCCGGCATGCTATGGGGAAGTGTCGGGTAAATGAAAGCATGTGGGGCATGCATGACCTGAAGGTCAAAAAACCCTCCAGGCAGCCACAGTCTCATGATCTGGCCGCGCTGCTGTGTCGCCGCGTGTCCAGGTCACCCTGCAGACTCGATGCGTGTTACACCGACGCTTCGAGTTCGTGGATCGCTTCGGCCAGCACCATTTGCGCGGCATTGGCCGGCCGTGCCGCCGTCCGGCCCGCTGGCCCATAAACCGCGTCGCCGCGCACGATGCTGGATCCCGTGATGGCGCAGACGCCCTGCGAGCGCGCGATCCTGCGAATCCACAACTGTTCGCAGTAATTGGCGGCGGTGGAGTCGCGCCACGTAATCGAAACCGATTTGGCAGTGAAACGCTCGACAAACGTCACCACAGCGCTTTTGTTGTCGGCCGGCCTACCCCGCGAACGATCAGCCGCCGCGCCACGGCGCGCCGGATTGGCGCAATCGCGACCTGAGCGCGTCGCCGACCGGCGAGGCGCACCTTGCGTGCGGCCGGCGCTCGCCGCTTCTTCCAGATCGCTATCACGTACCTCGTCCTGCGTGGACAAGGCGCTTTCTTTCAATCCTGCAATCACGACTGCCCATGGATCTGCGAGGCGGGGACGCGCCAGCGCGTCGCCAGCGCTCGAAAAGGCACGTTCAACCACACTGTTACGCTGCGCCGCATCGGCCTTCAGGTGCCGACTGCGCCCCGAAGGCGCGTTCATCGTGGCTGCCAGGTCTGGCTCGGGTCCTGTAACGTTCACGTCGAATCCTTTATCTGATTCCGCTCCCCGGGACCGCCGCTGACTGCCCCGACGTGTCGGGACGGCTGAACGCGGCAACCCCGCGGCACGTCGCAAAGACGCGAACGCCCGTCGTGACGGCGGGCGGCACAACGGGGCTGAAGGCGGAAGGCTGGTGTCATTGGCGACACCCTCGAACGCATCTTATCGGCCGGCTCGCGCGAGATAAATGTGCGTTCCCTGAAAACAATGTTTGGGTTCCGCCAACAATAAAGGGGTGCGGCGACGCGCCCCTTGTGCTCAGACAGTGACGACGATCTTGCCGAACTGGCCGTTTTTCTCCAGATAACGGTGGGCTTCAACCATTTCGTCGAACTTGAAGGTGCGGTCGATTACCGGCTTGAGCGCGCCGCTTTCCAGCCCCTTCAGGACATAGTCGACCGCGGTCTTGCGCCGGGCCTCGTCACCGCTCGTCAGCCAGATGTTGTGAGCTTTGACGGTGATGACCTTGGCGATCATGTCGAGGATCGGCAGCGGTGTGACATCGGTGCTGAGCGCGCCATAGATGTACAGGATGCCGTTGAAGGACAGCGCCTCGATCAGCTTGGTCAAGGTCGGGCCGCCGACCGGGTCGAAGGCGACGCGTGCGCCGTTGCCGCCCGTGATGCGTTTCACCTCTTGCACCAGGTCGGTTTCTTCCGTGGCAATCACGTGCGCTGCGCCGGCTTCGAGCAACTGCTGGCGCTTTTCCGAGGTCCGCGTGAGGGCGATCGACGTGGCGCCGGCGTAGTTGGCGATCTGGATCGCCGCAAGGCCTACGCTGCTCGAGGCGGCGGGAATGATGACGAAGTCGCCTTTCGTGACCTTGGCATCTTCGATCAGCGCGCCGTACGCCGTGACAAACATCATCCACACCGACGCGGCCTCGGCATAAGACAGCGATTTGGGATGCTTCACGACCGCATGTTCCGGCACGATGACGACTTCGCCGTACGTGCCGTAGTCGTTCATCGAGAACGACGGCATGACATTGACTTCGTCGCCGGCCGCGATGCCGGTCACCTCCGCGCCCACTGCGTCGACGACGCCGGCAGCCTCATACCCCAGACCGGCCGGAAACTTGACGGGCTCGATGTAGTCATCGAGACGCCACATCGATTCGGCGCGGTTGATGCCGATCGCCTTTACTTTAATGCGAACTTCATGCGGGCCGGGCGCGCGCACCGGATGCTCGACGAATTCGAGCACTTCGGGAGCGCCGGCTTTGGCAAACTGGACAGTGCGTGACATAGGAACCTCGTGATGTGAGTGAGTGCTGCTGGTGTAGTGCGTTGAGCGTGACAGCGATTGCTCAGGAGCACACCGTCTCGGCTTCTTCGTAAGCCGGGAAGTCTGAGTAGTTCTTTTCGTCGCCACCCCAGAACGCGGAGCGCACGTACGGCGTGAGCGGCAAGTTGTGCTGCAGACGATACGGCAAATCCGGATTCGACGAGAAGTGACGACCGAAAGCCACCAGGTCGGCATCGCCGGATGCGACGATCGCTTCGGCACTGGCGCCGTCGAAACCGCCTGCGGCGATGATCGGACCTGAGAAGTGCGCTCGCAGATACTTCACCGCTACCGGTGCGTGGCCTTCATGCAACGTGTCGTCTCCCTTGATGCGCGGTTCGATCACGTGAAGATAGGCCAAACCGTAACCGTCGAGTACTTTAGCCACGTAGCTAAAGGTGGTTTCCGGGTTGCTATCGGAGATGCCGCCCCATTCGCCGGACGGCGAGATCCGTACACCTACGCGCCCGGCGCCGAACACTGAAATCAGTGCTTCGACCGCTTCACGGAGAAAGCGCACGCGGTTTTCGATCGGGCCACCGTAGGCGTCCGTGCGCTTGTTGGTGCCGTCCTGGATGAACTGGTCGACCAGGTAGCCATTCGCGCCGTGCAACTCCACGCCGTCGAAGCCGGCATCGAGCGCGCGTTGAGCGGCGATGCGAAACTCTTCGATGATGCCAGGGATCTCTTCAATCGCGAGCGCGCGGTGCGGCGAGGCGGGGACGAAACCGTCCCTGGTCAGCGCCACGCCGTCGAAAGGGACGACCGAAGGCGCGACCGGGTCGACGCCGCCGGTCATCTCCACATGGCTTTGGCGGCCGCCGTGGATCAGTTGCATGAAGACGCGGCCGCCTTTTGCATGTACCGCCTTGGCGATGGCCTTCCAGCCTTCCGTCTGGCCGTCGTGGTAGAAGCTGGCGGCGCCCAGATAGGAGCGTGCTGTGATCGAGATGCTGACGCCTTCGACGATTTCGAGGCCGCCTTGGGAGGCGCGCTGGCCGTAGAAGTCCGCCATCATCGGGCTGGGAATGTCGCCGGGCTGGATGGTGCGCAAGCGCGTCATCGGCGCGAGTACAACCCGATGTGAGAGGGTATAAGCGCCGACTTTCCTGGGAGTGAACAAGTGAGCCATGATCTTTCCTTTGCTGGGTAGATATATATTGCAAGCATGGATTGAAATCGGCCCCGGGTCGTCGTCCTCAGAGGACTGCCGTCACGTCGCCGCCTGATGGGTAATGTAGTGAGGTCTTGTCGAAAGCTAAAAGACTTTGTAAGCTGACAGGCATGCCTATCAGGCATGGATCGAATTTGAGGGCCTATGGAGCTACGCCATTTGCGGTATTTCATCGCGGTTGCCGAGACCGGCAGCCTGACGGTCGCGGCCGAGCGCCGGTTGTTCACTTCGCAACCGTCGTTGAGCCGGCAGATCCGCGATCTGGAGGAGGAGGTCGGCGCCGACCTGTTTAGCCGCAGCGCGCGCGGGGTCGAGCTGACGGCCGCGGGCAAGGCGTTTCTCGATCACGCGCGGCTCGCGCTCTCGCAGGTGGACGCAGCAGGCGAGGCAGCGCGGCGCGCTGCGCAACCCAGCAAGCCTGTCTTTGCGCTCGGGTTTCTGACGGGGCAAGAAATGACGTGGTTGCCGCGCGCGATGCAGGTGTTGCGCGAGGAGTTGCCGAAGGTCGACGTGACGGTGTCGAGCCACTACTCGCCGGATCTGGCCGACGCGCTCGCGCGCGGCAAGCTCGACCTCGCGTTTTTACGCGCGGAACCGGGCTTCGATCTCGACTATCGTGTGGTGAACCGGGAGAAACTGATCGTGCTGATGCCGAGCGACCATGCCCTCACCGAGCGGGCCACCATCCGTCCCGAGGATTTCGCGGGCGAGCCGTTCATCATGGCGACCAACAAGGCCAAGGTGCTGCATCAGGTGATCCTGCAGTATCTGCGGGACAAGGCGATCGAGGTGAAGCCCGAACATGGCGTCGACAACCTCGCGATGGCGATGTCGTTAGTAGCCTCTACGCGCGGTCTGGCGCTGATGCCGGAGTACGCGAACAATCTGCTGCCGTGGTCGGTGGTAAGCCGCCCGCTCGAAGGCGAGGCGCCGACGATCGACCTGGTGATCGGTTACAGCAAATCGAATACGTCTGCGTTGCTGAAGCTGTTTCTTTCGAGGGCGGATGAGTTGCTGATGTAGCCGGCCGGTGCAGCGTTCGGCACGGCGAGATTTTTATAGTCACAGTACCGGACTCCTAAGCGAATGAGATTATTCTCCTCCGATACGCCCCGTATTCGCCCGGCTAGCCCCCTCCGACACCGTCAGAAATGACAGCGCGTTACCGCTATAACTGGCTGCCCGCGGCGTAGCGAAAGCGCCGGTGTACATTACCAGCGACGCATGATCGAGTAGGCTACTGCTGGCAGACCGGCAGGTGTTATCCGCTGCTATTGGCGAGACAGATGTAACACCTACTTGCAGGTCACGCCTGCATGGACGCAAGGTATAGCTGTTAACGTTGGGATCCACACCGGAGCGCCGCGAGGCAAACCAGAACAACGAGGAAAACCGCATATGGCAACGCGCACGAAATCGCGAATCCGGGTTGGCATTGGAGGCTGGACCTATGCCCCATGGCGGGGGGTGTTTTATCCGCAGGATGTGACACAAAAACGCGAGCTCGAATACGCGAGCCGCCAGCTGTCGACTATCGAAATTAACGGGACGTTCTACGGCTTGCAAAAGCCCGAGAGCTATATGAAGTGGCACGACGAGACACCCGACGATTTCATCTTTTCGCTCAAAGCACCGCGCTACGCAACCAACCGGCGTGTGCTGGCGGGAGCAGGCGACAGCATGGAGCGCTTCTTTTCCAGCGGGCTGACGCATCTCAAGCAAAAGCTCGGTCCCATCAACTGGCAATTTGCCACCACCAAGCAATTCGACGTGGAAGACTTCGAGGCGTTTCTGGCTTTACTTCCCAAGAAGCTTGAGGGGCAGACGTTAATGCATGCGGTTGAAGTCCGGCACGAAAGCTTCCGCACCGAAGCCTTTGTCACGCTGGCGCGCAAATACGGCGTCGCGATCGTGCTTGCGGCGGACGGCAACTATCCGCAGATTGCCAATCTCACCGCGCCGTTCGTGTACGCCCGCATCATGGGGACGGCGCAAACGCAGGCCCAAGGGTATTCGAAGAAGGCGCTCGATGCTTGGGCGGAACGGGCACGCCAGCTCGCCGCGGGCACCGTCCCGGAGGATCTCGAACAGGTCGAGGGGCGGGTCGCCGCAAAGGTCGGGCGCGATGTTTATCTTTACGTGATCAGCGGCTTCAAGGAACACAATCCCGCGGCGGCGAAAGCGATTATTGAACGGCTTTGATGGCCGCTGCACGACTCCGTCGAATGCCGCTGCGGGCGGCGAGCTTTAGAGTAAGCGGACGAAGCCCGTCTCCTTATCGAGCCGTTGATGCCGAAGTTGATTGCGCGCAACGCCACGTCGTCCGACTTCGCGCGGATGATGGAGTGCATCGAGCGCCCGGAAGCGGCGCAAACGGTTGAAGAATTCGAACGCTGGGATAGCGAATTGCATCGCACCGATCGTTGAAGCACTGTGTGACCGCGATGCTGAGCAGGCTGGCCAGGTTTTGACCGGGCACCTGCGCCAGATTCAGCACAACCTGTTCGGCATGTGATGGCTACATTCGTGCCGGCAAGCTGAGGTAGGGGCGCTCGGCCGTTCGTTCGCTTACGTCAGGGAGCATGGTTGCCGTTGCCAGGTCGAACCGGAATATCGATCGAACTACCTTCAATGCCTCCGTGAATCGTGAAGACAGGTGGGCGACCGTACGGCATGGGTATGAAATGCCCGGAATCGGCGCCCGCAATCGACAGCCGTAGCTTGCTGCCCTCGGCGAGCGTCCATGCAACCGGCAGCAGTGGAACGACATAATCGATCACGGCACCCTTTTCGACAGGTGCAGCGTCCGCCCGAGAATAGGTTCGGAAAGGCCACGCCGTAACGTAGTCGTCCGGCGCGGTGGCCGTCTCACGATGAATCTCTCGAAGCATGCCCTCGGTGATGTAATGCACGCCCCCGTCGGCGCCGACCTCGGATAAGTACACGAATATCGACGCGTCTCCTTCGTCCATAGACATCCGCAGTGTCGCGACAGGATGTCCCGCTATAGACACGGCACGCGCGAGGGCCGCCGTCTGATAGGTCAACATCGAGGCGGAGTGCTCTGTCCAGTCTGGATAGTAGTCGACGATGCTCGCCGCGCCGAGCCGTTCGTATCGCGTTTGCGTGCCGGTGGTGGTAGCGAAGTCAACCTGATACGAGTCAATGCTCTGGTCAACCGGCGCTTGCTCAAGCGCGTTACCAGCTGTCAGATAAAAGCGCGTGCTGCCTTGTGCTGGTGGCCAGGACGATGCCGGTTGCCACGCTTCGGCGTGAACATCGAAATAGTGAATCGGCGCCTCATGCCCTGTTATCGCGAGTCAGAAAGCGTGTGATCGCTCCGTTGCTATAACCGGCGCAGATGGGTCGGAAAAATCTCCGGCGTATAAGCGTAGATGCCACCAAACGTTCCGTTCATGAAGAAGGAGAGACAGATCCCCGCGACAGCAATCTGCCAGGTGGCGTCCGACAGCGCCATGCCGATCGCAGACAATCCGCCGAGGATCATGTAACCACGCAATTGTGGCCTGACGACGGAGGCGCTCATTGATGTAAGCCGCCGACAGATAGCCAGGAATCTGTGCCACATACATCAGCAAGGAGAAACCGAAGTTACCAACGCGCTTGTTTCACCTGCTCTGGTATTGGTGAAGCAGAAAACGCCGAATCTGACCGCCGAGGTGGCATCTCGGGTTCGCCTCGACATCGAGACGTGGATTACGCAGGAGCAGTTCGATATCGGAGTCAGCATATTGCCCATCGACAACCCTGCGGTTGAAGTTGAGCCTTTCCTGAAGACGCGAGCCGTGGTCGTCATGTCGAACGCCCATCCCTTGGCGCGTCGAAAGATTATCAAGCTTGCGGACCTTTTCAATGTCGCTTTGGTTGCGACGCATAGCCGGTCCTTACTGAGGCAGCATCTGGAACGCCTGTTTCGGGAAAACGGGAAGCAGCCCAACATCCATTTCGAGGCAACGAACGGCCTCATCGCCTGCGAGTTGGCGGCGCAGGGTCTCGGCGTGGCATTGGCCGATCCATTCGTCGCTCTTTCGGCCGGTGCACAGAGCTTGACGATTCTGCCGTTCGCGACGGAAGTACGCCTGGAATATGGCTTTATTTATCCAGTCGGAAAAGCCCGATCGCGTGCATCGCGTGACCTTGCTGACGCGATCAGGGCAACGGCTGAGGAGCGTCTTGTCTCAATCGGCAAATTGCCGGCTGGGCCGCTTTCTATCAATACACTGACTCCACGGCCACCCTGTTTAGAAAACTAGACCGGACGGTCTTCTGGAAATTCGGCCACTGGCGTAGTTGGCTCAGCCCGAGCTGCCAAACAATTGCACCACCAGCCCCCGCAGCCAACGATTCCCCGCTTCATGGTGATATCTGGCGTGCCAGTGCTGCCGGACGGCGAAGCCATCCACAGGAACCGGGCAGGGACGAACAGCCAGATCATTGACTTTAGCCAGGGCCTCACCGATGTGTCGTGGCAGCGTGGCAATCAGGTCAGTCGTTTTGATGATCGCCCCTAGCCCCAGAAAACCCGGCAACTCCAGCACCACGTCCCGCTCGATGTGCTCGCGAACCAGCGCCTGATCCAGCAGTTGCGCGCCTGTCCCGGCAGTAATTGCAACATGTCCCTCCGCGCGGTATTGCTTCAACCCGAATTTCGCACCCAGCCGCGGGTGGTGGCGATTCGTCAGACACACCCAGTCCTGCGTATATAGCTGCTGCTGATAAATCCCGCCGCCCAGCCAGGGTATATGGCCGATCGCCAGGTCGGCCTCGCCGGATTCCAGCGTCCGTTCGGTATTGCCGTCGATCCGCGCGGCTTCCAGGCGTATGCCCGGTGCCAGCGCCCGCACGTGCGAAAGCATCCGGGGAAGCAGCGTGATGTGACTGGCGTCGGTCATGCAGATACGGAAGCGCCGTTTTGCGGTGTTGGGATCAAATGCGATTTCCCACGCAGCGAAGCGCCGCAGCGACTCGAGAATTTCCCGGCACGGCCCGATCAGCGCATCGGCTTGCGGCGTCGGCGCCATGCCGCCCGGCGTGCGGATGAACAACGGATCCTGCAGATGCTCGCGCAAACGGCCCAGCCAGATGCTGATCGTCGGCTGGCTCTGGCCGAGTTGCTCGGCCACACGCGTGACGTTGCGTACGTCGTAGAGTAGGTCGAAGAGCTGCAGCAGCTTCAGATCGGGGAGTTCTGTCGGATTCATGGCTTTATTGTCTAGCGCAATGACGTCATTGTAGTCATTGCATTGCCGATATGAGCGTCAACTCGTATCCTGGTCTCCCTATTGAGGAGACGGCAGTGAAGATTGCGATTCTGGGTGCGGGCGCGCTGGGCTGCGCCATCGGCGCGGCGCTCACCGAAGGCGGCAACGAGGTGTGGTTGCTGAACCGCTCGGTGGCGCATGTGGATGCGATGCGGCGCAACGGCCTGCAGGTGGACGACGCCAACGGCACGCGTCGCGTGAAGGTCCGGGCCACGACGCGTGCCATCGAAGCCGGTGCCGTCGATCTGGTCGTCGTGCTGGTCAAGTCATTCCATACCGATGAGGCGATGCGCGGCGCACTGGCACTGGTCGGACCGGAAACGCTGGTCCTCTCGCTGCAGAACGGCCTGGGGCATGAGGATGTCCTTGCTGACATCGTAGGGCGCGAGCGCGTGTTGGCCGGCAAGACGTACGTCGGCGGCGTGATGCGCAACCCTGGGCACATCGAGTCCGGCGTTGCCGGCAAAGCCACCTATATCGGCGAACTCGATGGCCGGATCACCCCGCGGGCGACGGCGATTGCCGAAACTTTCAATGCCGCAGGGTTGACCACCACGGTCAGCGACAACATTGTCGGCACGATGTGGGACAAGCTGCTGGTCAATGTCGCGACAGGCGCGCTGACCGGCACCACCGGCCTCACCTACGGCCAACTCTACGATGAGCCGTTGCTGAAGACGACCGCCCTCGCGGCAGTCGCGGAAGCGATGGCGGTCGCCCACGCCGCTGGCGTAACGCTCTCCACCTCCAATCCCGAACGCCCGTGGACCCTCGCTGGCGAAGGACTTTCCCCCGCCTTCAAGACCTCGATGCTGCAAAGCCTCGAAAAAGGCTCCATCACCGAGATCGACTTTATCAACGGCGCGGTCGTGCGCTGGGGACAACGGCACGGCGTGCCGACCCCGGTCAATGCGACGCTGGTGGCCTGCATCAAGGGCCTCGAGCGCGCCATGACTGACCGACAACATACGGAGACAACCACATGAACGGCAGCAAGGCTTATCTGGAGCATGTCGCCATCTGGGTGAAGGACATTCACTGGCACATTCATTTTTTCGAAGATGTCCTCGGCATGACCATGCGCGAGGTGGACGGTACCCGCGAGGAGCCCCGGCAGTACTGGACACTCGGCGGTCTGCAATTCATCCACAACCCGCTGCATGAAGCACCTGAGGGCCGGCTTGCCCATCTCGGCGTGATGTGCGAGGACATGGAGGCCGCGCTGGCTGCCGCGCAACGGTACGACGTCAGCGAAATGTCGCAAGGACGCAACTGGCTGCGCCTGCCGGACGGCCTGGCCGTCGAACTGATCCAGGCCAAGCCCGCCTCGTGCGTTGCAACGGCGCTGGCGATCAACCCACGCGCGGAGGTTTGAGATGACGATCGTCGATAAGTACTGGGATGACGCCCGCGAGGGCGACGAATGCGTGAGCCCGAACTACACGGTGACCAAAGAACGCATTCTGGCCTACGCCGACCTCACTGGCGATCACACGCCGGTGCACGTGGACGAGGAATACGCGAACGCCAGCCACTTCGGCTCGATTGTCGCGCACGGTCTGTTTGGTTTGTCTATCGCCGATGGCCTCAAGACCCAGAGCGCATACCGTTTCCTGCCGGGGATGTCGCTCGGCTGGACGTGGGACTTCAACCTGCCCATCAAGGTCAACGACGTGCTGCACGTGAAATTCCGCGTGGGCGCGATGCGGGCCAGCAAGAGTCGGCCCGGCTGGGGCATCGTTGTGCTGCCGTCCGAACTGATCAATCAGGATGGCCAGGTTGTCCAGCATGGTGAGCATCGCCTGATGGTGCCGCGTCGACCGGGAGCCTTCTGATGCAGGCCCGTCCTCTCGAAGGCATTCGCGTCGTCGATTACAGCCACTTCCTGGCTGGCCCGTACGTCGGGCGCTGCCTCGCGGCGCTCGGCGCCGAAGTGATCAAGGTCGAGCGTCCCGGCAGTGGTGACGCGGGGCGTCAGCACGCCACCGTGCTCGATGACGAACAGAGCGGCTACTTCCTGCAACTCAACATGGGCAAGCGTGGCGTCAGCGTCAACATGAAGGACCCGCGCGGCAAGGAATTCATGCAGCGTTTGTGCGACTCGGCGGACGTATTCGTCGAGAACTACCGGCCGGGCGCGCTGGACAAGCTGGGCCTGGGCTACACGGAGTTGTCCGCGCGAAATCCGAAACTCGTCTATTGCTCGATCTCGGCCTACGGTCATACGGGACCGGATGCACATCGCGCCGGCTTTGGCCTGATTGCCGAAGCGAAGAGCGGCATCATGCAGATGATCGGCAACCCCGGCGAGCCACCGCCGCTGATGCGCATCTCGCTCGGTGATATGTACACCGGTATCCACGCAGTGGCGGCTATCAACGCTGCATTACTCGGTCGCGTGAAGAGCGGTCGGGGCCAGCATATCGATATGGCGCTCTACGACACGCTGGTGTCGATGCACGAATACGCGGTGCAGTGCTACACGCTGCAAGGGATTGTTCCTGAGCAGACTGGACACGACATGCCCACGTCGACGCTGTATGGCGTGTTCCGTGCCGCCGATGGTGACCTGGTGATAGCAGCGCAGGTGGACGACGCGTGGAAACGCTTCGCCACCCTCGTCGAGTCACATGGCGGACCGTCCGGCTTCGGAACCGACACGCGTTTCCATGACGGCGCGGGACGCAATGCCAACCGGTTGGAGATTCTGTCCGTGGTACAGCCCTGGGTTGCCGGCCGGCCGGTGGCACAGGTGCTGGAACTGCTCGATGGCATCGACGTGCCTTGCGCGAAAGTGCAACGTATCGACGAAGTCCTCGCCGATCCGCAGATCATCGCGCGGGGCATGGTGGTCGAGCAGGAGCATCCGCGATACGGGAAGCTGCGTCTGCCGAATCTACCGTTCCGCTTCTCCGACTGCGATACGACAATCCGCGAGGTCGCGCCCGACCTTGGGCAGCACAATGCGGAAGTCGCGCAGTCATTGGGCTTCGGTGCTGCAGAGATCGACGCCATGCAGACAGAAGGCGTTCTGTATTCAAAGGTGAGGCCATGATGACGGATCAGTATGCGGTAATCGGCAACCCGATCGGCCACACGAAATCCCCCTTGATTCATGGTCTGTTTGCGCAAGAGACGCAGCAGGACATGTCGTACACGGCCATTGAAGGCCCAGTCCGCCCACAGGAGGCATTTGCCGCGAGCGTGAACGCTTTTAGGGCTGCGGGTGGCAAAGGCATGAACGTGACAGCGCCCTTCAAGCTGAAGGCGTTCGCGATGGCCGACGAACGCAGCGAGCGGGCAGTGCTGGCCGGAGCGGCTAATGCGCTGAGGTTCGAAGACGGCCGGATCGTGGCGGAGAACTTCGATGGCGTGGGTCTGGTGCGCGATATCGAAGTCAACCTGGACCTGACGATGAGCGGGAAACGCGTGCTGGTCCTTGGGGCCGGTGGTGCGGTGCGCGGGGCATTGCTTCCTTTCCTCGCGGCGGGGCCGGCTGAACTGGTTATTGCCAACCGCGACGTGACTAAAGCTGAGGCGCTGGTGGCGCAAGTCGGCGCGCCCGGTTCGCTGCTCGCTTGCGGCTACCGGGACCTTGAAGCGATGGGGCGCTTCGACCTCGTGGTCAACGCCACGTCGGCCAGCCTCATCGGAGAGTTGCCACCGGTTCCGCCGAATGTGTTCAGCCCGCAGGGAGCGGCCTACGAACTGGTCTACGGCAAGGGACTGACTCCCTTCCTGCGCCTTGCGCGCAATGCGGGCGTGCTGGGCGTCGCGGACGGCGTAGGCATGCTGGTGGAACAGGCGGCGGAAGCCTTCGCATGGTGGCGTGGCGTTCGGCCTCAGACGCGATCCGTCATCGACCAGCTTACGGTTCCCCTCGATTGAACACGTGTTCGGAGTATCCCTACACTTTCGGAACGGCGGCCGCCGTTCTACTCAGGGCGCCGCATAGGCTCGCGTTTTCCCTGATCATTCTCGCGTTGACTTTCGGACAGCCGCGGACCAGACTAATGCAACTGTGATCACACATCACAGGTCATAAAAGTCAGGAGTAAGTCGTGGCGACTCGTTCGGTTCCGCATGCCATTCCTCCTATGGAGGCAGTGATTCATGAAACCATGGGGGACAAGGTTTACCAGCAACTGCGGCAAGCGATCATGAGCGGCCGCTTTGCGCCTGGCCAGCCGCTGAGCTTGCGTGGCGTTGCGGAAGCCGTCGGTTCGTCGACGATGCCGGTGCGTGGTGCGCTAACCCGTTTGCAGGCCGAAGGGGCGCTAATCGACGGACCAGGGCGCGCGCTGATGGTGCCGCCAATGACGATTGCGATGATCGAAGAGTTGCGCGATGTGCGCATCGCGCTTGAAGGCTGCGTGGCCGAGCGCGCCGCGTCGATGATGACCGACGCACACCTCGAGGCAGTCCAGAAGATCTATGACGAGATGGACGCGCACGTGGAGGCAGGTGAGACGAGCGCTTACTTGCGCAGCAATTTCGCCTTCCACTCCGCGATCTATACCCACGGTGCCAGCGAGTTGACGCTCGCCATGATCCAGAATCTGTGGATGCGGATCGGCCCTTTCCTGAACATGGTTGCACCGGATATTCCGCACATGCGGCGCTCGATGAGCGCGCACAAGGCGATCATCGATGCGTTGTGGCGGCGCGATGGTGCAGGCGCACGTGCGGGGATCGCGCAGGACATCGGCGACGCAGCAGGCGATCTAAGGGGGCGGTTGCAAGCTGAGGCCGGAACGACATTGAAACGGGCAAGTCGCTAACGGCAAGGCGGCGGAGGACAGCAGACCCTTAGACGCGCAGACGCCACTATCGCGTCGCGTTATCAATTTGGTGTACTAATGATAAGGGTAAAGAATTACTGCTTTACAAGCAGACAGAGACACATGGAGGCAGTAAAAATGACGTTCATGAAAATGCTGCAACCACGCACGGGCTTGCGTGTGCTGGTGACAGGCGGTGGCTCCGGGATCGGACTGACGATCGCACAAGCGTTTGTCGAAGCGCGGGCTCGCGTGCATGTTTGCGACGCGAGTCAGGAGGCGCTCGATACCTTGCGTGAGGACCGTTCCAATGTATCGATCACCGCGACGCTCGCGGACGTCGCCGATCAGGATGCCGTCGCGCGCGTCTTCAGCGACGTGCAGAGTCAACTAGGCGGCCTGGATGTGCTGGTGAACAACGCGGGCATTGCCGGTCCGACGGGTGGCATCGACGAGCTCGACGTAGCCGCGTGGGAACAGACCGTCGCGATCAACCTGAACGCGCAATTTTATTTTGCACGTCGCGCGGTGCCACTGCTGCGCGCCGCGCCGGACGGCGGTTCTATCATCGCGCTTTCATCGGTGGCCGGCCGGCTCGGCTATGCCTACCGAACCCCATACTCGGCGACCAAGTGGGCCGTGGTTGGGCTGACCAAAAGCCTGGCGATCGAACTGGGTCCGCAAGGAATCCGAGTCAATGCCATTCAACCAGGCATTGTGCGCGGTCCCCGCATGCAGCGGGTGATTGCCGCGCGGGCGGAACAGCTGGGTTTGAGCTACGACGAAATGGAGGCGAAATATCTGGAGAAGATTTCGCTGCGCCGCATGACCACGCCGGAAGAGGTCGCGGCAACCATTCTGTTCCTGTGCTCGCCCGGCGGCAGTGGCATTTCCGGCCAGGCCATCTCTGTGTGCGGCAACGTCGAAGTGCTGTAGCACGCACGGCAGAAACCGATCCATCATCAGGAGGAATGCACTGTGACCAGCACCCGTAAAGTCATCATCACCTGCGCACCGACCGGCGCGATTCACACGCCTTCGATGTCGCCTTACTTGCCTGTCACGCCCCAGGAGATCGGCGATGCGGCGCTCGCTGCCGCGAAGGAGGGCGCCGCGATCCTGCATTTGCATGCGCGCGATCCCAAAGACGGCCGTCCCACCCAGGATCCGGCCGTGTTCGCGGAATTCCTCCCGCGCATCAAGGCGAATACCGACGCGGTCATCAATCTGACGAGCGGTGGTAGCCCCCATATGACGGTGGAGGAGCGGTTAAAGCCTGCCCACTATTTCAAGCCTGAGGTCGCGTCTCTCAACATGGGCTCGATGAATTTCGGCCTTTACCCGATGCTCGATCGCTTCAAGGAACTGAAGCACGACTGGGAGCGTCAGCATCTCGCCAACAGCCGGGATCTCGTCTTCAAGAACACGTTCGCCGACATTGAGTACATCGTGACGTCATGCGGCGCTAACGGCACACGGTTCGAATTCGAGTGCTACGACATCTCGCATCTCTACAACCTGGCTCACTTCGTCGAGCGCAAGCTGGTCAAGCCGCCATTCTTCATTCAGAGCGTGTTCGGCTTGCTTGGCGGTATCGGTGCGCATCCGGAAGACCTGATGCATATGCGTCGAACGGCGGATCGGCTGTTCGGCAAGGACTACGTATGGTCGATTCTCGGTGCGGGCCGCAACCAGATTCCGCTTGCGACGCTCGGCGTGGCGCAGGGATCGAATGTGCGTGTCGGTCTCGAAGACTCATTGTGGATCGGACCCGGCAAGCTTGCGGAATCGAGCGCTGCGCAAGTCACCAGGATTCGTCAGGTAATCGAAGGATTGTCGCTGGAGGTGGCCACGCCCGCTGAAGCGCGGCAAATGCTCGGGCTGAAAGGACCCAGTGAAGTCAACTTCTGACCGAAGCGTCTCTTAGGAGGAGACAGTGGGAACTTCAAAACTCAAGGTAGTCGCGATGCCCACCGGATGGCTGACAGTGGACCGGTCGTCACAGGTTTTCGGTCGCTATTTCGGGCAGTCCATCAAGGTGCCGGTCTGGTCGACGGCGATCGTCGGCGCGGACAAAAAGATTGTTGTCGATACCGGCATTCACGATCCGGGCTGGGTCAGCAGCTTTGTCTGTCCGTGCGAGCAGGCGCCCGAGGAGCGGCTCGAACGCGCGTTGAGGGAATACGTCGGCTGGAGTGCGGACGACGTGGACATTGTCATCAACACGCATCTTCACTATGACCACTCGGGCGGCAACACGCTCTTTCGCAATGCCCGTTTCGTCGTTCAGTACGCGGAATGGGAATACGCGGGACGGCCGTTGCCGACGCAGGCGACCTACTACCAGGAATTCCTGATCGGTCGCGATCCGCTCGCGTATTTCCGCTGGCAGTTTGTGAATGGAATCGCGGATATCGCGCATGGGGTGCGTGTGGTGCCGACACCGGGTCACACACCGGGGCACCAGTCGGTGGCCGTGGATACCGCCGACGGCGTCGTCGTGATTGCCGGCGACTGCGCCAATTGCATGGAAAACATCGTCGATGGGACGCCGGTTGGCATTGTCCACGAGACCGTGGCAGAACTCGCGTCGTTGCGCCGTATCCGGCAGATTGCCGATTTCGTCATACCGGGTCACGACCCGAACGTCAAACCCGGCACAAGCGGGTTGGAACTCCCGTCGTCGGCGCGTTTGCAGCACGTTGAAACTTAATAAACA
>Ga0302316_10000666_pt1 | contig 29360 bp, 23 predicted proteins | sample III_Palsa_N3_2_FD_200456 | JGI IMG/M metagenome (GOLD analysis project Ga0302316, IMG submission 200456) | Peat permafrost microbial communities from Stordalen Mire near Abisko, Sweden - III_Palsa_N3_2 | ecosystem: Environmental > Terrestrial > Soil > Palsa > Peat permafrost | place: Sweden...
CTGGAGCGGCGTAGGCAGCCTGGCGATACTCGGCCCCGAGGACCTGTCTTTCAATCAAATGGCACAGATCATGTCGGAGGTGCTGGGGAAACCGATACGTTTTGCGGAAATGCCGATCGATGCCTTGAAAGCCAGAATGCTCGGCCTCGGCATGTCCGAGGGCATGACCCAAGCCATGATCGACATGATGGTGGCCAAGAACGAGGGCATGGACAATATGGAACCGCGCACGCCACTCTCGACCACCCCCACGAGCTTCAGGCAGTGGTGCGAGGAAATATTGAAGCCTGTAGTTCTCGGCTAATCGAGGGACTGCTATTGGTCGGCGTCTCGTCGGGAATCGGACTCTGACGAGATGCACAAAAAATAGACGTACAAAACAATATCCAGTTGATCAATCCTCCACCGGCGTCAGGCAAACCAGCTTGAGATCGGGGTGGGAGGCGACAATCAGCGCCGACTGATAAAAGCAGCGCTGCGGATGATTGAAGCGCCGCTCCCCGCCCTCGCGGCCCAGCACCGCCTGTTCCAACCAAAGACGCTTGAAGATCGGGGATTGGGCTGTCAAGTCGTCGATCAGCTCCTGCATAAATGGGTCGCGCAAGCGTAAGCTGAAATCGGCGCGAAACTCGGCCACCACGCGGCGCGCGCGTTGCTCCCAGTCGGCAATGAGACGTTTTGCGGCAGGAGAAAGGAAGATGAAGCGCATCAAATTCCGCTCGTGCTCGCCATCCAACCAGCCGGCGAATAAATGACCTGCGGCAGGATTCCAGGCGCGGGCCATCCAGGTCCGATCGAGCAAATAGGCGGGGATGGTCATACGGCTCGGCAGTGCCAGAACCGCGGGCGGCAAATCGTCGACGTTGGCTGCCGGTGCGGCCGGATCGCGTTTGCCCGCCAGCTCGAATAAATAGGCTCGCTCGGCGGGTACCAAATGCAGCGCTTCGGCCAATCGCGCCAAGGCAACCGGTGAAGCCGATACGTCACGCCCCTGTTCCAGCCAAGTAATCCAAGTAAGGCTAAGGCCGCACACTTCCGCCACTTCCTCGCGCCGCAATCCGGGCGTGCGGCGGCGGCCGGATGCTGAAGGTGTGAGTGGCTGGCGCTCACGGTGGGCACGGAGAAATGCGCCAAGGGCGCGGCGGGAATCGATGGCTGTCATAGTGACAATTATACTAGGATAATTGTCACTCTTGTACCAGTTTAAAATTTCTCTACCATGGTGCTGCGCCCTCCTCCCAAGCGGAATCCAATCTGCGGAAAAGCGCGCTCCATGGCCGGCTTCAACCTCGGCCACCCTATTCAGTCTCGAACGAGGATTTTAATATGACGACGTATAAGCTGCTCCTGTTGCCAGGCGATGGCATTGGCCCGGAAGTGATGACTGAAGTACAGAAGGTGGCGGATCTGCTCGGGCAAGCCGGCATCGCCCAGTTCGAGACGGAACAGGGTTTGGTTGGCGGCGCGGCTTATGACGCGCATGGCAAGGCGATTTCCGATGCCGACATGGATCTGGCCCAAGCGGCGGACGCAATCTTGCTCGGCGCGGTCGGCGGCCCGAAGTGGGACGGCGTGCCCTATGAAGTGCGCCCCGAATCCGGTTTGTTTCGCCTGCGGAAAGACCTGACACTCTTTGCCAATTTGCGCCCCGCCATGTGCTACCCGGCGCTGGCCGATGCATCCTCGCTGAAGCGCGAGTTGGTCGAAGGCCTCGATATCATGATCGTGCGTGAACTCACGGGCGGGATTTATTTCGGCGAACCCAAGGAGATCATTGACCTGGGCAACGGCCAGAAGCGCGGCATCGACACGCAAATCTACGACACTTACGAAATCGAACGCGTCGGCCGGGTGGCATTCGAAATGGCCCGCAAGCGCAGCAACCGAGTGACCTCGTCGGAAAAGCGCAATGTGATGAAAACCGGGGTGTTGTGGAAGGAAGTGATCACGGCCCTGCACCGGCGCGAATATGCCGACGTAACGCTGGACCATCAACTGGCTGACTCACTCGGCATGCAGTTGGTGCGCCAACCCAAGCAATTCGACGTGATCGTGACCGACAACCTCTTCGGCGACATCCTCTCCGATGTCGTCGCCATGCTTACCGGTTCGATCGGCATGCTGCCTTCCGCCTCGCTTGGCGAGGTCGATCCCAAGACCGGCAAGCGCCCCGCACTCTATGAGCCGGTCCATGGTTCGGCGCCGGACATTACCGGCAAGGGTATCGCCAACCCGATTGCAATGATCAATTCTTTCGCCATGTGCCTGCGTTATTCTTTCGGTCTGGGCGAGGCGGCGGACCAGGTGGAAATGGCCATCGCCAACGTGCTCGCTGCCGGTTTGCGCACGGCCGATATTCGCCATGGCATTGGCGCGATCGCCTCCACGGCACAAATGAGCGCGGCGATCCTGGTCGAGCTGAAGAAACTGTTGGGGTGAAGCTGTATCGGGGCACGCAGCGGCAAAGCAACGCTGTTTTTTATTCGTGGTGCGTCCCCGATTGAGGGTTCCATTGCTGCTACCTGCCGATCTGGCCGGGCGCAGAACTTATGCGCCCGGCCTACTCCTTTGGTACGCCTAGTGTTTCGGCTGGAAGCCCGCTCCACCCATTTGCCACAAGGCAAACGACCATTCGTCGGCCAGCTCGTTGGCGCGCTGCGACAAGCTGGAACCGATGCCATGACCGGCGTCATAGTCGATGCGCAGCAGCACCGGATGTCCACTGGTGGTGGCAGCCTGCACCCGCGCGGCCATCTTCAACATATGCCATGAAGCGACGCGCGGATCGTTGGCGCCAGTGGTGAACATCACGGCCGGATAAGGCGTGCCGTCATGCACGTGAGCGTAGGCGCTCATGGCATACAGGCCGTGAAAACCATCTTCGGTCGAGGTCGAACCAAATTCCGGCACATTGGGCGGCCCGTTGGGCTCGGTTTCGCTGCGCAAGGTGTCGGACATGCCGACGTCGTCCAGAATCACCCGGAACAACCCCGGGTCGATGGTCAAGGCACCGCCCATCACAATGCCACCGGCGCTGGCACTATTCGCCACCAGATACTTCGACTGAGTGTAGTGCCGGTCGATCATGTATTGCGCGGAAGCGATGAAATCCAGGTTGGTGTTGATTTTGGTCAACTTCTGGCCGGCACGGTGCCAAGCATCACCGTATTCACCGCCGCCGCGCATATGCGAGATGGCAATGATGCCGCCGTGCTCGATCCAGGCTTGCCAGGCGGCATCGTAGAACGGGTCCATGGATTCGCCATAGCTGCCGTAACCGAAGACAATAGTCGGATGGGATCCGTCACGCGTTACACCCTTCTTCGAGATAATCGATACCGGAATGCGGGTGCCGTCATAACTCGGGGCAAACTCATCGTGTGCCTCTATCTCGCTGGATTCCGTCTTGGAGACCGGAATCAACCCGGTATCCGTCGCTGCATCGGAAGTCGGATCGTAGGCCATTTCACGCGGCGCCTTGACCCAACCCTGCAAGTCGAACATCACTCCAGGTGTGCGCGGATCGCCGCTCAAACCATAGATAGTGCCGGCAAAAGGCAGGGCGATCGGATGGTTTTGTTTACCGTCATACGACACGCGTTGCAGTTGAAAACTGGCCCCCGCGCGTTCGCCGACATAAATCGCATCGCTGGCCAAATCAAAGCTGTCGATCACATTCGGCCCTTCGGGCACGATCACCTCGGCATGCGCAAGATCAGGATGCGCGAGCGGCGTCGACAGGATCTGAAAGCGCGAAGCGCCCTTCTCCGACAAGAAATAGAGGCGATCGCCATGCATCCGCACGTCGGTCACACCATCCTCCGGTCCGGCGATTTTTTGCCATGGGGTCTGGGCTCCGTGGATCTGGTCGAGCGGCGCGATATAAAAAGAGTTGGGGTTGTTATCCATATTTTGATTCGCCACCGCAACCGCATAGGACGAATCGGGCGACAGCAATACATAAGTGCCCTGACCTTCCGGCACCTCGACCTTGGCTGAAACACCATGGCCGAAGACGGCCTCGTCGCCTTCGCCGTCAGGATGTTGACCCAGCACATGCAGCAGAGTCAGCGCGTTGTATTCGCTTTGAGCGGGCGGCGTGTCAGGACCAACCTTCGGATAACGCAAGTAGAAAAACGACTGGTTGTCGCGGCGCCACGAGACGACGCTATCGCTGGTGCGGTCGATGACTTCCGCTAGCGCATTGCCGGTCTGCAGATCGAGAATATGCAACACACTCTGCTCCGATCCGCCTTCGGATACGCCATACGCTACATAACGACCATCCCACGAGGGTGAATACCAATCCAGCGCATAGTGGTGGGCGCTGTCTTTGGCCAGTTTGGCCGGATCGACGAGGATATGTTCCGCGCCATTGATGCCGTCACGATAGGCCAGCTTGGGCAGATTGCTACCCGGTTCCATCAGATGATAAAAAAGCCGGTCACCGCGGCGGGTGAATTCATTGCGATGCAGATCCGTGCCCATCAGCCCCAGGATGCGTTGCGCCATGGCGGCGCGCCCGGGAATGTTGTCGAGCACCTTACGCGTGTAATTGGCCTGCGCCTTCATCCAATGCTGGACTTCCGGGTCGCTCAGATTTTCCATATAGCGATAATTATCGACCACCGGCGTGCCGAAATACGTATCGGTCACGGGACGTACGGGCGCCACCGGGGGAGCATCGGCCGACCATGCGGCGCCCGATGCGGCGAGTAGTGCGGCCGCGAGGGTCGCAGAGAACAAAGACTTGGTTGGTATCACTTAAACTCCCATAGTAAATAAGCGCCGCAAGATGGGCTCGAGCAGCGCGCAGGCAATAAAGTGTGACTGGAAACAGGGGTGACTGGAAACAAGGATTGAAAACCAAGATTAAAGTTTGGGAATGCGGATCCGGCTGATCATCAATGAACCCGAGATAGCGTAGATCAATACCAGAGGATGGAATTGAAACCCGCCGATGAACCTGACGCCCAGCCATAGTTGTTGACCTAATGCGCCTTGCGATACAGCATAGGCCAGCAAAGCCACCAGTAACACCGAGGTCGGAATGGGCGTGCCCTCGAAATATTTCACTTTGCCGCCGCCGTCGCTTATCTCTTCCGCAGTCACGTTATAGCGAGCCAGGCGCGATACGCCGCAGGCGACAAAAAACAGCAGCACAATACGGTCGTATAGGCCCTGCATGCCGCACGCGTAGGCAATGGCCGCCGGGGCCACACCGAATGAGATCACATCCGACAACGAATCCAGTTCGCGCCCCATCGCCGAACCCTGTTGCCGCCAACGGGCGATGCGCCCGTCCAGCACATCGAACAACAAGGCAAACGGCATCAACACACAAGCGAGATAAAGGTGCAGCACCTCGGCAGTTTGCAGGTAGGTCATTGCCGAAAACAACGCGCCCACACCGCATAACGCGTTGGACAAGGTAAACCAATCCGCGAGGTGAAACTCGCGGATCATCGAGAACGGTTTTTTAATAGGCATAGAGAAATTTGGAGATGAATCACCAGCCATGATAAGGGAAATACGGTTTATTTTTGAGAAAGCGTGAATCGCTCCTTGCGCGGTGTTCGCTCCACCTGCCTTCGTCTGCAGCACCGCGCAGGTTCAATGACGTCAGCAACGCAACGTTTATCGTCCGATCAGCGTCTTGGCCGCCGCACCAACAGCCGCCCTCAACCGCTCCTCAAAATATCCGCCCAACGCTTGCTGTATCTCCCGGCGCAGCGCGGCGCCGCGCTCGGCATCCAGCAAGCGGCTGCCCTGCACGGCGGCACGGACCATAAATGCAGCCGCCAGTGCGATGGCGGATAACTCGGCCTCCCCGACCGTCGGTGCGAAAGTCGCAAGCAAGTCCTGCACGCTAACGGAGAGCTTCTCCATGCCGTAGGACTTCGGCACCAACGAAGGAGTTTCCGCCAACACTTGGCACGTGGGACGCGCCGAGACATAGTCGAACACCAGGGTGATGAGTTGTTGACCGAACGCCCTGGGCGTAGCCGGCAAAGTGGTTTTCCACTGACCCAACTGGGCGTTCAGCTCGTCCATATAACCTAATAACAAGGCGCTGCCGATGCTTTCTTTGCTGGGGAAAAATTGGTACAAGGACCCGATGGAGGCGCCGGCGAGTTGGGCGATGCCGCTCATGGTGGTTGCTTCATAACCGGTTTCCGCAAAAAGCTGCTCCGCTGCGCGCAGCAGATCGGCCACGCGGCGTTCACCGCGTTCTTGCGTCGGCGTTTTGGGACGTCTTGAAGAAATCTGCGGGTCGGTCATCGTATCCCTGTATGAAACATGAGTAACTCTCGTATTTTACCGGAACCGAATCCTGCAAAACTGAGAAAATCAGCGCGGATCATGCACCGCGAAGCGGCGCTTTTTTGTTCCGGGAAAGGCCGGCATAAGTCTCGGGTAATCGTGCTGGTCCGGGGTTTAAGATCGCCGTCATCATCGCCATGCTGAGGCGGATTACCTGATCCGCTTACGCCCAGCTTCTCACCGCCTCCGTGTCCTTGACGGGCGGCAAGCCAAACATCCGCCCATACTCCCGCGTAAACTGCGACACACTCTCGTAACCCACCGCAAACGCAGCACTGCTCGCCGACGCACCTTCCGCCATCATCAAGCGACGCGCCTCGATCAGACGCAATTGTTTCTGGAATTGCCGCGGCGAAAGCGAGGTCACGGCGCGGAAGTGATGGTGGAACGACGACGGACTCATTCCAGCCGCCGCCGCAAGGCGCTCGACCGGCAGCGGCCGCGTAAACTCGGCCCGCAGTACCGCGACAGCGCGCGCCACGCGCTGAGCGTGGCCGTCCGGCCAGCCAAGTCGACGCATAGCCGCGCCGTGCCGGCCGGCCAGAAGCCAGTAATGCATTTCGCGCACCAGTTGCGCATGCAGCAGCGGCACCGCCGCCGGACGCTCAAGCAGGCGCATCAGCCGCAGCGCCGCATCGGCGACCTCGACATCGGTCGGCTCGGCCCGCACGGGCAGGCCGTCGGCAACCGGCACCGCCCTCATCTGCAGCGTCAGATCGGTAATTACCGCCGGGTCCAGATCAAACACCAGCGAGAGGTAAGGCCGCGCAACGCTCGCACGCGTGATCTGGCTTACGGTCGGCACATCCGCCGTAATCAGCAGCGAATCGCCGGCGTCGAAGCTGAAGGTCTGGTTGCCCATCGCCACCTGCTTGCTTCCCTGCAGCACCAGACAGACGAGCGGGCGGGAAATCGCGTAAACCAGGCCGCTGGGCGAGGTCGAACGGATGGTTGTCAGGCCGGAAATAGGAGTCTGAGCAAGGCCGGCTGGGTCGGCATATGCCTCCACATAACGGCGAACAGTGTTGAGCAGCGTGTCGGTCATGCTGCGATCCTACCCGATCGTCGAGCGCTGCGCCTACTCTGCTTGGAGGAATAGGCAAAGAACGTCGAGGTTTCGGCAATGATGGCAGCTCCCCCGCTCGCTACCATAGCGCTTCCCACAGACCAGGAGTTGCAGCATGACCAAAATCGCTATCGTTACCGGCGGCAGCCGCGGGCTCGGCCGCAACGCGGCTCTAAGCATCGCCCGCCACGGCGGGGACGTGATTCTTACTTATCAGAGCCGCGGCGAAGACGCTCAGGCCGCCGTCGCAGAGATCAACGCCATGGGCCGCCGTGCGCTGGCCCTGCAACTCGACACCGGCAATATCGCCGGCTTCGCACCGTTCGCCGAGCGGCTGCGGACGGCGCTACGCGACACATGGCAGCGCGACACCTTCGATCATCTGGTGAATAATGCCGGCCACGGCGACTATGCTCTGATCGAACAGACCACCGAAGCGCAGTTCGACGGGCTGGTTAATGTCCACTTCAAGGGCGTGTATTTCCTGACGCAGGCGTTGCTGCCGCTGATCGCGGACGGCGGGCGCATCGTGAACTTGTCCTCCGGACTGACCCGGGTGTCCTATCCCGGCTATGCCGCTTACGCGGCGGTAAAGGGCGCGGTCGAAGTGCTCACGGTTTACCTGGCGAAAGAACTGGGTAGCCGCGGAATCGCGGTCAACACGGTGGCGCCGGGCGCCATCGAAACCGACTTCGGCGGCGGTGCCGTGCGCGACAACCCGGAAGTCAACCGGATCTTCGCCGAGATGACCGCGCTCGGCCGCGCCGGTCTGCCGGATGATATCGGGCCGATGATCGCGAGTTTGCTATCGGAGGATAACCGTTGGGTTAACGCCCAGCGCATCGAGGTGTCCGGCGGCCAAGGCATCTGATCGGGGCTATGCTTCGCGCCGCCGGCATTTGTGGCACCATGATAAACGGCGGCGTTCACCTGCATGGCTCGTGAAAGCGTGTTTTATCGTCCTTCATAGAGGTTTCACATGGATATCGGCTTTATTGGATTGGGCAGCATGGGCCAGGCAATGGCGCTCAACGCGTTGAAGGCGGGACATACAGTGCGGGTGTGGAATCGTTCGCGCGATGCCACCAAACAGTTGGCCGAGCAAGGTGCGACCGTGGTCGATACCGCGGCCGAAGCCTTCGTTGGCGAAGCGGTATTTTCCATGCTCGCCGATGACGCTGCGCTACGTGCCGTGCTTATCGATGGCGGCGTTCTGCAGCAGGCGCAAAAGGGTGTAATCCACGTCAACATGGCGACGATTTCGATAGCACTCTGCGATGAACTCGTGGCGCTTCACCAACAGCATGGCGTAGCCTATGTGGCGGCGCCGGTCCTCGGCCGGCCGGATGTGGCGGCGGCGGCCAAGTTGAATATTGTGGCCGCGGGCGACGACGAAGCGATCAACCGCGTGCAACCTGTGTTCGATGCGATCGGCCAGAAAACCTGGCGCGTCGGCAGCAAACCTCAGCACGCGAACGTGTTCAAGCTGGCGGCCAATTTCATGCTGGCGGCGGCGATAGAAACCACCAGCGAAGCCGCTTCGCTGATGTCGGGGTATGACATCGACCCGCATGCTTTCCTCGATGTGATCACCAACACACTGTTTCCCGGCCCGGTGTACCAAGGTTATGGCCGGATGATCGCCGACCACCGCTACGAACCGGCACTGTTCAAGGCGAAGCTTGGCCTGAAAGACGTACGGCTTGCGTTGGCCGCGGCGGAGACGGTCAATGTTGCGTTGCCGGTGGCAAGCGTGGTGCGCGACAACCTGATCGAAGTGCTGGCTCATGGCGATGGCGACAAAGACTTCGCGGTACTCGGCCGGGTCGCGGCACGACGCGCGGGACGAGCCGTTTGAGCGACTTGCACACCGCGAAAATGGACTGATGAGTGTCGGCCCTGGGGGGGCGTGCGGCATACCGCACTGCCCGCCACTCGCCGACAAGAGAGTTATTTGCCCCACTGATAACCGGCCTCCAGGTAATAGCCCCAGCCGGTAGAGCGGTTCTGGAAATTGCCGCTGCCGAAGTTCAACACCGAACTGTCCCATTGACCGCCGTTATGGAAATAACGGGCGACTCCGACCAAACGCAAATGTCCACGCGAGTAGATCAAAGCATTGGTCTCATCAAACTCGTTATCGGCATAGGTGCCGTTACCCGCTTCTTCCCTCAGCTTGGAACCGAAGTCGTAGTTGAAGAACCCGGCATAACTCCAATCGCCTCCCATAGCATGGCCGAGGAAGTAGAAGTAGTTCATCTGGAAGCGGTAACCATCCCACGAATACTCATTGGCCGAACCATAGTTCTGGAATTGCCGGTTAACGTAGAGATTCGCCGATAACGAGAGCGGCGTATGGGTGTCGATATCGGTACCCAAACCCATATAAACGGTATTTTGCGCGGAAGAGCGGCTGCCGCCCATCTCGTAGATCCAGTCGGTCGCGAGGTAGATATGTTTGAACGGACCCAGCTCAAAATCCTTGCCCGCCAGGGTATCCAGCGCAACCTTGGGTTCTTGCTCACTGAAAATCGGTGCGCCCTTGTCCCACACCCCGGAGGTATTGGTGGTCCCGACATTCAGTACTTTGAGCGCGTCGACATAGCCGTATAAGGTAAAAGGTCCGTTGCTGCCAAAATATTCGTACTCCAGATAGGCATTACCGGTGCGATAAGGCCCGAAACGCGTCAAGCTGCTGTTGATCAAGCTCAGGGTTTGATGCAACCAGGGTTTATCGTCGGGCACCGGGGCGGGTACGGCGGCAATGGCGACAGTATCGTCCGCCGCAGCGGTTGCGGAGCGGCTGGCCCTGTCGGCTTTAGTCGTATGAGTACTGCTCGTGCCGCCAGCCGCAACACCTGATGCTGCGGCAGCCGGTGCTGCGGCAGCCGATGCTGCGGCAGCCGATGCTGCGGCAGCCGGCGCTGCGACACTCGATGCAGCAGTGCCATCATCCGCGTAAACATCAAACGAGCAAAGCGCGAATACCGCCAGTGCCGCAATGGCGCTCGATGCGTGGCGTGGGATCGATGGATGACCGGCCGGGACATCATCATCGATGCTGTTTCCCTTAAATATTTTCATTCTACGAAGCCCCAGTGTAAAAATTAGTTGTACTAATTAGTTAAAAATATCCAGCATTCGCCCATCGCCCTCTCAGCTCGATTTCGCTGAAACGGTCGGACCCCACGCTCCACCTGGTTAAATCAAAATATCGGGCTTACTCCTCGTTACCTTCAACGCAACGCTGCCCTGCCGGTGCAAACAACCACGCCTGCGCCAACCGATAAACCCAAAAGCCGTGCCCATGCACCGAATCAAAAAGTACTGCCCGGTTCCAGATAAAAGGCGGCAGGCAGCAAAGCTGCCGCGCTGGTCACCTCGATTTCGCCGGCCAGATTGCTCAGTATTACCTTCAGTGCCGGCGAACCGAGTTCAATCATCACTTGGCGGCAGGCGCCACAAGGTGCCACCGCGCCTTTGGTATCGGCCACCACGGCGAGTGTGTCGAACTGTCCCGGTCGGTAGCCGGCGGCAATCGCGGAGAAAAATGCGGTACGTTCCGCGCAATTGCATAGGCCGTACGATGCATTCTCAACATTGCAACCGTGAAAAATCTTGCCGTCGTGGGTCTTTAACGCCGCACCAACCAAAAAGCGCGAGTACGGTGCGTATGCCAGTTCACGAGCCTTGCGCGCTTCTTCAATCAGTTGTTCTTGGTTCATTGCCACTCCTTGAGTTAATTGGGCGCTTAATTGGGCGCTTAATTGGGTGAGACGGCCGGTGCCAGAAATGACACCCCATCCGCGAAACCTTCCAGTCCAAACCAGGCGGCAAGGCTTTGACCGACATCGGCGAAAGTCTCGCGCACGCCCAGACTGCCGGGGGTAACGGATTTGCCGTAGACCAGAATAGGCACATGTTCGCGGGTGTGGTCGGAACCGGGCCAAGTGGGATCGCAGCCATGATCGGCAGTGAGGATCAAGATGTCGTCCGGCGCCAGCAAGTCGTAGATCTGCGGCAGCACGCCGTCGAAATATTCCAGCGCGGCGGCATACCCCGCCGTATTTCGGCGATGACCGTAACTTTGGTCGAAGTCGACAAAGTTGGTCATCACGATGCTGAAGTCTGAGGTGTTGCGTACGGCTTCCAGCGTCGCTTGCCAAAGGCCGTCGAGGCCGTTTGCTTTGATCTTTTGTGTGATGCCGACATGGGCATAGATATCGGCGATCTTGCCGATGGAAACCACTTCGCCACCCGCCAGGGCGAGTTTTTCCAGCACGGTGGCGGCCGGCGGCGGCACCGCCAAATCGTGGCGATTGCCGGTGCGGGTAAAACCGATCTGCGCGTTGCCGACGAAAGGACGGGCAATCACACGGCAGATGTTATAGCGATCCACTTCCTCTCTGGCAATCTCGCACAAATCGTAGAGGCGTTGCAAGCCAAAGGTCTCTTCATGGCAGGCAATCTGGAATACCGAATCCGCCGAAGCATAGAAGATAGGTTTGCCGCTTTGCATATGTGCCGCGCCAAGCTCATCGAGAATGGTGGTACCCGAAGCATGGCAGTTACCCAGATAACCGGGCAGCACGCCGCGCTGCACCATGGCGTCGAGCAAGGCCGGTGGAAAGGTGTCGGTCTTTTTCTCGAAGTAGCCCCAATCGTATCGTACCGGCACACCGGCCAGTTCCCAATGACCCGAGGGAGTGTCTTTGCCCGATGATAATTCGCGCGCGGGGCCATAAGCACCCAGCAACGCCGGCTGCGGCGACAAACCAGCGGGCAGCGAACCGGTCGCAAGTCGACTGGCCAGGCCGAGGCCCAGCCGCTCAAGATTGGGGATACGCAAAGGTCCACGGCGCCCGATGTCGGCCCAACCATTCGCGCAATGTTCGGCGATATGCCCCAGGGTATTGGCGCCGGTGTCGCCAAACTGCGGCGCATCGGGAGTGGCGCCGATGCCCAGCGAATCCAGAATGAGAACGACTGCACGCATGATAGGAAATTCTCCGAAACCTAGTCGACTACGCGATAAACGCTGGGTGGAAGCTTGCTGCCCATCAATCCGGTCGAGTTCACGGTATAAGCGTTGAGCACTTCTTCCACCGCGCGCTGCGCCGACTGCGCGTCGCGCGCGTGAACCAGCGCCAGCGGTTGACCCGCTTCCACCCGTTGACCCAGCTCGGCAATCTCGGTCAAGCCCACGCCATAGTCGATCTCATCATCGGGCCGGCGGCGGCCGCCACCCAACCCAACCACCGCCAGACCCAGCGCGCGGCAGTCAAGCTGTTCGACGACACCACTCTCAGGTGCCGCCACCGCAAGCGTCAGCGGGGCGCGCGCCAAGTGACGTTCAGGCGCTTCCAGCAAATCGGCAGGGCCGCCCAGTGCCGCTACCATTTTGGCGAAGCATGCGGCGGCGGCACCGGAATCGAGCACCTGATTAAGTTTGATCCGCGCTTGCGCATCGTCCTGCGCCAAACCGCCGATCACCAACATACCGGCGGCCAGCGCCAGCGTGACTTCATGCAAACGCTGCGGACGCGAACGGCCGGTCAAATAGTCGATGGCACAGTAGACCTCGAGCGCATTGCCCGCGCAGGGCGCCAGCGACTGATTCATGTCGGTCAGTACCGCCGAAGTTTTCATCCCTGCGCCATTGCCGACCTGAACAATGCTTTGCGCCAGTTCGACCGACTTGTCGTAGGTCGGCATAAAAGCCCCGGACCCCACTTTGACATCCATGACCAAACCGGTCAGCCCGGCGGCGAGTTTTTTCGACAGGATGGAGGCGGTGATCATCGCCACCGATTCGACGGTTGCGGTGACGTCGCGTATCGCATAAATCCGCTTGTCCGCCGGTGCCAGTTGCGCCGTCTGACCGATGATGGCGACCCCGACTTCACGCACCACACGTTGAAAATGATCCGTCTCCGGGAACACGTTATAACCGGTTATCGAAGCCAGCTTGTCGAGCGTGCCGCCCGTATGGCCCAGCCCGCGCCCAGAGATCATCGGCACAAAACCGCCGCAGGCGGCGACCATCGGCCCGAGCAACAGCGAGGTCAGATCGCCCACGCCGCCGGTGGAATGTTTGTCGATCACCGGGCCCGGCAAGTTGAGTGCTTGCCAAGCCAGAACCTGGCCCGAATCGCGTTGCGCCAACGTCATGGCAACCCGCTCGTCAAGGCTCATGTCATTGAAAAAAACCGCCATCGCAAAAGCCGCGACCTGGCCCTCGCTGACACTGCCGTCGGCGATGCCCTGGATGAACTGGCTAATTTCCGCGCGGCTAAGAGCCTGTTTGTCGCGCTTCTTGCGAATAATTTCTTGGGTAAGGAACATGGTGTTGGACTCGAACAGATTAAAGGAACATCCCGGCAATCGCCGCGCTCATCAAGTTGGACAAGGTGGCGGCAGCAACCACACGCAGACCGTACCGCGCCACTTCCGAACGGCGCTCAGGTGCCACCGCGCTGAAACCACCCGCCAAAATGGCAATCGAAGAAAAATTGGCAAAGCCGCACAAAGCAAACGACACGATGGCAAGCGTCTTGGGGTCCATCACATGCAGACCCGCCGCGGCAACCGCTTGAGCACCTTTGAGGTAGGGCGACAGATCGACGTAAGCCACAAACTCGTTGAGTATCATCTTCTCGCCGATAAAGTTACCGGCCAGCGCCGCGTCATGCCAGGGCACGCCGATCAACCATGCCAGCGGCGCGAAGATATAGCCCAGAATACTTTGCAGCGTAATCAGGGGATAACCGAAGATCCCGGCAATGCCGCTGACTGCCGCGTTCAACAAGGCGATCAGGCCGATAAAAGCAATCAGCATGGCACCGACATTGACCGCAATCTTCAGGCCAATGGCGGCACCGGAGGCGGCGGCCTCGATCATGTTGGCCGAACGTTTCTCGTCAAAACTCAGGCTCTCCAACAGCACCCGGCTCGGCTCGGTGGTCGGGAAAATCATTTTCGCAAACAGCAAGCCGCCCGGAATCGCCATAAACGAGGCGGCCAGCAGATATTCCATTTTGACCCCCAGCCCGGCATAACCGGCCAGCACGGAACCCGCCACCGAGGCCATGCCGCTCGCCATCACCGCAAACAGTTCGGCGCCCGTCATATCTTTGACGAACGGTTTGACCAGGGCCGGCATCTCGCTCTGCCCCAGAAAGATGGTGGCTACGGCGGAACAGGCTTCGATGCGGCTCACGCCCAAGGTTTTCTCCAGCACGATGCCCAGACCGTTGACAATCCATTTCATCACACCGATGTGATACAGCACGGCAATCAACGCCGTGACAAAGATGATCATCGGCAGAACCCGCAAGGCAAAGACAAAACCGCCGCCACCGAAGACCTGGAACATCTTGTCATCGACCAAGCCGCCGAAGAGGAAAGAGATGCCACGGTTACCCATATCCAGCACATGGTTCATGCCGCGCGCAGCCGCAGCCAAGGCAGCGCTACCGAGCGGCACAAACAGCACCAAGGCTCCGATGGCGATTTGCAGCAGGAACGCCGTGATCAGTGTACGCGGGCGTATCGCGCGCCGATTGGTCGACAAAGCAAAAGCGATCAACAACAGGACAGACATGCCACACAAGCTGCGAACAATATTCACGGTGTCTCACTCGATAAAGAGGGTTGGCAGGCAGGACCTTCGCGCAGCCTGCTGGCAGCGTGGCGAGCTTGAGCCCGCCACGCTTAAATGCTCAATTCGCCGGCACGCCGTTTTTCCATTGCGGCCAATCCTTGACGATGGCGCTCACCAAAGGTGAACCGGCGAGGTACAGGTTATTCACCGCCGGCACAAAACCGCCTTGCGACTGATAGTTAAGCAAGTTGTCGACATTCGAAATCCCTTCGGGCGGGCGATCGAAGTCGGATCCGGCACGCAACACCGCCACCCGGCTGGTATCGGCCAACCCCGCGGCAGCCGCACGCTTGATCACCTCAAAGGTGGCGTTGTCTTCTTGCTGAGTGGTGCAGTAGGTACCTTTGCCGTCGGTCAGCAATTTGGTCCAGTCGCGCGCCCGCTGTCCCAACGCATTACCGGAGACCCAGGTGTCGCCTGCCAGCGTATCGCATTGAATCACTGTCGGCGCTTGATTGGCCGGTGCATTGGTATACTTGGCCCGATAGGTCTTCGCCTCCGCGCTATCGCTTAGCGTCACATTGCGCGACAGCAGATAGGCTTTTTGCAGCAACGCTTCATTCAGTTGAAAGACTTCCGTGCGGTAGTCGAGCGGCGGTTTTTCGTTCTCGCTCTTGGTGTTGATCCCCAGATAACCGGATTTCCAGCCGCCGGGAATTTCACGCGCATCGATTTCCCACTGGATACCGAAATCCACCAGATACCGTGCCCATGCCGCCGAACCGAGTGTGCCCTGGGCCGGGTCGATACCGGCAATGCCCGACACCAGGAAGTAGGTTTTGCGCAAATCGAATTGTTTTGAATACACCAGCGCCGCCATCGAGGCAGCCGCGTTGGTATGGCCCATGCCGGTGGTGATCACACACACGTCATCCCGAGTGCAATGCAGCGCCGGATAGTCGGGCGACAAACCCGGAACGGCGATCGCCTGAGTCTGGCCCAGATGGTCGAGCCAGGTTTTACCTTCCGGCCCAAACATCGAGATGATCAGCACTTTGACCTGCCGGGGCGCCACCGGCGCCGCGGCGGCGCCCTTCACTAACAGACACGCGAGGCCCATACAGGCGAAGGTACGAAGCATTGTCTTGTTCAACATAAGATCCCTGATCGAGGAAAACCGTTGGAAAAATTCAGTGTAAAAGCGGCGTGCTGCTTAGCGCCAGGGCAACAGCCGCCACGACATCTCGGCGACGGTCTTTGCGTAAAGACAGCAATAACACTCGGCCGAACCACCCAAACTTGTGCCGCGCCGCCCAACAAACGGGCGAGCTGAAAGCCTATTGAAAACTTACGCCCAAAAGTTGATCGTTCGGTCAGCTTTTGAACGGCACCGGAAGCGGGCGCAAGCTACTAAGCACACACCATGCCAAATAACTTGTCCGAATGGTCAGGTTATACGGCATACAGAGTATACGAAAAACCTGATGAAGAAAATCGCTGCCGCATGAGATCGGCATATCGCCGCGAAGAAGGCTGGAAGCTAGGGAAAACGTTGATGATTGCGGTAATTACTGATTGATGGATTTTATTGTTCAGGATAGCTATTTTGAAAAATTATTCATTTAACCGATCCAAATCGGGTTTTACTCAGGACTACTACATATATTCACCGGAGCGTTTTCGGTACGCTCATTTCCCTTTGGATTTAATCATGTGCTGCGCGCGATAAGCGCAGGGCAGATAGCATTACTGCGCTTTCTTGATCAGCCCAGCCACCGCCATCTTGCGATACAAAGTATTACGCGACACCCCCAGCGTGCGCGCCGCCGCCGAGACATTGCCACCGTGCGCCGTCAGTGCCGCCACCACGGCCGACGAAGCCAGATCCTGCAAGCGCAGGCCGGTGAAAGAGGATGCGGCAACTGCCGCTGAGCCGATTGCGGGCAACGACGGAGGCGACAGCGGGGCCGCTGGCACAACCACGGTCGCAGGCCGGGCATGCGCCCCTATCCTTATGTCATCCAGTTCCTGCAGAAAATCACGCGGCAGATGTTTCATGCCGATCGCCGCTTCATCGTCATCCAGCATGGCGCAGGAAGTGCGCAACACATTGGCCAGTTGCCTGAAATTGCCGGGCCACTGATGACAGGCGAAAAGCGCCAGCACCTCGGGGGTTACCCCCACCGGCCGTCCGGTGTAACACTCGGAACGTAATATCTTGTCGACGGTACTGGCCAGATCGGTACGCTCACGTAACGGCGGCAGGTTCACCAGCAAACCATTGATGCGGTAATAAAGATCGTCGCGGAATTCGCCGCGCAGCACCATCTCACGCAAATTGCGATTGCTGGCGCAAATCAAGGCGAAATCCACCGGCACCGCCTTGGTGGCGCCCACCGGCGTTACGGTGCGGTCTTGCAAGACACGCAACAAACGACTTTGCAGGGCAAACGGCATATCGCCGATTTCATCGAGAAACAAAGTGCCGCCGTCGGCCTGAATAATTTTGCCGGCACCGCCGCCCTTGGCGGCCCCGGTGAATGCGCCCGGCGCATAGCCGAACAATTCGGCTTCGATCAAGGTGGCGGGAATGGAAGCGCAATTCACGGCGACCAAGTCAAAGCTGCTACGCGGCGAATCGCGATGGATTGCGCTGGCCAGAACCTCTTTGCCGGTACCGGTTTCGCCGCCGATCAAAATCGGAATCGGTTTACCGATGACCTTGCGCAAGCGCGAAATCAGGTCGGCAACCTGAAGGTCCCCCGTTTCCAGGTAACGCAACCCCGATAACTTGAGCTCAGGTTTTGCCGGACGATTCACAGATTCACCGATGCCATCGCCCGCATGGACCGCGACCGGAGTGGCGCGGCGGAATTCGACACCGGCAAACACGTTGACGCCGCTATGCAGGCACAGCGAAAACGTCTGGTCGCCGATAGAGCCGCCACGCACCCGGTCGATCAACTCACCGCTGGATAAATTAAACAGCGACGACAAGGTATGCGCGTGCAATGCCGCCAACGGCATGCCGAGCTGGAACTGGGCGCTGCGATTGGCTGAAAGAAAACGGCCATCCACGCCGAAGGCGGCAATGCCCTCCATCAGGGTACCGATAAACTCCGGGCGGCTATGAAAATGAATCCGCAGGGCTTCGGTAAAAGCGCTGCTGAATAAATGATTTTCTATCATCTGCCCGGACATCTTCGCCAGCGCCATAGTGTGCTGGTGATGGCTGCGGCAATCCCCGGTGACGTCAAGCACGCCGAGCAAATGGCCGAAAGGGTCGAGTATCGGCACACTCGAACAGGCTAAAAACTGGTTGGCGCGCAAATAATGCTGGTCGCCGAACACGGTAACTGCATCGCGTTCGGCAATGGCCATACCGATTGCATTGGTGCCCTGCTGCTGCTCGCTCCACAACGCACCCGCACGTAACGCCACTTTATCGGCGCGCCGCAGAAAATCGTCATCGCCCAACGAATGCAGAATCAAGCCATCGGCATCGGTCAATACGATCATGCTGTGGGTGTTGACGATCTGCTCGTAAAGCGTTTCCATCACCGGGAACGCATGACTGCATAACACGCGATTTTGATCGAGTTTGAGCGACAGATCGGCCGCGCGCAACACGCCATAGTCGGGCCGCATGGAGTCGGCCAGACCGAACGTTTCAGAGCGTTGGTGGGATTTTCTGATCAGCTCCAGAGACTGGCCGTCACTGGGCATGCCGGCATAAGCACCCAGCTTGGGCCGCGTGCCGGATGGGGAATCTACGCGAATTGCCATGGTCTTCTCCAGTGAATCGTCGCAGGAAGGGTCGGAACAATGCCCTCTGTCGCTTCATGGCCTGAAGAGCCAATGTACCACCAACCGCGCCTGCCAGGCAGGCCCCGGGGATAGAGCAGTTTATAGGCCGGCAACCAGATCGAGAGATCGGGGTACCGTCTTGCCCGTCAGCCCAGCCCTTGCGCAACCGGCAGGCCGGGTTTGATGGCCCGGCCTGCGGTAAAACACGTCCTGCAATAGCTCAGAAGAAACCGAGCGGTTTCTGGCTATAACTCACCAGCAAATTTTTGGTCTGCTGGTAATGATCAAGCATCATCTTGTGGTTCTCGCGCCCGATGCCCGACTGCTTATAACCGCCGAAAGCCGCATGCGCCGGATAGGCATGATAGCAATTGGTCCATACCCGGCCGGCCTGGATCTGCCGGCCAAAGCGATAGGCGCGCGTGCCGTCGCGAGTCCACACACCGGCGCCCAGGCCGTAGGGGGTATCGTTGGCGATCTCCAGCGCTTCGTCTTCATCCTTGAAGGTGGTCACCGACAAAACCGGGCCAAAAATTTCCTCCTGAAAAATACGCATTTTATTGTTGCCGCGAAATACCGTCGGCTGCATGTAATAACCGTTTTTCAACTCGCCGCCCAGCGCATTGCGCGCACCGCCGATCAGGCATTCGGCGCCTTCTTTTTTACCCAGGTCGATATACGAGAGAATCTTGTCGAGTTGCTCCTGCGATGCCTGCGCGCCTATCATTGTTTGTGCATCCAGCGGATGCCCTTGCTTGATGGCCTTGACTCGCTTGAGCGCACGCTCGATAAAGCGGTCGTAGATTTTCTCCTCGACCAGCACGCGCGATGGACAGGTGCAGACTTCGCCTTGATTCAAGGCGAACATGGTGAAACCTTCGAGCACTTTGTCGAAATAGCTGTCGTCGTGGTCCATCACGTCGGCAAAGAAAATATTGGGACTCTTGCCGCCCAGCTCCAACGTCACCGGAATCAGATTCGGTGTCGCGTATTCCATAATCAAGCGGCCGGTACCGGTCTCGCCCGTAAAAGCGATTTTTGCAATACGTTTGCTGGATGCCAGCGGTTTCCCCGCTTCCAGACCGAAGCCGTTGACCACGTTCAACACGCCGGGCGGCAGTAGATCTTCGATCAATTCAATCATGACCAGTAGCGACGCCGGGGTTTGTTCCGCAGGTTTCAACACCACGCAATTACCTGCGGCCAGCGCCGGGGCGAGCTTCCAGGTTGCCATCAGGATCGGGAAATTCCACGGAATAATCTGCCCGACCACACCCAGCGGCTCGTGAAAATGATACGCGACGGTATCTTCGTCGATTTCGGAAATCGATCCTTCCTGAGCCCGGATACAACCGGCAAAATAACGAAAATGGTCGATGGCCAAAGGAATATCGGCGGCCGTGGTTTCGCGTAGCGGTTTGCCATTGTCTATGGTTTCCGCGACAGCCAGGCGCGACAAATTAACTTCCATACGATCGGCGATCTTGTTCAGGATGTTCGCACGCTCGGCCGGCGTGGTTTTGCCCCAAGCACCTTTGGCCCGATGCGCCGCGTCCAGCGCCAATTCGATATCGGCTTCGCGCGAGCGCGGAATGGAGGTAAACGGCTCGCCGGTAATCGGCGAAACATTGTCAAAGTATTCGCCGCCGACGGGGGCCAGCCATTTGCCCCCGATAAAATTGCCGTATTGCTTCTTGAACGGGAACTCGGTGTTCAGATACTGCATCTCCGAATGATTCATGTGCGTGCTCCTCGCATGTTATTTGGATGTCCGACGCTGATATGCGCAGCCGGCACAGTCAATATGCGAGATGCGTGCCAGCGCAACGGCAGACGCCGAGATGCCATACCGGCGCAGGGTTGCGCCCTGAAGCCATGAGCAAGCCGTGGCATAAAGCGGAACGGATCTGCTCAAGCAAGTGTGCCGTTTTGATACACCAGGATGAGATGCTGTGGCAAAACGTGACAAGCACTTGATCGCTGACCGTCTGTCTCAAATCCCGCTGGTCTGCTCTAAAGCCCCGCGCCGCCGGAAAAAAGGCAAAACAACCGCGACGGCAAGCCCCAGGACAGCCATGCAGAGCGCCAGCCCCACAATGACAAAACCGGTCTGCTTCGGTGCCGAGAACACAGCAACCAATATACCGGCCAGCGGTTGTGTCAGGTTATTCAGCAAAATCACCAGGCCGGTGGTTTTGCCATAATCCTGGCTCGGAATAATCTGCTGCCGGGCACTGCGGATATACACGTTGAACATTTTGTCGAAACCGGTGATCAACAAAAATCCGCCGGCATAACCCCAAGACGACGGGCTCAGTCCGGCGCACAAGCCACCCGCAAAGATCGCCGTAAAAGACAGCAGGCCCAGCGTTTTTCTCGACCAGGGAGCATGGGCCACGGCCAATAAAATGATGACGGTGGCGATGGCGCCCGCGGTTTGCAGCCCGGCGTAGTATTGCCCCGATTGATGATGCAGCCCGGTCACCATCGCGGCCGAGGTGGCCAGCGTGACGCCGATGATCAGGTTTTCACCGGCGGCCAGCACAATCACTTGTTTCAAACCGGGCAAATGCAACACGTGCGCCAGCGCGGTCTTGAGCGGCAAGATCCACGGCCCCGAAGCCGGCTCGGGATGGTTCAAACGAATCCGGCTGGTGCGTTGCCACAGCGCCAACGCCATATCGGCGGCAAGAAACAGGATGGCGGCCGCGACCACCGCCCACTGCCAATGCCACCAGCCCAGCAGCAATGCCGCCAGCATCGGCCCCAACACCATCCCCATTTGATCGGCGAGCTGTGAGTAAGACAGGACTTTCTCAAAGCGCTGCGACTTGAAGATCTGCGGCAACAAGACTTCGCGCGCGACCACCCCCTGGCTGGTCAACACCCCGCAGCAGGCCGACAGCACCACCAGCCAGCCGATACCACCGAACACCGCATAGGCGGCCATGCCGCCCAAACACGCCACGGCGCGATAGATCTGGCTGACGCGCATCAATTTGAGCGGGGAAATACGGTCGCACAACGCACCCAAGAGCGGGAAGAACAGATATCTGGGCAGTGTTTCCGCGGTGAAAGCCAGGCCGGACCAGGACACTTTCCGGGTGGTCTGGTAAATCACCAACGGCACCAGGAACAGCAAGATCTGGTCGGCCAGGCGCGCCAGGAAAAGCGAGGCGAAAAAAGTTTGGGAATGAGAACGCACCGGGATTCGCTGGAATGGCTTAAATCGTGGGGATAGCCCCAATTATGGCGTGAGCCGCCTGTCGCATGGATTTTTTTGCTCGCCTTGACAAAACATGAGGGCCCATCATATTATCCAGCAATAGAATATGAGATACCCTCGCATTTCATCGAAATCGGATCATGCACCACCAAAACGTACCGTGGATGCGCCCGGGTTTGCCCGAAACCCGCACCGGTACAGCCCGGCCATTACCTACTTGGCAAAAATCGTGCTTTAAAGCACGGATGTCCACCGGCACTGAGCGGGTCCGGCCATGAGCGACACGGCCCATCCTTCTGCCGGCTCGACCGCCGTCGAGGTTCCGCATCGCCGCATGATTACCATCTCGATCATGCTGGCGACACTGATCCAGACCCTCGACAGCACCATCGCCAACGTCGCTTTGCCGCACATGCAAGGCAGCTTGTCCGCCTCGCAGGATCAAATCACCTGGGTCCTGACCTCGTATATTGTCGCCGCGGCCATTGCCACGCCGGTAACCGGGTGGCTGTGCGATCATTTCGGCAAGAAGCAGGTATTACTCGCCTCGATTTTGGGCTTTACCGCCGCGTCCGCCTTGTGCGGCGTGTCCATTTCCTTACCCATGATCGTCGGCGCGCGCCTGTTGCAAGGATTGTTCGGCGCGGCCTTGGTACCGTTATCGCAAGCCATCCTACTCGACATCAACCCGCGCGAGAAACAGGGGCAAGCGATGGCGATCTGGGGCATGGGGGTGATGATCGGCCCCATCCTAGGACCGACCTTGGGCGGATGGCTCACCGACAGCTACAACTGGCGCTGGGTATTTTTTATCAACGTGCCGATCGGCGCGTTTGCATTGTTCGGCGTGTTCACCTATATCAAACCTGAATTTATTCGACAGAACACCAAGTTTGATTTCTTTGGTTTCGCCACCCTGAGTATTGCGATCGGCTCGCTACAGGCAATGCTGGATCGCGGCGAACAACTGGATTGGTTTAGTTCGATCGAAATCTGGTGCGAAGCGCTCGCCTGCGGCATCAGTTTTCTGTATTTTCTGGTGCATACGGCAACCGCGCAGGGACGCTCGTTCTTCAATCGCCGTCTGCTGGCCGATCGAAATTACCTCACCGGCCTGGTGTTTATTTTTGTGGTGGGTGTTACGCTTTACGCTACCCGCGCCTTGCTGCCGCCTATGCTGCAAAGCCTGATGAATTACCCGGTCGCCACCGCGGGCCTGGTGATCGCGCCCAGCGGCATCGGCACCATGCTCGCCATGCTGGTCGCCGGCAAATTGATGGGCCGGGTCGATCTGCGCGCCCTGCTCTTCCTCGGCCTGGCCATCACCATCTTCTCGCTCTGGCAAATGGCGGGTTATACGATAGTCCTGTCCGAAAGCGATATCATCTGGCCCGGCGTGATCCAGGGCATCGGCCTGGGTCTGGTGTTCGTGCCGCTGAGCACCCTGACCTTTGCCACCTTGGCTCCCGCCATGCGCGCCGAAGGCACCGCCATCTACAGCCTGTCGCGCAACATCGGCAGCAGTATCGGCATCTCGATCGTGCAAACCATCCTGACCCAGCATACGCAGATTGTTCATTCATCTTTGGTCGAGCACATCACACGCTTTAATCCCCTGCTGCAGAGTGCTTCCGGGGCAGGTCCGTCGGCGACCACGCTGGCCTTATACGACCAGCAGATCAACGCCCAGGCCTCGATGATCGGTTACATCGACGATTTCAAATTCCTGATGTGGATGACGCTGCTGGTCACCCCGCTGCTGCTGCTTATCCGCACCCCAAAACAGGTCGTGGCGAGCGAGGCGGCGCATGCGGTGATGGATTGACGGGTTGATTGATGCAGCCCACAGACGCGGGGCAATGAGATCCAACCCAGCCCGGGGAGGATGTGCAAGGTAAAACCGGCGCTCCCAAGCGCCACACAAGTGACCCTCGGGAACGCCGGCAGGTACCGCGATACAGCCGCGATCAGAAGCTTATTCGGTCGCGCCGTTCGGAGCACCGCCCTTCAGCAGCTTCACCACCATCACGGTGCCGTCGCCCAGGTTATAGGTGCGCGTGTCGGTTTCATGCATCGCCACAAAATCGACCACCGAAATGCTGCGCGTTTGACCCGTCGCCACCATGCAATCACCGCTCTGGCCGCTGTCTTTCGGCGTTGCGCGGCTGATGCGCGCGTCGATGATGGTTTCGATACGGCCAGCCTTCAACGCTGACGGCACCAGCGACATGACGGTTTCATCGTTCATCGAATATTGGCTGTCCACCGGGGCGCCAGTCTGATCCTTGAACTTGCACACGGTGCTGTCGCGCGTCACGACCAGCGAACTCGACACCGGCGAGCCCAGCTTGGTGACCAAGGTTTCTTGCTTGAGTATCTTGTCGTCACGGCTGAATGTGACTTGATAACTGACGTCCTTGCTGTCGGCCGATTTGGTCAGATCATGCGAGGTGTCGGCGGCAACGCTGGTCTGAGGTGCCGCAGAGCCTGCCTGGTAGCCCGGAGCGGCAAAGCTTGCCTGGTAAGCCAAAGTCAGCAACGCGACTAAAACGATCTTTTTCACAAGAGCTCCTGTTGGAAATGGGGTTCAATGCACAAACATGGGGGGTCAATGCGCAATCTGGAAAATGCGATGGCATGAATTAGAACGCTTCGCGAGCGCGACGTCAAACAAAGATCAAATGAAGATCGAGCAAAAAACCTATCGATATCTGGCAAAATCAAGCTCGGGTGAGAGACGTCATCGCCACGGGTTTTATCTTGCCGATACGGTCGAGTACGCATCAGAATGCTTGCAAAGCATCATCTCACCACCAACTACAGCTAATATCCAGCTTGGAGCGCTGCGCGCCCGCCGCCCATGACCGTTGATTCCGCCGTTATTTTCCACTTATTTTCACTGCACTTTCTCCTCGAGGCCAAGCGCCATGACCCCGCATGACCTGACGCCCAAGCAACATCGCAGCGATACCGAAATCTCCCAGCACCGCGCCCTGACGGCTCTATATATAGTGCTCGCGGCGCTGGCATTATGGGTCGTGCGCGAATTTATCCCGGCCGTGGTCTGGGCCGGGGTGATCGCCATTGCTCTGGCGCCCGTGCGCCGCCGCCTTGAAACCTCGCGCTGGCTGCACGGCCGCGGCACGCTCAGCGCGGTCTTGCTCACGTTGGCAGTCGCCCTGTTATTTGTCTTGCCGCTGGCATTGACGGCCGCACAAGCCATCCACGAAGCCCATGAACTCAACGATTGGTGGCGGCAGGTTCAGGAGCATGGGATTCCCATGCCGGACGCACTGACGCATTTACCCTACGGCATCAAGCCGCTGACCGATTGGTGGCAAACCAACCTGGCCGCCCCACTCAACGCATCTCCCGCAGGAAAGGCACTACACGGCCATTCCATCTTCGCGGTAACCCGGGCCTTCGGCTTACGCACCGCCCATGGAGCGATGCTATTCAGCTTTATGCTGCTCACGCTGTTTTTTATCCTGCGGGCCGGCCCCAGTTTAAGCGACCGTCTGCTGCACGGCGCGCAACGTGCCTTCGGCATCGGCGGCGCCGAACTGGCGACACGCATGAGCGCCTCGGTGCGCGGCACAGTCATCGGCTTGGTGGTGGTCGGCCTCGGCGAAGGCGCATTACTCGGCATCGCCTACATGGCAACCGGCCTACCCCATGCAGCCCTGCTCGGCATGCTGACAGCCATCGCCGCCATGGTGCCCTTTTGCGCCCCGATCCCATTTGCCGGAGCCGCCTTATGGCTGTTTATACAAGGCTCAACCGCCACCGCTATCGGCCTGCTGGTCTTCGGTTTTGTGGTGGTGTTCATCGCCGAACATTTTATTCGCCCGGTATTGATCGGCGGTGCGGCGCGCCTGCCTTTTTTGCTGGTGCTGTTCGGCATTCTGGGCGGAGCGGGGACTTTTGGGCTGCTGGGGTTGTTTGTTGGGCCGGCGATTATGACGGTGTTGATGTTGTTGTGGGGGGAGTGGACGGCTTGAGATTCAAAGTAAGCGTGTAACGAATGGGAGTTTTGTGTGAAAGCGGGAAGAATATTGCGGATGAACTAGCGCAAGGCGATTAAGGCTGGCAAACTAAAGGAGAACAGTGGCAGGCCCGTAGTCCCGGCGACATTCATTGATGTTTACACGAACCCTTCATCGGAGAAACGGATGTCCACCGCAGGTGCAATTGCTTCCAAATCAAATAATTTCAAATTGCCGGCCTGGGTTACGCGCGAAAGAATCACTCTATATAGCTTGATTGTGCTGATGATCGATCTAGTCTATTTTATCCTGAGATTTGACGGCGCTTATATCTTCAAAATTCCGAACTTCACTGCGCTCGGTTGGGATTTCGCTGTGTTCTGGAGCGCCTCGTATCTCACCCTTCATAATGGTGCAGCTAGCGCGTTTAACATCGGATTGATACACCAACTTACGGCGCCCCTGCAACACGATACGCGAGGCCTTTTCCCCACGCCATGGCTTTACCCGCCGACCTTCTTGCTGGCGGTTCGGCCACTGGTCTTGTTGCCGTTTTATGCCTCCTATGCAGCGTTTGTTACGTTTGGCGTAACATTTTGCGCATTCATGTACACCCGCATGTTGAAGCCAGCGCTGGTGGTCTGGTTACCGGCGCTTGCATTTCCCGCAGTCTGGATTGCCGGGATGGCCGGGCAAAACTCGTTCCTCACCTTGGGACTGGCTGCCGGCGGCTTGATCTTCCTCGACAAACGTCCTTGGCTCGCCGGTATCTTCATCGGCTTACTTGCCATCAAACCTCAACTAGGAGTCATATTCCCGCTGGCTCTTATTTTGGGTCGTAATTGGCGCGCGCTGGCGAGCGCATGTATTACGACTACGACTTTCTGCGTGCTTGCCGGCGTCATATTGGGCTTTGACACCTACGGCCAGTTTTTTGCAGCACTGCCCTGGTTTAGTCACTTCGTTGTGGCCCATGCAGGCGCATGGCCTACCGGCATGCCGACGGGATTCGCCTTGGCCCGGCATTTTGGCTTAAGTCCCAGCGCCGCGTATCTGGTCCAAGCGATACTGGCAGCGCCAGCGGTGGCGCTGGTCATCTACCTTGCCCTTATCAGAGCTCGTCTCGAATTACGCGCCGCAGCCATTGCGGTGGCAACGCTGCTCGCGCAGCCTTACCTTCTGCACTACGACCTGATATGGCTCGCTTTGCCTATCGTTTTTCTGGTCGTCGATGGGCTTCGTCATGGCTGGCACAAAGGCGACATTCCTGTATTAATTTTGGTTTGGCTCGTGCCTATCGCATACTATCTTCCACCGGAGTGGGAGTTTTCGCAAAATATACCCATCGTAATGTTGGCAATTCTCATACTTATTTTTCGGCGCTGCCGGAATGCCCCGACAGAACCGGTACTTGGTCACGAGCTTGGCGCATTGATTTGAATCTCGGCCCGACTGGATTGAGCCGAGAAAAGACTCTGTCGGCGACGCACAAGCCATGACCCGTCGCGATCCTGATCAAACGAAAACTTCAAAGACCCGATGAGCGCATATTCATCCGAGCGACAAGACAGAAAATCGCTAATTTCGCTGGTGATCCCTTGCTACAACGAGGGATTGGCGGTCGAGAATCTGTTTCTGCGGATCACCCCTGTACTGACCGCACTCGGGGAATTCGACTTCGAGATTGTCTGCGTCAACGACGGCAGCACTGACGACACCCTGGTCAAACTGCTTGCTTTAGTCGAACAAGATCCGCGCCTGGTGATACTCGACCTATCGAGAAATTTCGGCAAGGAAGCCGCTCTCACGGCAGGGCTGGACCAAGCAATGGGCGACGCGATCATCCCCATTGATGCCGACCTGCAAGATCCACCTGAACTGATTCCGCGCTTGATCGAACAATGGCGGAAAGGTTATGAAGTGGTTTTAGCCAAACGTGCAAACCGCGATAGCGATTCTTATCTGAAGCGCAACACTGCCCGGCTATTTTATCGCATGCACAATGCCCTGTCCGACCTGCACCTCCCCGAAAATGTCGGAGATTTCAGACTTATCGACCGGCAAGTATTGGACGCGCTCAAGCAGTTGCCGGAAAATCGCCGCTTTATGAAAGGCTTATTTGCTTGGGTGGGATACAAAACCACCACAGTGGAATACACCAGGGTCCCGCGCCTCGACGGCATCTCGAAATTCTCCGGCTGGAAACTATGGAATTTTGCGCTTGAAGGGATTACCAGTTTCAGCACAATACCCTTGCGCTGCTGGACCTATTGCGGCACCGTCATCTCTTTATTGGCTTTTATCTATGGCTTGGTGACCATTATAAAAACACTGATCCGTGGTATCGATATGCCAGGCTATGCTTCCTTGCTAACCGTCATGTTGTTTCTCGGCGGTATTCAATTGATCGGCATCGGGGTGCTCGGCGAATATATGGGCCGCATCTATCTGGAAACGAAAGGCAGACCGATCTATCTGATTCGTCGCCAATATCGCCGTAAGCAAGATTAGCGGCAGCGTGGCCATGCCCAATTTCAAGCGTTTTGCGATTTATGTGGCGGTCGGTGCGGCGGGCACCACTTGCCAATATGCAATATTGGTCGGGCTGGTGCAAACCGGCTTGGCACGACCGGTATTGGCGTCATCCTTGGGGGCGTGCGTCGGTGCCGTCGTCAACTATGGGCTGAATTATCGGATCACTTTCAACAGTCATGCCGGCATCGCCAGAAGCGCCAGCCGCTTCGCGTTGATCTCCTTAGCCAGCTTGGGGTTGAATGCAGCTCTGATGCACCTGATGACGGTTCGCTTCTCTTTCAACTATGTGTTGGCACAGCTACCCTCGACAGCACTGGTCTTGGCCCTCGCCTATTCCGCCAATTTGTTGTGGTCCTTCAAGTCTCACGGGACCGCGGCGAATTGAGTCGGGATGCCACGACACATCAACGGTGACCGAATCATTATCGGCAGTCACCGTCGGCTCCCCAACTGCATGAGAATAATTCCTGCCTAAGGCGCATTCACCGGCGGCGAAATCATTTTTACGACGCCCATATCGACAGTGATCTGCGACGGATAATCATAGGCCGCCCTGGTGGATATATCCACCACGTCCCCAATCAAGCCGTTATACAAAAGCAACCCTTTGCTTGATGAATTCGCCGTTACGGCACCTCGATCGTACTGGTCCTTGGTACAGTTGACCACAAGATCGGTATACGCACGCCGAACCGTGACTCGAGCAGGTGTGTGGATAACCCAAGTCCCTTTATCGTTCATCAGCGAACACGTGGCGCCCGTAACCTGCTCGTAACCGTGGGTCGTACTGACATAAATCGTTTGGTACTCGCC
>Ga0302316_10000671_pt1 | contig 29272 bp, 31 predicted proteins | sample III_Palsa_N3_2_FD_200456 | JGI IMG/M metagenome (GOLD analysis project Ga0302316, IMG submission 200456) | Peat permafrost microbial communities from Stordalen Mire near Abisko, Sweden - III_Palsa_N3_2 | ecosystem: Environmental > Terrestrial > Soil > Palsa > Peat permafrost | place: Sweden...
GCTAGTCCTACCATTGAACGAGAGGGCAATACAGACAAGTTGTAACGGCAGCTGCAGGCTCGGCGGGAGCCACAATCAGCCGCCTTATTGAGTGTACGGGGAGTGGGGCAAAGAATCAACCTCGCAACAACTTACTCCTCGCGCAGGACTTCAAGCGGCTTCTGGCCTAAAATGCGGTGGCTTGCAAGCCAACCTGCGGCAACAGTGAGCGCAGCGGTTGTTAGCCACGCGCCGAGGTTCATCCAAGGCTGGAAGTGGTAGTCAAAGTGGATGACGCGCAGCAGAATGAGACGCGCGAGAATGTTGGCGAAGATGAGGCCGACGAATCCTGCGACAAGACCGAGCACGGCGAATTCGATCGAAAAGATAGTGGCGATGCGGGGTCGCGTGGCGCCGAGTGTCTTGAGAACGACCACTTCTCGGATGCGGCGATAGCGTGTACCGGCGATCGAGCTCGCAAGAATAACGATGCCCGCGAAAATGCTGAAGGCCGCAAGGAATTGAATGACGTAAGTGATCTGCAGGATGACCTGGCGGATGGTTTCAAGCGTCGCCGCTACGTTGATGACGGTGATCGTGGGGAAGCTTTGATAGAGCGCGCGCAGGAGCGGTTCAGTGGCGGCGGGGTCGCAATGTACGCCACCATACCAAACGACGGGCAGGCCAGCGAGAACCGGCGCGGGGAAGACAAACTCAGCCCGCGAGAAGGCGTGGCGGCTGTCGGCTTCGTAGACCGCGACAACGGTCGCGGTAAACTGCGCGTCCTGTGCGGCGAAGGTCATCTGCTGGCCCGGCTTTATGCCGAGGCGGTCGGCCTCCATGCGTTCGACTGCAACGAGTGGATGCTGTGCGGAGGCGGCGGATTGCTGCGCGGTCCACCAATCGCCGCGGACGACCTTATCACCAGCGGGTGGTGTATCTGCGGTCGGCGCCCAGGTGAGGTTGAGCGATTGCAACATGCGGCGCGGCATGTGTTGCAGCTTGAGCTGGAATGCGGGGACGCCGTCGATGGCGATGAGCCGCGAGCTGACTACGGGGATGATCTCGGGCGTTCCGTGGACGCCGGGTTGCTGCGCGAGAACGGTGCGTACGCCGGCGACTTCGTCGGTGGAGATATCGATGAGAAAGATGTTTGGCAGGTTCGCGGCAGTGGAGATCTGCATCTCCTGCACGACGGATCGTTGCGCGATGTAGACCGTCACAATCTGCATTACGCCCAGGCCGAGAGCAGCCAGCAACGCGGCGGAGGGATTGCCGGGGCGGTAGAGGTTGGAGAGGCCGTGGCGCAGCGCGGAAGGGAGATGCAAGCGCGTGTGGCTGAGGAAGAAGCGAAGCAGATAGAGCGTGAGTGCGGACATCGCGAGCAAGACTAGAAGCACAACTACCAAGCCCGCGGCGAAAATCCCGCCGACCTGGCGTGAGTCTGATACGCGCGCGGCGAGGAAGGCGAGGCCGGCGAGGATGAGCACGATGGCTCCGAGCTGCGCCAGCGAGCCGCGAAGTTTGCGCGCGAGGCGTGTGGCGAAGGGGTCATCGCTAACCTCAACGGCACGTCGCAGGATGAGGATTGGCCGCACGCCACGGATATCTAGCAGCGGCGGCAGCGTAAAGAGCAGTGTGGTGAGTAAGCCCGCGCCGAGACCGATGGCGTAAGAGCGTGGATCGAGGCGGAAGTCCGGTGTGATGTGCAGCAGCTTGGCGAGAAACAGCGGGAAAACCAACTGCACGCCGATGCCGAGAACGACGCCGAGCAGGCCTCCGGCAAGGCCCAGCAGCAGCGTTTGGAAGAGATAGATCTTCATGATCTCGCCGGAGCGTGCGCCGAGAGATTTCATAATGGCGATTGAGTCCAGACGCTGCTGCAAATGCGCGCGCATGGCCATCGCTACACCCACAGCGCCTAGCACCAGCGCTACCAAAGACATCAGGGAGAGCAGGCCGGTCGCACCGTCGAGACCCTTGGTGAGGGCGGGATTTGCTTCGCGGTAGTCGGTGATCTGCGCCTCGGGCAACAGCGTCTCAAACTGAGACTTCAACGCAGCTACATCTTCGTCGGATCGTGCGGCTGCGGTCTTTATTGCGGGCAGCTTGAAGAGATATCGGCGTGATGCGTGCGAGCCGGCGGCGAGCAGTCCCGAGCTTGCCAGCGCAGCGTGTGAGAGCAGAACGCGCGGCCCGGCGGCAAAGCTACCGGAGAGACGGTCGGGCTCTTCCTCGACTACTGCCGTGATGCGATAGGCGTGGTTGCCGAGCTTGATGGAGTCGCCAATTTTAAGATGCAGGCGCAGCAAGAGATCATCACCAACAGCGACGGTATCGGGCGTCAGCGCGTGATCCAGCGGCATTGTGGGCGAGAGGACGACATCGCCGTAAAACGGATACTTGTCTGGATCCACAGCCTTGAGCGAGACGAGCAGCGGGTCGAGCGAGGTTGCTGAAGAGGCCATCGACATCAGCTCGGCGACCTGCGTCATTTGCACGCCTGTAATTGTGATTTTGTCGAGGCCGGCTTGCTCCTGCGGCGTAGGCTGGCGGGTGGTCTTCGCGGAGAGATCCGCGGCCATGATGCTGCGTGCGCGCAATAGCAACATCGAGTGAAACGACGCCGAGAAGCCGCGCACGCCCGTGAGCGCTGCGACGCCGATTGCTACCGAAAGAATGACGAACACGAACTTACCGCGCGAGGCGCGCAGCTCGCGGGCAGCGATGCGAGAGGCGGTGGAATAGCTGAGGCTGGCCAACGTTGTTCCCCTCCCCTTTAGAGGTGCGCCGTGGATGGAACCTGGTGAGCATCGCCAACGACAAGGCCGTCGCGCAGAGTGATGACTCGCGTGGCATGTGCTGCGAGTGCGGGATCGTGCGTGACCAGTACCAGAGTGGTGCCTTCCGCGTGATTCAGCGAGAGCAGGAGATCGAGCACGGCCTGGCCGTTATTGGTATCCAGGTTGCCGGTGGGCTCATCGGCCAGCACGATAGGCGGCCGCAGGATGAAGGCGCGGGCCAGCGCGACGCGCTGCTGTTCGCCGCCGGAGAGCTGTACCGGATAGTGATCCAGCCGCGCGGTCAGACCGACGGACTCGAGCAGTTGGCGCGCGCGGTCGAGGCCTGCCTTGCGATTACCCGTGGTGTCGTTCAGTTCGTAGGGCAACAGCACGTTTTCAAGCGCGGTCAGCGTAGGAATTAGCTGATAGCTCTGAAAGACGAAACCGATGGTGCGTCCGCGAAGCTGCGCCAGCTTGTCTTCGGGAAGATAGCTGATGGCGGTGCCGTTGAGATGCACGTTGCCGGAGGTGGGATTGTCGAGGCCGGCGAGCAGGCCGAGCAGCGTTGACTTGCCCGAACCCGACGCACCCATGATCGCGGCAAACTCGCCGCGTTCAATGGTGAAGTCGATGCCTTTGAGAATTTCTACGTTGCTGGTGCCGGTTCGCAGCGACTTTCGCAGCGCGTCCACGACGATCATCGGGTTCTTTCCAGTTCCAGGTTCGTTCGTTTCGAGCAAAGGGTGCGGACCTCTCGGTAGAATTGGAATGTGCAGCGATCTGTCGTTTCCCCTATCTTAGCTGGCCTCAGCGCTTTCGTCTGCGCTGCATGCTTATTCGGCTGCAAAGCCGACAACGGCAAGGCCGATCCGGGCATTAGCTCGCAGGTCACGATTCAGCAGCCTGTAATGGCTCAGGTGCCGGATGGCCGGCCGGTCATCGTGTGCTTTGGCGATAGCCTTACCGCGGGCTTTGGCACCGATCCGGGGCAAAGTTATCCGGATGCGCTACAGAAGATCCTCGACGAGGCAAACTACCCGTATCGGGTGATCAACGAAGGCGTAAGCGGCAACACGACCAAGGATGGGCTCGATCGCATCGGGCGCGTTCTTGCGCTGCATCCAGTGTTGGTGGTGGTGGAGTTCGGCGGGAACGATGGCCTGCGCGGGCTACCGCTGGAGCAGACCAAGAGCAACCTTGCGAGCATCATCGAGCAACTGCTGGCAGCGCGCACCAAGGTCGCGTTGGCGGGCATTACGCTGCCGCCCGACTATGGCCCGGATTACATTGCAAAGTTCAACGCGATGTATCCAGCGATGGCGAAGCAATACCATGTGCCAATGCTGCCGTTTCTGCTACAGGGGGTCTATGGTGTGCCTGGCGATATGCAGGACGACCAGACCCATGCCACCGCGCAGGGAAACAGGCAGGTTGCGGCGAATGTTGCAGGCTTGATTGAGCCGATGCTGAAGCACTAGCCCAGCACGATCTCCGGCTGAACCAGTGTGCCGGCAATGCGGCGCGCGATGGCCAGCAGGTCTCGTGGGCCGCTGAAGACCTTGAGTTGCGCCGCGTTCGAGAACTCCGGCACATTTACCTGCATACCGTTGCGGATGCGGCCCGCGGTCTGTTCGTCAACCATCACAGAAGGCATCTCCGGCAGCAGCGCTCGCGGGTGCGGCAGACGCGCCTCGATCTCGGCCGGAGCGAGCGATTTAAGTTCCTCGAGCGTGATTGCTTGATCCAGCGAAAATGCCCCCGCCTTTGTACGGCGCAGCGACGACAGATGCGCGCCGCAACCAGCCATTACGCCGAGTTCTTGCGCGACCGAACGCACATAACCGCCAGCAGAGACGTGCATCGCGAAATCGGCTGTATCGCCTTCGAGGCTTGTGATCTCGAACCTATGGATGAAGATGCGTGCCGGTTTGACGGGCACATCCTTCCCCGCGCGAGCGAGCTTGTGCGCGGGTACGCCGTTGATCTTCTTCGCAGAAAAAACCGGCGGCATCTGGTCCATTTCGCCATGGAAGTGCTGCGCGAGAATGCACAGCTCCTCCAGTGATTGCGTCAGCGGCGCTGGCTCGGTTGAAGGCGTGCCATCGGCGTCGAAGCTGTCGGTCGCAAAGCCGAAGCGGATGGTGCCTGTGTACTGCTTCTCCGCTTTACCGAAGAACTGCGCCAGCCGCGTGTACTTGCCGAGCAGCAGCGGTAGCACGCCGGTTGCCATAGGATCGAGCGTGCCGAGATGCCCGACGGAGCGCTCGCCGGTGGCGCGGCGCACGATCGCGACGACATCGTGCGAGGTCATCCCCGCAGGTTTATCAAGAACTAAAAGGCCATTCATAAACAGGGTTCCTAGCGGGAGCGTTCAACAAGCGACAGGAACTCGTTGCGGGTTTGCAGTTGCGATTTGAAGACACCCAGCATCGCGCTCGTGACCGTGCTGGAGCTTTGTTTTTCCACGCCGCGCATCATCATGCAGAGGTGTTGTGCCTCAAGCACCACGCCAACGCCCTGCGGCTGGATCGCTTCGTCAATCGCCTCCGCAACCTGCTGCGTAAGGCGCTCCTGCACCTGCAACCGACGTGCGAAGACATCCACAATGCGCGGAATCTTGCTTAGCCCGATCACCTTGCCGTTCGGCACATAAGCAATGTGCGCTTTACCGAAGAACGGCAACAGATGGTGCTCGCATAAGGAATAAAACTCGATATCTTTTACGATCACCATCTCGTCGTAATCCACATCAAATAGCGCTTCGTGCAGCACTTTCTCAATGGATTGGTGATAACCGTGCGTGAGGAAGGTCATGGATTTCTCCATGCGCTCGGGCGTGCGCAACAGGCCGTCACGCGCCGGATCTTCGCCGACCCGCGTCAACAACTCGGCATATAACTGCTGCATCGTGGCGCTGCCGAGGGCGACGTTTGCCGCTTCATGTGCGACTTGCGCGGGCGTCTCACCGCTGCGTTCGGGGCCTGGCGCTTCAATGGGTAACTTCGTAATCATCTGCTCTTCGATCCTACTCTTCGTGTTTTATGGGAGCACCTTCGCCGAAATAATCAAAGGCATTGTTGCCCGTCTCTTCGATACGGATTCGTTCCAGCGTTGCGTGCGGATACCGCGCAAAGATCCGCCATAGTTCCAGGCATAGATTTTCGGTTGTGGGCACGAGATCGAGAAAGCACTCCAGCGTATTGAGGTTCGCGTGGTCGAACAGGTCGAGCAACTCGCCTTGTGCAAAGGCATCCAGATCACCGAGATTGGTGACCATGCCGGTGGTCTTATCCACGGGGCCGGAAAGCGTAATTTGCACCGCATAATTATGCCCATGCCCAAAGGGGTTATTGCACTTGCCGTAGACCTCACGGTTGCGCTCCGGTGTCAGCGCATCGACATGCAGCCGATGCGACGCCGCAAAGTGATAACGGCGCGAGAGATGCGCGATAGGGCGACTCATGCGCCTTCTCCATAGAAGTCCGCAAAGAGATCGGCCATCTCATAGATGCGTACACGATGCAGTTTCGCGCCGGGAATCTTGCCATCAAGACGCCGCCAGATGGCGATCGCGATGTTCTCCGTCGTTGGCACAATATGCTTGAACTCGGGAACCTCGTGGTTCAGGTGGCGGTGGTCGTAGACCGAAACCACCTCCTGCTCCATGATGTCTTTCAGCTGCTTCAGGTCCACAACAAAGCCTGACACGGGATCAACATTGCCCTGCACCGTGACCTCCAGCGTGTAGTTGTGTCCATGGCCCTGACGGTTAGAGCATTTGCCGAAGACGCGTTCGTTCTCGGTCTCGGTCCAGGCATCGTTCCAGTAGAAGTGGGCGGCGGAAAAATCGGCTTTGCGGGTAAGAAGAATCATAAGTGGTCAATCAGGCACAACAATGGTTGGATGCAGAAGATTCGGCACAGATGCAATCAGCGGCCGGAGCGATAAACCCTTCCCTTCCACCCTACCTGATGGAAGACCTTGTGGTTCATCCAGCTGCGGACCAGCAGAAGAATGAAAAGCGGCAACGCGAAAACGGAGATGGCGCAATCGACGAAGCTGAAGTTCGAACGCGCAACACGGCTGTAAAACCGCCAGAGGTTGCGCAACCACAGCACCAGGATCGCCCCCTGCTGCCAAAGAACCAGGTGGGGATACAGGAATAAAAGCACCGGAAGCAGCAGCAGCAAAATATCCAATAGACGCCATGCTGCCAGCACTAGAGCATGCGGAAACAGCAGTGCAAGATTCTTCGTCCAGCCTTCAAACATATCGCCAAATCCGCGATACATCCTCGTGCTCAACGCATCGGGAGCATACCGAAACCACAGATTCCGCTTTGATCGTTTGATGTTGTACGCAAGATCGACGTCCTCCAACACTGACCGCCCGACCATACGATGGCCACCGACCGCAAAGTAAGCCTCGCGCTCCGCCAGCAGAAACTGCCCGTTCGCCGCCGCCACATGCTTGGCCGGATCGTTCACCTCGGCCGGCTGATACACACTCGCCAACTCAGAAAATATCAGCGGCATCAGCGACCGCTGCCAGAAGCCGTGCACAATCTGCCGTGGCGAGTACGAGAGCAGCGCCGCATTATGTTTATTCGCCTCATGCATCGCCCGGACGAGGTCGCCTGGCTCGTGCACGGTATCCGCATCCGTAAACAGCAGCCACCGGCCCCGCGCGCTCTGCGCACCGGCCCAGCAGGCGTTGGTCTTGCCGGTAAAGGCGCGCTGCGTGGCGCGAAGCTCCAGCGGCGGAGCCTCCAACATCTGCATTCCTGCTCGACCTGCGGCAGCCTCCAGCGCAATCGCACGCGTGCCGTCGGTGGAGTCATCATCCACGACAATCAGCTCCCAATCGCTGCCCAGCGCAAAGACCGCACCGTCCTGCTCCAACAGCGACGCCAGACACGCAGGCAGATTCGCCGCCTCATTCCGCGCCGGGATGATCACACTCAGCTGCGGCCTGTAGATAGCATCCTCCGATTCGACCTCCGGCGTAGTTCGCGGCGTCACCCGCTCGTCCTCTATCGGAAGCCCCAGGATCGGGCTCAGCTTCGTCGTTGCGTTGGGAGATTGGGCCACAGCTTCGTATTATAGGAACCGATGGGCTTTCCACGCACAAAACAACTCGCAAGCGCCCTCGCGCTGCTTCTGCTCACCGCAGGCTGCGACCGCAACGACCACCCGCAGAACATCGGCCGCCCCGCGCCGGAGTTCACCCTCACCGACGGCACCCACTCGGTCGACCTCAACAAACTCCGCGGCCACGTAGTGCTGGTCAATCTGTGGGCAAGCTGGTGCGCCCCCTGCATCGACGAGCTGCCCAGTCTCCTCGCCCTCCAGCGCCAGATGCCTGGCCTGGTCATCGTAGCCATCAGCATGGACCAGGACGACGACGCCTACCGCCGCTTCCTCGCCCTTCACCACGTCGATCTGCTCACCATTCGCGACCCCTCGGCACGCATTAACACCCTCTACGGCACTGCCCAAATCCCCGAAACCTACGCCATCGACAGCAACGGCATCCTGCGCCGCAAGTTCGTCAGCGCCCAGGACTGGACCAGCCCTGAGATCGTCGACTACCTGCACCGCCTCGGTGCCTGACCCACTCACTGGTAAAATCGAACCATGACGCAGCTTGACGTAATGTATCGCTACGGCGCACCGCCCGCCGAGGCCGCCATGATGGCCCTCAGCCGCGTGCGCGAGGTCTACGGAATCCGCTCGCTCGCCTTCAACGAGGCCGAAAAGACCGTCCGCCTGGAGTACGACGCCACCCGCCTCACCGAGCCGATCATCCACCAGCTTCTCCGCCGCTCCGGCCTCGATATCGTCGAGCGCGTCTCGCTCATCCCACCCCAGCCCGAGCCTGAGCCGGTAGCTGCCGCCCCAGCGGCCTGAAGGGGTTGATGCAAGCCCCCAGTTCGGTTATTCTTACTTAGTTGCACTTCTGCAATGTGCGCCCGTAGCTCAGCTGGATAGAGCGCCTGGCTACGAACCAGTAGGTCGGAGGTTCGAATCCTTCCGGGCGCACCATAAAACACCCCCTCTTTCCCAACGGGCCTCAGCGGATGGATCACCGGAACACCGAATTCATGTCGGAGTCAGCGATCGAATCCATCAGCGGCAGCGATCAACGCACATTTCTGGAATTTACAGAGAGTCTGCCGCACCTCGTGTGGATCACCGATCCCAGCGGTAACTTCCTTTACACCAATACAAGATTCCGCGACTACGCCGGGTTTGACCCAGGCGATGGCCGCCCCGCCGGCAGCATGGAGATGGTGCATCCGGACGAAGTACCAGCCATAAGCGAGCGCTGGACGCATTCCCTAACCACAGGCGAGCCGCTGGAGGTGGAGTACCGTCTCCGCCGCTACGACGGCCAGTACCGCAGCTTTCTGGCACGCGGCGTCGCCGTACGCGACGATGCCGGCGAGATCGAACGCTGGATCGGTACCTGTGTCGACATCCACGACCAAAAGCTCTCGGAAGAGGCGCTACGGCGCAACGAAAAGCTGGCGACTGCCGGTCGCCTTGCCGCCAGCGTTGCCCATGAGATCAACAACCCGCTCGAAGCCGTAACCAACCTGCTCTATCTGCTGGCCAGCAACCCATCGCTGGACCGCTCCGCCCGCGAGTATGTGAATACAGCCCAGCAGGAGCTTGCCCGTGTCGCCGAAATTACCACGCAGATGCTGCGCTTCCACCGGCAATCCACCGGCCCGGCTCCAGCGCGCATTGCCGACATGCTGGACTCGATTCTCTCGCTCTATCGAGCACGTATCCTCTCCGCCGAAATCCAGCTTAGCCGCGACTACGACTTCACAGAGCCGCTGACCTGCCTCACCGGAGACATTCGCCAGGCCTTCGCAAACCTCATCGGCAACGCCATTGATGCCACACCCCGCAACGGCAGGCTGCGTGTGCGGCTATGTCACTCGCGCGACTGGAAGACCCGACGCAAGCTCGGCATCCGCGTCTCAATCGCCGACACCGGTCGTGGAATCGACCGCCTCAATATCAAGCAGATATTTGAGCCGTTTTTCACAACCAAGGGCATCACCGGCACCGGTCTCGGGCTGTGGATCACCCGCGACCTGATCGAAAAACGCTCGGGAAAAATCTCCCTGCGCAGCACCACCAAATTCGGCGCAAGCGGCACCGTCTTTTCTATCTTTCTGCCCTTCGAGGCCGAGCATACCGCCGTGCAGCCCTAAGCAACCAGGTTCCTCTTCGCCGTCACGGCAATAATCAGTTTGCGCAACTCATCCGCCACACGAATCTCATTCGCCGACCATGGTGCCGACGTTCCTTCGACTTTTTCCTTCCAAACGGCAAACGATTTGCGAGGGCTAAGCCGAAAGCCGTCATCGCTCATCATGGCCGGCTTGGTCGGGTCGCCACCCCAGTGCACGGTCTGCGCGACCTCTGGACGGAAAAACAACACATAGCTCTCCGGATCAGTCTTCACCTTCAGCGCAATCACGCCAGATGCTGTCTCCAGCACATCGCGCGATGCATCATAGTGGTTCCTGATCGAACGCGTCGTGAACGTTGCCGGCACATGGGCTTCACGCAGCGAACGGACAAGCGCGCGCGTATCTTCGAGACTCGGAGTAATGCCGACCGCCTGAAACTTGTCGCCCGTAACCACAGCAGCGCCACCACAGGGAATGAGGTCTAACAGGTTCGGCGACCCCGTCACCAGTCCCAGTAGCGGATTCGGCGAAGCAGCCATCAGCTCCAGCAGCTTAGCCTCCAGTCCAATGGCCTGGGCGCTGAATGCAGCCTCCGCTTCCACTTCGCGCCGTGTGATCTCACCCGACAGCACCTGCCCCAGAAACAAGCACGCATTGCGAGTCTCAAATGGAATGAAGCGCGGCGAAAAATGATGGCACGACACCAACCCCCACAGTTTGCCCTCGCGCACAATCGACACAGACATCGACGCCGAAACACCCATATTCACCAGGTACTCACAGTGAATCGGCGAGACACTGCGCAGGCTCGTGTAGGAAAGATCGGTTGGCCGCTGCGAAACAGGATTGATCACCGGCACAAGCTGAACCGGCGTATAAGGAACCTCCGGGATAACGCGAATCGGGGTAAGCAGATACAGCCGCCGCGCCTGCTCCGGGATATCGCTCGCCGGATACCACAGCCCCAGATACGGCTCGGCCCCTTCGACCTTCGACTCCGCAACGACCTCTCCTTCGCCGCTCGCGGAAAACCGATAGATCATCACGCGATCGAAGCCGCAGATGGTGCGAAGCTCCTCAGCCGCTGCCTCCAGCACCTCACTCAACTTCGCTGCAATCTGTAGCCGATTCGTCGCCGCAGACACAGTCTTGTAGAAATCCCTGAAGTAGTGCGTGTTCGGTGGCGCGTTTGGCTCAAGCTCCAGAACGCAAAAGCCATCGTGCCGATGCACAACCCCATCCAGCAGAAGGCCGTTCTTCTTGGAAGACAACTGTAGTTGGACCGGATTGCCCTCGCGAGGATCGCTTATAGCGAACGCTCGCTGCAGACGCCCTATCTGCTCCGCATCCAGAAACGCCCTCAACCCTTCCGCCTCGCATTGCTCCGGCGTCGCATCGACGAAGTCGTGGATGTTCTCGCTCACCTGCACAACCTTCAGGTCGAGCTCCTCCAACACCAGCAAGACGCCATGCGGTTGAATCGCCCCCGGAATGTGAATCGGTTCGCGTGCGCAGTTGTCGAGATTGACGATCTCTTCCTTCATGATTCTCCCTATGCCCCTATTTCTTGCTTAACCCAATCTCAAAGTATCGAAACATCCCAGCCGCGGCATCGGCAGCCGCATCCGGATCGTACACCTGCTCTTCCAGCCCTGCGAGAAACCGCTTCCACTGTCGGCTGGTGTTCTCTCCGTCACCAAAGAAAAATGCCGCGCCGTGCTGCTGATCCAACTGCAACTTGTCTTGTATCTCGCGGTAGATCACCTGCCCGCCAAGCTGCGAACCCTCAATCACATACAGCGCACCAAGTATCGCATCGGGTTTTGCAAGGTCGGGCAGCTCCGTCGCGGCAGGCACGGCCGCAACCTCTGCCTCGCTCACACCAAGCGCCCGCAGATCGCCTTCCAGTAGCGGCACTCGCGCACGCTGCGGATACATAGCCAGTTCACGAACCGCTGCTGGCGCGCCTGTCAACGCCACCTCAAACGTCCGGTAGAGCGATAAATAGCCCTCCAGCATCTGCCGGTAGCCTTCCCGCGACGCCAGCGCGCGTCCCAGGTCCACGCCTGACTCCACCTGATCATGCAGCGCCCGGGTTCGGGCACGAAGAACTCCAAGAACGCTTGGTTGCGGCTCAGCGACTGCAAAAGACTCTAACGGCATGTTGAACTCCTGACACGCTATTGTCGCCCGCGCCGGCAGCGCGCGCCAAAAGCAGGCGAAACACCGCTCTCGTCAGAGTGCAAGGGCCTGCTGATTTGCCAGCAACGCTGCAAACTGTGCCGCAGGTACCGGCCTGCTGAAGTAATACCCCTGCGCCTCTTCACACTCGTGAGCTTCAAGAAAAGCCAGCTCTTCCGCGGTCTCGACTCCCTCGGCCACAATTCTCAACTTAAGGCTCTGCGCCATGCTGATGATAGCGCTGACGATCGTCGTCTCATCTGGCGTCGTCGTAATCTGCCGGACGAAAGACTGATCGATCTTCAAGGCGTCGAGCGGAAACTTCCTTAGATAGCTGAGGCTCGAATACCCTGTTCCAAAATCATCGATAGCCACCTTCACCCCGCCTCCTCGCAGCATCTGCAAAACCACCGCCGTAATCTCCGCCCGCTTCATCAGCGCACTCTCGGTTACCTCTACCTCCAGGCAGGTTGGGTCGAATCCGGTCTCTTCCAGGGTGTCGAAGACACCCTGGAGAAACCCTTCCTGCTGAAACTGTATCGCTGAAACGTTCACCGCCATGCTTATCTCAGGAAGACCCGCATCCACCCACGCCTGCGCCTGTGTGCAGGCTTCGCGCAGCACCCATTCTCCGATCGGCAGAATCAGACCACAGTCCTCCGCCACCGGAATAAACTGTGCCGGCGAGACCGCACCGCGCGTCGGGTGCGTCCAGCGTATCAACGCCTCAGCACCCGTAATGGCACGCGTTCGCAGGTTTATCTTCGGCTGATAATGCAACGCAAACTCATTTCGCTCCAGCGCGCGACGAAGGCTCTCTTCAATGGATTGCCGCTCGACGGCACGGACATTCATCGCCGCTTCAAAAAATTGATAACTCTGTCGCCCGTTCTCCTTGGCCTGATACATCGCCGTATCCGCGTTTTGTATCAGCGTCTCCACATCCAGACCATCCTCGGGATATACGCTGATCCCGATACTCGCTGTGACATGGAGTTCGTGATTATCGATACTGTGCGCCTCGGAGATCGCCTCCAACATCCTTCTGGCTGCGAGCGCCGCGTCCTGCGCGTTCTCCACTGCCGGCAAGAGCATCACAAACTCATCCCCGCCCTGCCGGCTGACCGTGTCCACCGCGCGAATACATTCAACCAGACGCTCTGAGATGGATTGAAGCAGCTTGTCTCCGATCGCATGCCCCAGCGAATCATTAATGTGCTTAAACCCATCAAGATCCAGAAACAATACAGCCACTTGGTAGGAGTGACGTTGCCCCAATGCGATAGCTTGGCTCACACGATCATTCAGCAACAGGCGATTGGGCAGTCCCGTCAGGAAATCGTGCTCTGCAGAGTGCGCGATCTGCTCGCTCATCGCACGCGCGGCGCTCACATCGCGAAAGACAATCACCGCACCAATGACCTCTCGCTCACGATTGCGGATCGGCGAGACAGAATCTTCAATCGGAACCTCGGTGTCGTCGCGTCGAACCAGCATCGAGTCTGAAGGCAGATGCTCCGTTCGGTTATCTCCCATCACCCTTTCCATGGGGTCAGGGATCACCTCGCGGGTTGTTGCATTGATGATACGAAGCACCTCAGCTATCGGTCTGCCATTGACTTCGAGGAAAGACCACCCCGTCAGCGTCTCCGCAACAAGATTCAGAAACGTAATGTTTCCTTCGATATCCGCGCAAACAACGCCATCTCCAATACTGTCGAGCGTCACCTGAGCACGTTCTTTTTCAGTAAACAAGGTCTCTTCGATCACCTTGCGCTCGACAGCATAGCGCATCGCGCGCAATAACTCGCGCGGCTCTATCTGCCCTTTAGTCAGATAGTCCTGCGCGCCTTCCTGCATGGCTTGCAGCGCGACGGAGTCATCATCCAGACCGGAGAGCACCACCAGCGGCATATGGGGCGACGCAATGCGGGCTTGCCTCAGTGCGTCCAGCCCATGGGCATCTGGTAAACCCAAATCCAACAGAACAATATCGATGGCATTGGCTGCAAGACAAATCTTTGCCTCACGCATGCTCTCCACATGGACCACCTCCATGCCGCGAAATCCCTCCTCGCGGAACATGCGACGGAGCAGGAGAGCATCTCCTGGGTTGTCTTCAACGAGCAACACCGTCTTGATCGAACTCTTGACCATCCGCCCTACCTTTGCTGCGGTAATTTGACCTTCGTTGTCCAGAAATCGTTGATACTCTTCACCACACTCTCAAAGTCTTCTAACTGTACAGGCTTGTTAAGATAGCAGTTCGCCTGCAACTCATAGCTCTTCTTGATATCCGCCTCTGAATCCGAGGTAGTCAGAATGATCGTGGGAATCGTCTTCAGATCGTTATCCTTCTTGATCTGCGCCAGCACCTCCCGTCCATCCATCTTCGGGATATTCAGGTCAAGCAGGATAAAGTCGGGCCGTGGCGAACCCACGAATAGCCCCCTCTTCTTCAAAAAATCCATCGCTTCTACGCCGTCAACAGCAACGTGAAGCCTGATGGATTCATTGGTCTCGCGAAATGCGTCTCGCGTCAACCGCACATCCCCGGGGCTGTCTTCCACTAATAGAACTTCTACGGGCATAATTTCCTCCGGGAGTGAGATCATGCGGCACTCCCCTCAACCGCTGTAAGGTCAAAGTGAAAAGTTGAACCCTCGCCAAGAGTCGACTGAACGCTTATGGATCCGCCATGACGTTCCACGATCTTCTTGCAAATAGCCAACCCAATACCGGTGCCCGCAAACTCTTCTCGCTTATGCAGCCTTTGGAACATGCCAAAGATTCGTTCGAAGTATTGCGGTTCGATACCAAGTCCGTTGTCCCCAACAGAAAACTCCCATCGCTTACTCCTGTTTTTGAACGCCGCAATGTTTATCACGGGAGTATTGCCCTGCTGATACTTGATGGCATTCCCAATCAGGTTCTGGAATAGCTGCACCAGTTGAACCTCATCGGCGAAAACCATTGGCAAGTTCTCATGCGTGATAACCGTCTCGGAGTCTTCAATGGCGCCGCGAAGATTTCTCAACGCCTGCCTCAATGCATCTTCGCTCGAGATCGCCACGAACTCCTTGCCCTTCGTCCCAACTCGCGAGTACTCCAGCAGATCCTTAATCAAAGCCTGCATCCTCGTGGCCCCATCCACCGCAAACGCAATGAACTCGTCCGCATCGGAGTCCAGCATGCCTTTGTATTTCCGCGAAAGCAGCTGAGTATAGCTCGCCACCATCCGCAGCGGTTCCTGCAAATCGTGCGAAGCAATGTAAGCAAATTGCTCCAGCTCTTCGTTCGAGCGCTTCAGTTCCTCGACCTTCAGCACAAGGTTTGTATCTGCCTTCTTGGCCAGCGTCACATCGCGAAAGTAAACAGACAATCCGTCCGAAGAAGGATGGCAATGACACTCCAACCATTGGTTAATCGGATCAGGGAAAAACTCTTCGAAATGGACCGACTCGCCGGTATCGGCGGCGCGATGATAGTTCTCATAAAACTTCGTTCCCACCAGTTGCGGAAAGAGGTCCCATATATTGCGCCCCATCAACTCCTCGCTCCGCATGCCGATTATCCTGGCGCCCTGTTCGTTGAAATAGGTATAGACCCAGTTCTTGTCCAGCACCGCCAACCCATCGTTCAGGCTGTTCAGAATCGACTCGGACTTCCGATGCGCCACGCGTAATGCTTCATCAGCCGCATGCCGCACGGTGATGTCGCGAATCGCCGCCGTCACCAGCACTCCGCCACCGCTGGCCAGTGGGCTCAACATAAGCTCGATCGGAAAGCCGCTCCCATCCTTGCGCCGCCCATACAGTTCGATCCCCATGCCGATCTGCTGCGCCAGCGCATCTTCCGTAGACCGCAGAGCATCGGCAATCAGCCGTTCTTCAAACCCTTCCGGAATGATGTTCGTAACCGCCTGCCCCACTAGCTCATCGCGGCTATACCCAAACTGCTTCTCCGCCTGCACATTCAGCAGCACAATCTCGCCGCTCTGGTCGACCACCACCATCGCATCCGGCGCAGCTTCCAACAGCCCGCGATACCGCGCCTCAGACTCCCTGCGCACCGTGATATCCCGGATTGCCGCCGTAAAGAGAATGCCGTCGGCGCTCTCCAGCGGGCTCAGCATGATCTCGATAGGAAACTCAGTCCCATCCTTGCGCAGCGCATTCAGCTCAATACCCGTACCGATCTGCTGCGCCAGCGCTTCAGCCGCGGTACGCGTGCCGTCAGCGATAATCCGCTCCGCAAAGCCCACTGGGATAATGTTCGTAACCGGCTGGCCTACAAGCTCATCGCGACTATACCCAAACTGCTTCTCTGCCTGCACATTCAACAGCACAATCTCGCCAGCCTGATCCACAACCACCATCGCATCGGGCGCAGCCTCCAGCAATCCGCGGTAGCGCGCATCAGACTCTCTGCGCACCGTAATATCGCGAATCGCCGCCGTGACAAGAATGCCATCGGCACTCTCTAGCGGGCTCAGCATAATCTCGATAGGGAACTCCGTCCCATCCTTGCGCAATGCATTCAGCTCGATCCCGGTACCGATCTGCTGCGCCAACGCCTCAGCAGCGGTACGCGTGCCGTCCGCAATAATCCGCTCCGCAAAGCCCACCGGAATGATATTCGTAACCCGCTGCCCTACTAGCTCGTCGCGTCTATACCCGAACTGCTTCTCCGCCTGCACGTTCAGCAGCACAATCTCGCCAAGCTGATTCACCACCACCATCGCATCCGGCGCCGCTTCCAGCAGCCCTCGATACCGCGCATCGGACTCCCTGCGCCTCGTAATATCCCGAATCGCCGCCGTAAAGAGAATGCCATCGGCACTCTCCAGCGGGCTCAGCATAATCTCGATGGGGAACTCCGTCCCATCCTTACGCAACGCGTTCAGCTCGATCCCGGTACCGATCTGCTGCTCCAATGCCTCAGCCGCAGTGCGCGTGCCATCAGCAATAATCCGCTCCGCAAAGCCTTCTGGAATAATGTTCGTAACCGGCTGTCCCACCAACTCGTCCCGGCTATACCCAAACTGCTTCTCCGCCTGCACATTCAGCAGCACAATCTCGCCACGCTGATTGACCACAACCATCGCATCGGGGGCTGCTTCAAGAAGCCCACGATACCGTGCCTCGGACTGTTCAACTGCGCTGGTCTTGGGCATAACCTACAAGACCCCCAAGCGGGAGCAACCCCGCGCGACGCAGGTTAAAAAAGAAAGACACGGGAGCAAAAGACGTCTCTCGACGCGAACACTAAAGCTTTCCATAAGGTCGGACTCTCGGTATGTTACTGATTATGATGCGCGGATCGCCGCTAGCGTCTACCCTGGCTAAAAATTACTTTAAGTACGCAGCGAAAGATGACCCGGATTGCTCACTTCCCGCGATATAGAGATCCCCTGCGCCCCCCAACACCCACCGTGTGCAACTCTACCCCCGGTTGACGTATAGTTATAGAGGACTGAGTTGGTCGGATATAGGCGCAAATGGAAGTCACAGCTTTGAGCAACGCGAAGGTGGGCAGTGCGGGCATCGTGGAACGCATCGATCTCCCCGAAGAAGTGAGCCACCACCTCGCTCACCTCGGTTTCCTCCCCGGCACTCACGTCGAGATTCTGCGGCGTGCTCCTGCCGGCGACCCCCGGGTCTATCGTATTGATGGCGTTGAAGTTGGGCTCCGCAACGAAACCGCGAAACATATCTTTCTGAAGCTTATGCCCCAAGTCAAAAAGGAAGCCGCATGAGCTGCCACGCGCCAACCCCGGATCTGACCGAAGAACTCGCCGCCGCGCCTCCCGTCGTTGCCGGTACCAAGCGCCTCCGTACAGTCGCTCTCATCGGCCCGCCAAACTGCGGCAAATCCACTCTCTTCAATCGCCTCACCGGCATGCGTCAGAAGGTCGCCAACTATCCCGGCGTCACCGTCGAGCATCACTCCGGCAAGATGAAGTCCATCGGCCGCAGCGACCTGACTCTCATTGACCTACCCGGCATCTACTCCCTCGCCACCTACTCCGAAGACGCCCGCGTAGCCGTCGAAGTCCTCACCGGCAAAATGCCCGGCGTCCCCGTCCCCGACTGCGTCCTCCTCGTCCTCGATTCCACGCACATGAACCGCCAACTCATGCTCGCCGCGCCCGTCTTCTCCATCGGCCTGCCCACGCTCGTGCTGCTCAACATGTCCGACCAGCTCGAAGCCCGCGGCGGCAAAATCGACACTCTCGCCCTCGCTAAAGAGCTCGGCCACCCCGTCGCCCTCATCAGCGCCGCCCAAGGCAAAGGCCTCGACGTCATCCCCGACTTCCTACTCCGCGCCGGCAGCAAACCCGACGACGGCACTCGCCCCGTCCAGCTCCCCATCCTGCAATCCGCCGCATCCTGTCGAAGCTGGGCCACGCAGGTCACCGGCCGCACCAAGTACCAGGCCCCGCAAGCTGCCCTCTGGACGCGCCGCCTCGACTCCGTCCTCCTCCATCGCGTCTTCGGCCCGCTCATCTTTCTCGCCGTAGTCTTCGCCGTCTTCCAGGTAGTCTTCACTATCGGCCAGCCACTCTCCGACGGCATGGGAACGCTCCTCACCAACCTCGGCGCAAAAGCCGCCCTCGCGCTCCCCGACAACTGGATCCGCGCCCTCCTCCGCGACGGTCTCTGGAACGGCGTGCAATCCGTCCTCGTCTTCCTGCCGCAGATCCTACTGCTCTTCCTCTTCATAGGCATCCTCGAAGACTCCGGCTACCTCGCCCGCGCCGCCCTCATCGCCGACCGCGTCATGCGCGCCATCGGCCTCAACGGCAAAGCCTTCATCCCGCTGCTCTCCGCCTACGCCTGCGCCGTTCCCGCAATCATGGCCACCCGCACCATCGAAAACAAGCGCGAGCGACTCGCCACCATCATGGTCGCCCCGTTCATGACGTGCTCGGCCCGCCTGCCCATCTACACCCTCATCATCGCGGCCTTCATCCCCAACCAAAAATTCCTCGGCGGCATCATCGGTCTCCGCGCGATGGTCATGCTCAGCCTCTACGCACTCGGCTTCCTCGCCGCACTGGTTACCGCCAAGCTCCTGAACTCCTCCGTCATGAAAGCCTCTGCCGCCCCCTTCATCCTCGAGCTCCCCCAGTACCGCTGGCCCACCGTACAGTCCCTCACGCTCCGCCTCTATGACCGCGGTAAGCTCTTCCTCAAGAAGGCCGGCACCATCATCCTCGCCTGCACCTTCACCGTCTGGGTACTCAGCGTCCTTCCCCTCCATGGTGCACAGTTCTCCGACATCACCCACAGCATCATCGGCCACATCGGCCACTGGATCGAGCCCGTCATCCGCCCACTCGGCTTCAACTGGAAGATAGGCATCGGCCTCCTGAGCTCCATCGTCGCCCGCGAAGTCATCGTCGGCACGCTAGGCACGCTCTACGGCATGGACCCCGCCACCCACGCCGCTAGCCTCCAAGGCGCGCTCCGCCATGACATGACCATCGGCGGCGCCATAGCCCTCGTGGTCTTCTTCGCCTTCGCGATGCAATGCACCTCAACGCTGGCCATCGTCCGCCGCGAAACCAATAGCTGGAAGTACCCAGCCATCCAGTTCACCTACATGACAATCGTCGCCTACGTCGCCGCCCTGCTCACCAATCAGGTCATCACCCACTTGTTCTAGCGATTACGGCTGGCCCATACCCCCACCCGCTCCATAAATATTCCCCGTCGTATAGCTCGCATCATTCGCTGCAAGCTGCACGTAAATCGACGCCAACTCCGCCGGCTGCCCTGCGCGCTTCAGCGGATAATCGCCGCCAAAGTTCTTGAAGTGCTCCACCGTTGCGCCGCCCGAAATCTGCAACGGCGTATAGATCGGCCCCGGAGCCACGCCATTCACGCGAATCCCCTGCGGTCCCAGCATCTTCGCCAGCGACTTCACAAAGTTCATCGTCGCCGCTTTCGTCTGCGCGTATGCATACAACTCCGGTAGCGGATCATAAGCCTGCTCCGACGTCGTCGCAATGATCGCCGATCCCGGCGGCAGGTGCGCCACCGCAGCCCGAATCATCCAGAACGGCGCATAGATATTCGTCTTAATAATCGTGTCGAACAGCTCACTCGTAATGTCCGTAATCATGTGGCTCTGCGTCTGCCGCGCCGCATTCGACACCAAAATATCCAGCCCGCCCAACCCCGCAACGGCCTTCTCCACCAACTCGACGCAGAACTTCTCATTGCGCAGATCGCCCGGAATCTTCACGCACTTGCGCCCCTCCGCGTGAATCAACTGCTCCACTTCCTTCGCATCCGGCTCTTCCGACGGGTAGTAAACGATCGCCACATCTGCGCCCTCGCGCGCATACGCAATCGCCGCCGCACGCCCCATACCCGAGTCACCACCCGTGATGATCGCCTTCCGCCCCATCAACCGCCCCGAGCCCTTATAGCTCGTCTCACCATGGTCCGGCGGAGGCATCATCTTACTCGCCAATCCAGGCCATGGCTGCTGCGTCGTGTCATACGGCGGCTTCGGATACTTCGTCGTAGGGTCCACAAACGGCGCCGTCGTATTACCCTTCGCCGCATTATCCGTCTGCGCCTTCGCACCCGCAGACCCACCCACCGCAACTCCCGCAATCCCCACACCCAGCTTCGCCATCACGTCGCGGCGAGACACCTTTGCATCCATGCTCATCGAAATTCTCCATTCGCAAAATCGCGTACAACAGGAGGACCCCGAACGCCTGCGCTGTCAGCACAATGGACTGCACTTGCGCGACACAGGTTGCCTATCCGGCGAACGGGATCGGACTAACTCGCAAGTTTTGCACTAGCCAACCGATTTAAGCTAACGCCTTGCTCCGCGGCTTCCATCACTAGCGAACGGTGCATCTGCGGCGGAATTCGAACTCGAAACTCACCACTATAGTGTCTTTCAGCAAGCGGCTCAGGCACTGCTTCACCATTTTCCTGCATATCAGCAACTGCTTCAGCAGCCACTTTGCGAATTCCCGACAATGCTTTTTCGGGCTTTGCCGCTAACCATGAGAGCGAGGGAAGTTCAGCGCACAATCCCAGATACTCTCCATCTTCCTGCGACCAGGTGACGCGATAGGTGTAGTGGTCAACGCTCATCGTTTCTCCTCCTTCAGTTTGTCGATAGCGAGAAGTACCTGCCTGACCTGATAGGTCTTTGCCTTGCCCTTCTGGTTCTGAATATTGATTCGGGGATCGCCAATCCAAGGTGTCTTGAAGAGAACGTGACTGCTGGCAGATTGGCGCGGTTTACCAAAGAAATGCTCGCAGATCTTCAATAGATCCGAGAACCTAACACTTGCTGGCTCGCGCCGCATCTGCTCCAGAAGTTTCTCAACGGAAGCCATACCGAAATGGTACCAATAGTGGCCCCATGAAGTCTAGCCGCAATTATTACTGCTCGCCCCAACTCAACTTCGACCGCAGCACACTAAACAACCCATTCCGGTGCAGCCTCAGCAGATTCACCTGCAGCTCCGATCGTCGGCAGTGAATGCTATCCCCCAGCAACAACTCCACAGCCTCCTGCCCATCCACCGTCAGATACGTCTCATGCGGCACTACATCCACCGTCACCGAAATCTCACTCGACCCCGGCACCACAATCGGCCGAATCGTCAGCAGATGCGGACAGATCGCCGTCAGCACCATCGCATCCACGCTCGGCATCAGGATCGGCCCATTCGCCGCCAGCGTATACGCCGTTGAACCCGTCGGCGTAGCCACGATCACGCCATCCGCGCGAAACTCCGCCACCAGCTGCCCATCCAGCTCGATCGTAAACGCGCCCATACGCGCAATCGCACCCTTGGAGATCACCACATCGTTCAGCGCATCCCACCGCCGGAACGGCAACCCATCACGCACCAGCTCCGTAGCCATCATGCTCCGCGTATCGACAACCGCGCGCCCCGCCCGCCACGCATCCAGCGTGGCATACAGGTCCGTAAGCGGCACCTCGGTCAAAAATCCCAGCGACCCCAGATTCACACCCAGAATCGGCGTCCCCGTAGTCGCAAACGCCCTCGCCGCCGAAAGCAGCGTCCCATCGCCACCCAGCGAAATAACAATTACCGGCCCACGCTCCGGCATCTCCGGCCGCTCCACCGCCTCATTGCTGCGGTTCACATAAGCCGCGCTCTCCGGGTCCAGGATCGACTCATACCCATGACCCTCCAACCAGGTCATAAGCTCCGGAATAATACTCTCCAACTCCGGCTTCTGCGGCTTGGAGATAATCGCTGCTATAGGCATGCTCAGTAGTTTACGCGAGAGACAAGCACCTGAGATTTCAAATGAGCGCCTTCCTAATCCCTAATCCCTGTTCCTGATCTCTAATCTCTAATCTCTAATCTCTAAAAACCGCATGCAGCAAAAACTCCCGATTCCCCTCCATCCCCAATATCGGCGAATCAATCAGCGCCAGCGCCTCCCCACCCAGCTCTCTCACCGCATCCTCCACCCGATGCACCGCATATTGCTGCGCCTCCGGATCGCGCACGATCCCGCCCTTGCCCACATTCTCCCGCCCCGCCTCAAACTGCGGCTTCACCAAAATCACCGCCTCACCCACCCACTTCGTACCCTCCGCTGCCAGAGCTCCCACCACCCCCGGCAGCACCAGCGTCGCCGAAATAAAACTCACGTCCATCGCAAAAAACTTCACCCCAACCGAAGCCAACTGCCCAGCCGTCAGCAGCCGCGCATTGGTGCGCTCCATCAAGCTCACCCTCTCATCCACCCGCAGCTTATGCGCAATCTGCCCATACCCCGTATCCACCGCCAACACACTCGCCGCACCGCGCTGTAGCATGCAGTCCGTAAACCCGCCCGTCGACGCCCCAATATCCGCGCAGCTCAACCCCTCCACCGCAATCGACCACCGCTCCAGCGCATGCTCCAGCTTCAGCCCACCCCGACCGACGAACTTCATATCGTCGCCCAACATCCGCACCACAGCCTCGTTATCCACACTCGTGCCCGGCTTATCCACACGCTGCTCCGCCACCAGCACACGCCCCGCCAGGATCAGCGCCTGCGCCCGTTCGCGCGAAGGCACCAGCCCTCGCTCCACCATCAACTTGTCCAGCCTCAGTTTCATTGTCTGCCGCGCGCTTCCTTTCTGCGCAAGTCTCAGACTACTATTGCCTTACCCTCAAACGTTTCCATGACGTACACTGGGCAGCAGACTCATGTCTCATTTCCACCAAATCGGCCCTCCGCGAGAGACTTTCAGGGCCATGAACGTCAAAATTGGCAGTAAAACGCGGATTCGGGCAACCTTTTCGCCAAAAAAAGACAACTAGCAATCTGTTCCGCCTTTGAGTGCGTTCTATGGATAGAGAAGATGAAGTGCTGACGACAGCGACACAGCCCGCGAACGACGACGCGGACCTGCTGGCGCGGGTACAGCGCGGCGACGAGCAGGCCATGGCCGCGCTCTTTGATCGTTATTCCCGGATCGTGTACTCGGTCGCCCTGCGCGTCCTCCGCGATGCCGCCTCTGCTGAGGATATTTTGCAGGAGATCTTCATGCAGATCTGGCGGAACCCGGCAGCGTTCGTCGCAACTCGAGGTTCCCTCGGCGGCTGGTTAGCCGTCGTCACCAGAAATCGTTCCATCGATAGCCTGCGCCGTAAGAAGCCCACCGAGCAGGTCGAAGAGATGCAACTGGCCGCGCCGGGCAACATGGCCGACGAGTCCGAACGCAATCTCATGATGGAAAAGGCCCGCGTCGTCATCGCTCAGCTACCAACCGAGCAGCGCAAGACCCTCGAAATGGCATTCTTCGATGGCCTCACACACTCCGAGATCGCCGAGATGACCGGCGACCCGTTAGGCACCGTAAAGACACGTATCCGCAGCGCGCTCCTCACGCTGAGAAAGGGCTTACAGGCATGAACACGGCAAACCACATCGCTCCCGAAGATCTTCCTCTGATCGCGCTACAGTTCCTGCCTGAGCAGGAGATGGCCGACGCTCTCGTCCACCTCGAACACTGCGAAGCCTGTCGCGTCGAGATCGCCCGCTACCAAGGTGACCTCGCCACCTACGCCCTCACCTCGGAGATGCACTCCCCGCCGGCCCTCGCCCGTGAACGCCTCATGCGCCGCGTCGCCAAGGAAAAGAAGATCGTCCCCATCGAACGTCCGCAGCCTGTCGCGGCCGCAGCCACCAACCCCGAGGAGCCCGTTCTAGCTCCCCGCCGCGGCTCCATGTTCGACACCGAAACCTACGAAACGCCTCGCCGCAGCCGCGCTGTTGGCGTCGCCGCCTGGTCCGGCTGGGCCATCGCCGCGGGCCTCGCCGTGGTCGCCGGCCTGCTCTTCCACCAGCGCCAGGGTCTCCAGTCCAACATCAGGGATCTCTCCGCCAAGGTAAACCAGACCAACAGCGAAGACACCCGTGCCGAAGCCGTCTTCAAAACCCTCACTGCGGAAGGCGCCATTCAGGTCGCCATGCACGTCCCCCCACCCGACGGCGTCCCCGCCCCGCGCCTGCCCGAAGGCCACACCACCTACCTCGCCGACAAGGGCCAACTCGTCTTCGTAGCCGCCAACCTCCTGCCCGTCCCACAGGGCAAGACCTACGAGCTCTGGGTTCTCCCGCAGCAGACAGAAGGAGCCCCCAAGGTCGCGCCCATCCCCGCCGGCACCTTCAAGCCCGACCAATACGGCAGCGCCAGCTTAGTCATGCCAGACATCCCCAAAGGCGTATCCGCCCAGGGCTTCGGCGTCACCATCGAAGAAGACGGCGGCTCCAAAACCCCAACGATGCCCATCGTCCTCGTCGGCCTCGGCATCTAGCCTCTGAATTGGATTGGCTTTGCTTCTCAGTGCTTCTGAAATAGGCACGATTTGGGTGTCCCCGATCTCTCGCACTTGGAGATCGGGGTTTTCACCCAACCCCACCCTCACAGCGGAGCCTCAACTCTAGGTACCCCGAGGCTTCAGCCTCGGGTCTCATAGCCCCGGCGAGAATTGGGCTTTAGCCCCTGGGGTATGCTCTCCTCGCCTAGGTACCCTTCACGTACAGCCCAAAACAAAAACGGCCACCTCCCCGAGGCAGCCGTTCTTATTCACTATTCACTACTCACTGTCTCTACTTCGCCGTAACCAGCACCCTCACCCCAAGCCCTTGCAGCGAGATATGCGTATCCACCTGATCGATATCGGTCTCAATCACGGTCAGGAACTTGTTATCCGACGAAGTCACATAAACCTTCCCAGTCGGTGACCCAGTCGTAGCCGAAACCGTATTCGGATGCCCATAGACTAGCGTCGGCGAGCTCGCCGCCGTCGCCGTTCCCAGCGGAGTCGAGATCGCCGGAATCGTCGCCGTAACCACGCCGCTATTCAGGTTCACCACGCTCACCGAGCCCTCAACCCCAGCGCTGTTCCCAACCGGCAGCGTACCCTGGTTCACCACATAAGCCCGGCTGCCATCCGCCAGCACCGAAACCATCGTCGGGTTGATCCCAACTGGCACCGTCGCAATGATCGTCCCAAAGCCTGCCGCATCCACCGGGTTAGTCGCATTGCAGTTCGGGTTCGTCACCTGCGTATTGGCATTGCAAAGCGGAATGCTGATGATGCTCAGCGACCCGGGATGAACCCCATCGCCCTGATTCAACACCACCATCTCGGAGTTCAGCGTATTGAAATCGGCCCACACCGGATTCGCCGCCGTAGTTCCTCCGCCCGGCAAAGCAATCGCCGGCAGTGTAATCGTCGGCGTCCCCGAATCCAGCGCGTTGTTCTTCACATTGATAACGGAAATCGTGCCCGATCCCTCATTCAAAATGAACGCCCGATTCCCGTCCGCCGTCATCACGCCATAAACCGGATTCACGCCCACCTGGATCAGGTTGCCCGTATCGATAGAAACCGGCGTGTTCTCGATCGGATACACCGTCCCATTGCCCGCGCCATTGCTGCTGATCGCGTACACACGCAGCGCGCTGTCGGTTCCAACCACGTACACCGGGTTCGGCACCGCAAGATTCTGCAACAACGAAGGCCCAGCCGCAATCGCCAGCTCGGCGATAGACTGCGGCGCAACTGGCTGCGGCAAAAAAACCGTCGTTCCCGTCGTCGGCAGCGAGAAACTCTGAACACCGTTCGGCGTTCCGCCCACATCTGTCACCACAATATTCTGCGTCAACACCGACGTCGGATTACCCACGCCAAAGTCCGTAAACTGCCCCTGCGGATTCACCACAAACGCTTCACTGCCGCTGTTGTTCAGCACAAAATTATTCGGATTCACAAACACCGGCGCGGGAGCCACAGTCGCGGTCCCAGGCGTAGTCGGTGCCGGGAACGTCAACCCGGCGCCAGCCACCGAAGGCGTCTGCACCTGCGCGCCGCCCAGCGAAGGCGTAGATAGCACCGTATCGCCGGATACATCCACAAACGTCACCAGGCCCGTCACCACGTCACTCGGATACGTGCTCGGGTTCGACAGCGCAACCGCATACTTGGTCGGCTGGCTCGCCGGTCCCACCGGGTTAATCGCACTGACGACAGGGCGATATTGATTACCGCAGCCACCGGTCAACGTCACCAGCGTCACTGCCAGCCCCGCCATGAGGAAGCCACGCGACCCGCGCTGCTTCCAGTCCCCTGCCTGCTTCAACCCTGCTGCGCGCAATACCGATCCTTGTAACACTGTTTCTTGCAAAACTGCTCCAGCGCGGCGCCACTTTTGCGGACTCCGTCAACATCTGATTGTAAACGACGCGAGGGTGCAACAACCCCCAAACCCCCGCAGACCTGCAAAGGACCCAATATGAACGAACCCCAAACCATTCTCGACATGCTAGGCCACCCCACCCCGACTGGCCCCACCTCGCCCCGAACCCTCGCCGTAATCGGCCTCTCGGACAATCCCTCCAAACCCAGCCACTCCGTCTCCGCCTACATGCAACACCACGGCTACCGTATTTTGCCCGTCAATCCCGCCATCTCCCAGGTCCTCGGCGAGCCCAGCTACGCCTCGCTCTCTGATCTCCCCTTCAAACCCGACGTGGTCAACATCTTCCGCCTGCCCAAATTCATCCCCGACATCGTCGACGACATGATCGCCCTCGGCCTCAAAAATCTCTGGGTGCAACTAGGCATCGTCAACCTCGAAGCCGCCGCCCGCGCCGAGCAGGCCGGCATCCACGTCGTCATGGATCGCTGCATCCTCATCGAACACCGCCGCTACGATGCTCTTCCCAGGTAACAGCCAGGAAAAGACCGCGCTACTCAGAATGCGTGGATTAGCAGAAGACCCGCGAAAAGCATCACCGCGCAGGTCACGCCATGAACGAAAAACGCTGTGGCCTTGCGCCCACCCGATCCCAGCACGTTGGACATATCGCCAAAAGGGATGATGGCAAAAACCAGGAGCAGTATGCCTACGGTCCGGCTGTTGGTGGTCAGCATCAGGGTCAGCACGGCCAATCCAGACGCGATGTCCCGGATCCCCTTGAGACGGAGCCACGCAACGGTGTCCACATCGGGTGCAGGCGGCTTGAGACCAAAACCTCCCAGGATCCGTTCCGGAGATGCAACGTAGAAACAACCGATCACAATGATCCCAACAGAGACGAGAACGGCAAGGGCGAGTGGAATAGCGGTATGCATAACATATCTCCCTAAAAAATATAGCAACGCTAGAAAAGATGCTTTTGCTAATATACAGGATTCAAAAATACTAGCGATGCTACAATTTCTGCATGGCATCGACGCCGGGAACGACCCGAATTGCAGAACGAAAACTGCGCGACAAGCAGGCTCGCCGTGCACAAATCCTCAGTGCCGCACGACGGATCGCGGAGCTTGAAGGTTGGCCCAGCGTCACCGTACGTCGGCTGGCCGACGAAATTTCATACAGCCAACCCGTTTTGTATGCGCACTTTGGAAGCCGTGAAGGGATTCTCGCTGCGGTTGCCATCGAGGGCTTTCAGGAGTTGGGCCTGGCTCTCGAAAAGGCCCGAAAACAGGTCAAGCGTGGCAGTGCAGTCGAATCGGTCGCGGCTGCCTATCTGAAATTCGCAGCATCTTCACCCGCACTGTATGAGGCCATGTTTTCGCTCAGCCTTAACGTGCCATTCGGCGAAGCGGCTACTCCTCCGGAACTAAGATTCGGATTTTCTCAACTTCTGGCGCTGTTTCAGGGGCAAAGCTCAAAGGCAGAGGTTCTCTCTGAACTATTTTGGGCGAGTCTCCACGGCATCGCCGAGCTGACAAGAACCAGGCGATTGCCGCCCATCCGCCAGAAAGAGCGCGTAAGAGTCCTCGTGGAGCGCTTCAGTTTCCCGAGGGCCGACTCAATCTCCTGAAAGTGGTTCCAGGGGAATCCAAATCTCAACCGGTCCAATGGGCTCACCGCCTTCCGATATACCGGTATACCGCTCAAACTCCGGTGCGCTCTTCTCTCGACGCCCAGACGCAGCCAGCCATTCGCCCAGCAACCAGGTCCACGTCTCGCGGAGCAAAGCCGTATCGTTCACAGGGACGAAGGCATACTCTCCCGCCTCAAGCCTCAGTCGCTCCCCGCCAACCACACCCTCCGCGCCTTCATAGACGACACCGGTGAGGTAGTGAATCTTGCGATCCCCAGTGCAGGGCGACGCCCCATAGAACGTTGCGCTGCTCCCAAGCGCGGGATGCGCCCGCAGAAACGCGCGCCACTGCTGCGGAATACCCTGAGAAGCGTCAGCCTGTGAATCATAGATCGCCATCGTGCCAATCAGAGACACTTCCCCGATGGTCCGGAAGACAGGATTTGGCCGCTCTGCCATGCCGCAAAGGGTACTACATCTCGAATCCCACCCCAACCCTGTCATCCTGAGCGAAGGGCGAAGCCCGCAGTCGAAGGACCTGCCACACCGCCAACCCCAGCACGCCGCTCGAACCTTTCACCCAACAAGCTCGCTTCGGTCGTTGCTGGTTCCTCACACCCCACAACTCTGTCATCTAGATCGAGCCCAGAGCGCAGCCGAAGAAGCAGTGGGGAGATCCCTGTATTGGCAATTGCACCTGCCTTTGTACTTGCAGTTGCGTTTCTGTTTCCATTCCCGCAGGGACTCTGCTTCTGCC
>Ga0302316_10000679_pt1 | contig 29049 bp, 26 predicted proteins | sample III_Palsa_N3_2_FD_200456 | JGI IMG/M metagenome (GOLD analysis project Ga0302316, IMG submission 200456) | Peat permafrost microbial communities from Stordalen Mire near Abisko, Sweden - III_Palsa_N3_2 | ecosystem: Environmental > Terrestrial > Soil > Palsa > Peat permafrost | place: Sweden...
ACTGGCGTGATGAACCAACTGGATCCGCGTGCCGCCAGCAACTGTTCTCCATTCGCGCTGACGATAAAGCCGGTCAGATTATTGAAGATCTCTTCCGTCTTGCGCTTCTCGGTTGTAAATCGCCAGAGCGAGCGGATCGGTGCGCCGCGGTCACCGGAGGCACGGCCCACCGGGCTTCCCTCGGCCAGGAAAAGCACGCCGGTTTTGCCGACTTGCAAATCGACGTAATTGCGTGCGGGAACCGGAAGCGCAAGGATGCGATTGCCAATTCCCGGCAGGTCGATGACCGTCGGCTTCACTTCGTCTTTTTTTGCGGCGTCCTTCTTTTCATCGCCCTTGGCTGCGTCTTTATCCTGGGTCTTGTCTTCGTCTTTCTTCGCCGCCGGCTTGGTGTCGTCAGTCTTTTTGTCCGCATCCGCTGCGATCTTTTCTTCATCGCTCTCAGGCGGCACGGGCGAGATGCCGTACTTTGCTAACACGATCACGTACGCACTGCTGCTGGTCGCGCGATCAAGCGAGGAAAGATCGATTCCGGCATCCGAAGGTCCGTTGTTGGTCGATGCGGCGAAGTATAAAAATTTGCCGCTGGCGTCAAAGACGGGATGCGCCGCGTTGCTCATGCCGTCGGTGATCTGGGTAGAGGTATGTGTTGCGAGCGAGTAGAAGAATACTGCGTGGAGTTGGTTCTCAAGGTCCCGCGTGTAGGCAATCCACTGCGAATCGGGAGACCAGCTTAGCTCCGTCGAGGCACCGAAACTTCCGCGTAGGCCTGTTGCGATCAGCACTGGTTTGCCACCATCGACATCGACATACCAAAGGTGCAGATGCTTATCGGAATAAGCAATGTGCTTCGAATCAGGTGACCAGCGCGGTCCGTAGAAGAACGAGGGATTCGGGCCGAGATCGATGACCTTTGGAGGGTGCAGCGCATCTTGGTCTCGAATGTAGAGTTGATATTCACCTGACGCATCGCTGAAATACGCGATCGATTTCCCGTCCGGAGACCAGGCCGGATCACGTTCTGCAGCTCCCGGGGTCTTGGTTAGATTGCGGGTGTCACCCTTCTCGGCCGGCAGCGTAAAGATTTCTCCATGGGCCTCAGCGAGTACGCGGACACCGGTCGGAGAGACTCCCATGTTCTGCACTTCATCCGCAGAAATATTCGCCAGGTGAGGGGTCAGTTCGGCGAGGTCGCCATGGATCGTGACCTCCACTGCGTGCTCTTGTTTCGTATCGAGATCATACAAATGCAACGAGCAGAACTGCTCGTACACGAGCGCTCCCGGGCCTGCGGCGACCGTCTTAAGGTCGTATCCGTGGTTGTCGACTACCTGGGTAACGGCCTTGCTCTCGGGGTCATAGCGGAAGAGAGAAACGGGTCCGTTGCGGTCAGATAAGAAGTAAACGGAGTTCCCTGCCCACACCGGATTGAAGTCGTTGGAGTTGTCGCGCGGGACCTTGACCAGGTCAAGGCTCTTCATATTGACGAGCCAGACTTTCTTCGTCTGGCCACCGCGATAATGCTTCCAGGCGTCCTCCCACTGGAGAATGGGCTCGTAGGCGAGGGTACGTCCGTCCGGCGAGAAGCTGCCTGTCTCCGCACTTGGTATCGGAAGCACAGTGGGCGTTCCGGTGCCGTCCGCGTGGGTCACGAACAGTCTGAAAAAATCCGAGAAGCTGGCGTGCATCGATGCGAACAGTACGTCTTTCCCGTCGGGTGTCCACCCCGCCGCATAACTCCCGGTCGGCTCCCACGTAAGCCTGCGCGGCACTCCACCGTTTGCGTTGATGACGTAGACGTCGATCTGTCCATGCTCGCGCGTCGAGTAGGCGATTTGTGCGCCGTCAGGAGAATAGTACGGTCCTTCGGTAACGGCACCCACTGAGGTCAACCGCTGGGCCTCTCCACCTGTGCGCGGCACTGTCCATATGTCGCCCGCGTACAGGAAGGCAATCTTGTCCTTGCTCAATGAAGGGTTTCTGAGTAATAACGGATCGGCGGCTGTTGCAACACCATGTAGACCGAGGCTTGTTGTCAAAATGAGAAAGGCATAGACAAACAGACGCCTGAAATCGAACCGCAGTGAAGTCATGTAATAGAGTCCTCGGGAGCGACGATGGGCCGAACTAATACTTTACCCTCCGAGCCCGCACGGATGGCGCTTTTTTTGGGGGCAGACCCGCGATTTGGTCACCTCGCTCAAGCCGATGTAGACGGCACGATGGCTCAGCCGCGAAGACTCCTCCACGCATGCAAGACTGATGCTAACAACCGCGGGGTTCGTTCGCTTGGGGATCAGATGGCTTCGAGAAGCGAGTAGAGAGAACCGCATGATCGGGTGGATCACTTGATTCGGGTTCGAGTGCAACGGACAACGGACAGCTTAGCGCGACCCAGGCCGATATGCATGCTTCCGCTGAAACCTCCAGCAGGCGCGATCAAAGATTGCCATCAGATAGGCAATCGCGAGAATAAAAGGGGATGCCAGCAACACGCCAAACATCGCTCGCAATAAAACGTGGTACATGCCAGAATCCTAGCCAGAGACATTGTGGGCTATCGGTGATTCTAGTCACATCGGCAAGAAATATGTGTGGTTTTCTCTTGCAAAAGCGAAAAATATCTTCAAGAGCCGGCCGCCCGTTCACTCCCGGATATCCAGACTGATTCGCTGCTTACTGGCCATCCCCATCGCTGTCACCAGTATGCGCAAGGATCTGGCCGTCCGCCCCTGCTTCCCGATCACTTTTCCGATGTCGGCAGTGTCGACAGAGACGCGAAGAGAAACCCCCTCGGTGATCGAGACGCATTCCACTCGAACCGCATCCGGGTGGTCGACCATCAGCTTAATCAGTGTCCTCACCGCGTCTGTAATATCCTTTGCTTGCTCCATCCTGAAGACCCCATTCGAGTTCCCTATTTCCGAGACCGAGACTGAGCAGGCAGCTGCGATCCTCCCAGCAGGTGTGACTTACACACAACTATGAGACTGCGTCTCGTCGAAAAGGCTCTGCGCACCTGTGCCCCGAACGAACAGGAACACTCTTCACCGTGCGACCATTATATGTTTAGCTTATTGTTTATCAATACGAAAACCGGCATGAATTGGAAAAATCAGCGCGGGCCTGGTTCGCGCTAGACCCAGCCCCGGCTACCCTTTTTAGGCGTCTTTCAGAAGTTCGGTGCGGTACTTTGGCGCCAGGGCGCTGGCTTTTTTAAGGAACGCAGCCATTTCCTCCTCATTAAGTTTGGGCGACGCGGTCGTGCGCGTCGCCACGGGCACGCCAACTTCGAGGAAGAACTTCTCCTGCCCTGCTGGAGAGCAGATGCAGATCAGGCGGGCCGGATTGATGGTGGTGTTTTGAAACCGATGGAGAGCGTTGGACGGAATATTGATCGTCTCACCTGCCTGGACCACCCTCGTTTTGCCGCGGAAGGTCGCTTCGATCTCTCCGTCGAGCACGATGAAGGTCTCCTCAAAGTCGTGACGATGCGGACCGGGGCCGCCGCCGGGAGGGATATGCATGTCGATCACGCAGAACCGGCGTTTGTGTCCTCTCCATCGATCGTGACGGTGTAGGTATCGCCGACCAGCCCAATATGAGGCAGCTTTCCTTCCCGATCCGGATTGGCCGAGGCTAAGCTGCGCGTGGGATCGTCCAGCGGGACAGGGGGATACTGCGTCTGCTGATCGGGCATCGGTGTCTCCTTCAGGATCGGGTCGCAATCTTATGAAGAGCGAGGGCCGGGGTCCAGACTGAGTGAGCTGCTCGTAAAGTCATCGGCGAACTGCCGGGCGTTTGCTTCAAAGGAGTCCTTATACCTCCGCCAGTTCTGCGGCTGCTGGGTTATCTTGTAAGCTCCGATTGCGCACGCCACTTCTCGACGCAATTCAAGGTAATTATCCCGATGAGTTCCCTACCTACTCCACCGCAACAGCCTGTACGTCTCGTGCTTCAAGCCGACGGAGCACGGCGAGCTTTCTTACTGGACGCCCTTCCGTTCAGCGTTGGGCGCGGGGAAGGCTGTAGTTTGGTGATCCCTCATCCGCAGGTATCTCGCGAGCATGCTCGTATTGAGTGGGACGGCAGTAGCTATATCCTCCACGACCAGAACAGCAGGCATGGCACGTTCGTAAACGGCGAGCGGATCACAAGGGCAATTCTTCGGGGGGGCGACTCGATCATGCTTGGCAGCCGGCACAGTGTGCTGATTTTTGAAGTTGGCAATGAGAATGGGTCGCAGACCTTGCTCGCGCAATTTTCAAAGAGTTGGATGAACTCGGGCGGGAATAGTGACCTGGAGAAGTTGTCGCTCTTTCTGCAAGCTGCGCAGAGCCTGAGCTCGATTGAAGCGGGCCAGGAAGTGCTGCGCACAATGCTGGAATTTAGTATTCGGCTGACCGGGGCGGAGCGGGGCTTTGTCTTTCTGGGTGAGAGCGCGGAAAGCTTTCGGCTGGCGTGCGGCTGTGATCGCGCTGGCAATGAGATAGCAGGGGAACCGGCGATCTCCCATTCCGTGGTGCGGGATGCAGCGCGGTCTCAGGATGATTTCATCCTTACGGATATCACCGACGATATCGCGGCAGAACGGGGAAGTATCCTTGCGAACGCAATTCGCAGCGTAGTTGCGATTCCGCTGCGGGCGCAGGGTTCGCCCTCGCTCCTGGGGGTTCTATATCTGGACAGCCAAAGGCGCAACCGGGATTTCACGCGGATTGGCAACGATATTCTGCATGCGATCGCTCGGCAGGCAGCGACGCTTCTCGAAAATTTACGTCTCATCGAGGCGGAGCGGGAGTCTGCCCTGCTGCGCAAAGAACTTCAGATCGCCGCTGCCATCCAGAGGCAGATCATTCCGCAGAAGCTTCCGGAGTTTGCGTATGCCCGATTTTCTGCGAGGACGATTCCCTGCACCGGTGTGGGCGGAGATTTCTACGACATTATTCCGCTTGCGGATGGTTTCGTCGCGATCGTCGCGGACGTAAGCGGCAAGGGAGTGCCTGCGGCGCTGCTCGCGTCGATGGTGCAGGGGATGTTTCATGCACAAATGAGCCTGGGGGCGGATCGAGGCATCACGCTCGTGGAGTCCATTGCCTTGCTCAATGCATTTGTCTGCTCACGCACGCCCATCGAAAAGTACTTGACGCTGGCTGCCTTGCGCTACGTCCACTCCGGCTCAAATGGAGCGAGCATTGAGTTGATCAACGCCGGACACGTGGCGCCAATGATCATTCGCGCCGATGGTCGGGTGGAAATGATTGAAGAGGGAGATATGCCGGTCGGCCTGTTTGACTTTGCCGAATACCACGTCGTACGCCTAACACTCTCCGTTGGCGACCGGGTTGTGCTGCTGACCGATGGCATCACCGAGGCAGAAGCTGGAGACGGCGATCAGTTCGGTCTGGAGAGGCTTCAGGGGCCGATGTTTATGCCGGATCCCCTGGCTTCGCTGCTCGGTGCGGTCGAGGAGTTCTGCAAAGGAACGCCTCCTCAGGATGACCGGACGATTCTGGCTATCGAGAGAATCGCCTGACGGCTACTGATTCACTTGCCCGAGGTAGTGATCGAGCCAATCCAGGGCGGCTTTTACGAGTTGCGGACGTTGCTCGGTCACGTCGTGGGGTGTCTCAAGAACGAGGTGTTGCTTATCCGCTGACGGGGTGCCGAGCATGTTGAACATGGGATCCTGCGCAAGGGCTACAGAAAAGACGTAGTCGTAGCGCCCATTGACCATGAGCACGGGCTTCTTCATCCGCGGAGCGAAGTCGGCCTGATCGCCACCGGGCGGTGGCGGGTCGAGGAAATAGCCGCCGTCGAGAAAGATGGCCGTCTTTAGACGGTCCTGAAGCAGAGTGGCGTAGATGATGCCGTCGGCTGAGCCCATGCTGACGCCGAGATAAGCAAGCTTGCTGTTGTCGAGGTCGGAGCGAGTGGCGAGATAGTCGAGGGTGCGCGCCGCGTCCTTGTAGCTGTCGGTGGTGAGTTGGATGGGCCGGGAGCCTCCAGGAAGAGCGTACTGAAGACGCCGCTCGTAGGTGTCCTGATAGATGGGATAGGCGACGGCGCGGCCGCTCTGGATGACGTAATCGAAGAACTGCAGATCGCCGAGTGCGGTTCCATTTTTATTGTCGGCGATGTCATACACGCGCGCGCTGGGAAAGAACAGCACAGTCTGATAGGGCGGCCGCACGTGTTTCGGAAGGAACAGATAGACAGCCATCCGCTCGCCGCGATAACCCGTATCGATGGTCACCTTCTCCTCCCGCCAATCGGCGGTCTCGCTGACGACTCCGCCATCGACTGCATTCAAGGGCAATGAGGAGGAGGCATACAGGATCTGATAGGCGCGAAAAACGTCGTCCGACGCCGGCTTGTAGCTTGCAAAATCGCGAGCGTGTATTCGTTTAATCGGCGCCAGGGCGGATGGCGGCAGCGGAGCGGTATTTTTGACGCAGCGAAAACCATTTTCCTCCGAGCGATCAAAAGGAGAGAACGTCTCCGGACTGTAGGAAAAGTACGATGCGGATTTCCAGGAGCCGCCGAGGATGAAGCGGTTGTCGTTGTCGTCTGCGTTGACGACCCATTCACGAACATTGCCCGCCATATCGTACGTTCCATAGGGACCCACTCCTCGGTGGGCGCCGACGGGGGCCAGCCCGGAACCTGACATATTGCTGACGGCCACGATGTGGCGTGCGTCATCGGGCGGCGCTGCCATGTACCACTGCGGCAGGGCGGGTAGGCTTTTGCCGACAAACGCTGCATAGGCCAACGCTTCGAACCAGCTCACACCGGAGACGGGGAGGTCCGCCTGCCCCTCCGCATAATGACCTGCGACCCAACCAGCCGGGCCTGGGCGGTTGGTGGTGTCGCGAAAGGCCGCGACGGCTTCGGTCCAGGGAATCTCGCGGCCGTCGCGAATGAACTTCTCATGCCAGTATTGCTGCTTTGTGTAACCCCCGTTGTCGATAAACTTCTGGTAGTCGCGGTTCGTCACTTCGAAGCGATCAAGATAGAAGGGCGGAATCTTGAACGGGCCGACGACGCCGATGAAATAAATCATGTCAATCCAGTTTTTCCCTGACACAGGAACCATACCGGGGGGGGCGGCTTGCTGCGCGTCGAGCGCGAAGTTCATGGATTTGTCGAGGTTCAGACCCTCGACCACATCCGCCCTTCCCGGGCTTGATAGCTTCCAGCGAAAAAATCCCTTTGGAAGGGTGAGGTTGCTGAGCGGCGTCGTGCCAAGGACTCGCCAGGTACCGTCTGGCGTGGTGTAATCCTGTATCGCAACGGTCGCACCCGCTGGCGAAGACGTAATCGAGGACACCAACGTATTTTGATCCGTTAACTTTTTTATCTCGGGGTCGTTAGGCAAATAGCTCTTCGCTTGTTCGAGTTCGCCAAGCGCAGCGAGCGGCTTCCCTTTCGCAATCAAGCTTGCAATTTGCGGAACGGCTTCTTCTCGCACCCATTGCCTTCTGGACGAACGGTGAAAATACCAGGCGGCCGCCACCATTGTGACAAGAAGAGCTGTAACCGCTGCGAGCGTGATCGTCCGAGATCGCCCTTTCGCAACCAGACCGTGGGACTTGGATGAGATTTCGACTCGAAGCTCCGTCGCATCACGAATGAACTCAGAGGACGACTGATAACGACTGGCAGGATCCTTTTGCAGAGAGCGAGAGATGATCTCATTCGCCAGTGGAGGCGCGTCCGGCCGGAGTTCGCGCAAAGGCGTCGGAGGGTCTCTGATGATTGCGTGTAGAAGCGCGATATTGCTGTCGCCTGCGAATGGCGTTCGGCCCGTAAGCAACTGGAAATAGATGACCCCGAGACTCCAGATATCGGTACGGGCGTCGACTGCATGGCCCTGCGCTTGCTCGGGAGACATGTAAAGCGGGGTACCGATGAGGAAGCCCGTCTCCATCGATGCTGTGGCGTCCGGCGCAAGAGGTGCGAGCAACTTGGCAATGCCGAAGTCGAGCACCTTGGCATGCCCTTTCGGCGTGATCATCACGTTGGCAGGCTTCAGATCGCGATGGATCACTCCCTGCTCGTGAGCATCCTCAAGCGCTCCTGCGATCTCGAGGATGATGGTGGTGGCGCGTTCGACGCTGAGGGGGACGGCCTTCAGCGTGGCAGAAAGGGTCTGCCCGGGAACGCACTCCATCACGAGGTAGTCGACGCCATCCTGCTCGCCGACGTCGTACACGGCGGCGATGTGGGGGTGGCTCAGCTTCGCGAGAGCCAGGGCCTCCTTGCGAAATCGGCGGCGAGCATCCTCGCCGGTTACGAGCCCGGGAGAAAGGATCTTAATCGCGACGACACGTTCGAGCTTTTCATCGCGCGCCCGATACACGGCGCCCATCCCACCCGAGCCAATCGGCTCAAGGACGGTATAGCGCCCCAGCTTCTGTCCCGCGGTGAGGGTTTGCCCGGTAAGTTGAGGTCCCTCCGTCCCAGGCGTAAGGACAGGACCGCCCATGAAGCTACCCATGCGCTCGTAGTCCGATAGGAGTTTCTCGACATCTTCGCGCAGCACGGTCGATTCCCCGCATGCGCGCAGCAGATATTCGGAACGCTGCTCGGAGGGAAGGTCAAGAGCGGCTCCAAATATCTCCTCGGCAGATTGCTCCTGGTTGGCCATGTCTCCATCAGTTCTAGACGCAGAAACCATGAGCGTCCGAGCAGCTCATGGTATTTGTGTTTCTAGGTTAGATATGGTCCGCGTCGGTTGGATAATATCACAGGGATAGAGGAGGCAGCCGCCATGGACCCAGAGAAGGGCGACGTGACCCAACTTCTGAATGAGATGGCCAAGGGTGACTCTGGCGCGGCGGAAAAGCTGCTGCCGTTGGTCTATTCGGAATTGCATCGACTAGCTGCGGCTTACATGCGGAGGGAGCGCCCCGACCACACCCTGCAGGCGACCGCGCTCATCAACGAAGCGTACCTGCGGCTCTCGAAAGACAACGGGGAGTGGAACAGCCGTGAACACTTCATCGGGATGGCGGCGAATGTGATGCGCCACGTTCTTGTGGATTATGCCCGTGCTCATAAAGCGCAACAACGCGATGGCGGCCTGAAGAGGGTGGAGATGCAGGAAGACTTCGCGATCTCTACCGACAAGCTTGAGGAGCTCGTCTCTCTCGACGAAGCGCTGCGATGTCTCGAAAGCCAGCACCCGCGGCAGGCGAAGGTGGTGGAGCTTCGCTACTTTGGTGGCCTATCGATGGAGCAGATTGCTTCCCTTCTTGGGGTGTCCGAACGGTCGGTAAAGCGCGACTGGTCCCTCGCCCGGATCTGGCTCTTTCGCGAGCTGCAGCAAGGTTCCGACGTACCGCACGGCGGCCAGAAATAAAAATGTGAGAGTGTGGCACCTTTTCCGAGCGGCTGCGCCTTATTGAGTGAAGGCGTTCAGTGAGGCGTCTTCCAAAAGGAGAAGCTCTCATGTCTACATTCTCAAATTTGAAGATCCGCACAGCCGTTCTCGTCGCCGCACTCTCCGTCGCTTTCGTCTCGCCGGCGTTGCACGCACAAGACCCAACCACACGGAGCAAAGTAACCGTACCTTTCGGATTTGAAGTCGGGTCCACCCACTTAGCTGCCGGTTCGTACATTGTCAGCAATCCTCAGGCGCCCATCCTCGCCGTTCAGGGCATGAAGCGTTCTGCGCTGGTCATGAGTTCGCATGAAACTGATCCCTCTCCGGCGCGCACAAGCAAGGTCGTCTTCGATCGCATTGGAGACCAATACTTCCTCCGCGAAGTTTGGAGCCAGGGCAAGGCCGAACATCTTCTCTGCCCCGAATCCAAGGCTGAACAGTCGATCCAACGGATGGAGCGGAATAGCGATCATGCCTCAGTAGCGAATCCCACCAGCGTTGAGATCGCCATGGTCCAAAGCCCTCGATAAGAATTCCCTTCCACAAAAGGCTTGCTCCACGCATTCTCGGAGCAAGCCTGCCTTACCTAACTTGGTCAACCAGAATAAAGGAGTCGAATATGAGCGCACATGTCACCATCCATCACATCAAAGGAGTAACGTTTCTCGAAGTCAGCGGCCGCATCACCATGGGCGAAGGCGGCGTCACCCTCCGAAATGCCATCCAGGACGCACTGGACACCGGCACAACTAAGCTCGCTCTGGATTTGAGCAGCGTCAACTATATGGATAGTTCGGGCCTCGGCGAACTCACTACAGCTTACAGGCTGGGCAAAGAGAAGGGTTGCGAACTCAAACTCGTCGGCCTCACCAAGAGGATCGACGATCTGATGCAGATCACAAAACTTGCCACTCTCTTCGATATCTTCTCGAACGAACAACAAGCGCTGTCATCTTTCGAGAACGCATGAGGGCCAGCCTCGGGGGTTGGAATCAGATGCTGCGCTTGGCCTGCGCAGCATCGTTCTTCCGCGCGTAACCGATGGCAAGCAGTAGCGCACATGCATCATCACGCTTCAAATCCGGTAGGGGTTGGGTCTCGGCAAAGTGCTTCAGCGGAGGACAAATCTGCTCCAGCGCACGCCATGATCGCTGCGGGAAGTAACGGGCCTTCATCGCAGAACACAACTCCTGCTGTTGTCTTTCGGTGATGACCCCAGCTCTGCACGCTAGCGCTAATGCCTCGCGGAGATTAACCATTGAGTCCGAAAGCGCTCGGTACGTGCCCGACTCATAAGCGACCGCGACCTCGTCGTCCGCATCGAGAATCCCATCGCGAAACTGCTCAAAGATGCGTCCAATCCCCACCATGCCGAAGGTGTGCGTCTCCGCTGCTCGAAGTGCACCCATGCTGGAAGAACCAAAGACTCTAACGCCGCGACCTAGTGCCTCGATGATTTCCTTTGGCGAGACGGCTAGCTTTTGGAAAAATTCTCCATCAATAATTCCTATGATGCGAACGTTGGAAGGCAAGAGGGCCAGGTCGCCGCGGCAGATGGGCGGAACGAACTCCGCATCCAGCAGGCGCCGGGCTTCCTCGACAGGCATGCTCGGGCCAAGAAATACAACGGTGTCATGCATGCCGTTTCCAGAACTCCACAGCACGAGGCCCGACACGCCCGTGGTCGCTGGCCCACAACTCAATTCCGGGAAGAATGACACGCACCACGGAATGCGTTGTGCAGTCGGGTGTAAAGTCGACAACAATCGCTTCGGCCAGCCCGGCAGCCTCGAGCCGCTGCATCAGCCATTGGATATCTTGATTGAGATCCTTAAAGATGTGGGATTCGATCGCTTCAAAGGGGCGACGCGACTGCGACTCACCGAGAAACCAGCTTCTCCGATTCACGGTCGCGACTCGCTTAGTATGAAGCGAAAACATGCCTTTAGAAGCATTCGAGTCTACGATATCTTCGCGAACACTTTGAATGTCAACGCAACGCGACTGCGCGACTTCCGTAATTGCCCGGCGCAATGCCACATCGGCGTTCGGGCTGCATCCGAAGCCGACATGAGCCATGGGAAACCCGAAGATGCTCTCATCTCCCACGGAAGCAAGAAATGCCGGCACTTGAAGTGCGGACGTGATATCGCGAACCAGCAGACTCAAGCCCGCCTCCTGGAAGGCACGCAACAGCTCATTGTCCAGAGGTATTTCAACGCAAGGACAATGCTCGAGATCATCGCTTTGACCAGCTGAAGCGCCGCCCATCACTTGGCCTCTTGCTGCGGGCAGAAAGCTTCCGCCCAGTTCAGCGAATGTCCATGCGTCGCGTTCAATCAGTTCGCAGAGCGCATGGTAGATGGCTTCAAGGCGGTTATTCCCCGAAGCAAGCCCATTGCTGTCGCTTACTGTGAAAGGTGAACCATGGGGCACATCGTTCCAAAGATATCCCGCCAAATGAGCGGGCACCCAAACTTCTTCTCCGGAAAACAGATCCGTTCCGCGCACCCAGCTGCACAGGCTTTCCGGTGTGAAATCTTCAAACAAGGCTTGGTTGATCTTCCAGGGATCCAGGGTTCGGTCCTGTTGCGATAGGTGACGGTAAGTAGCTTCGATGTATGGCAGCCTGGTCTTGAGTGCTGTTTGGCGCTCGATGGACTCCATCAGGGCTCCCACCTTGGCATCGATGGATCGCAATCCTTTTCCGTTGTAGACAGAAATGCCGTCATCAGACGATGGCACAATCGCAGAGTAGACAGGGATCCCGATGCGGTCGAGGCCGGTGATATCGGCTATGCGTGTAACACCTAATGTGTTTCCGATCTCTCTTAAGCGTACAAAGGTTTCGGAGGCGCCGATCACGCGATCCAAGCCATCAATTTTTTTGCTATTCTGATTCCTCGGGTTTGTGTTGATGAGGGGCAATGGATCTCCCGGGACTGAGGTTCGATTTTCTGATGGAATGGCAACCTAAGACGACGAAATCAATCCCCTCGAGAATCTCTCCCAAAATCTCGCCGAGTCGCTCCTGAGATACGTCTGGTCCGAACGAACTGGCCGCTTCAGTAATCGTCGGCATCGAGCGCCGCACGGAGTCCCTCTGAGCTTCATTCATCGGTTCCAGGAAGTAAACGAACTTTTGTATAAGATCGCGGAATTCCTCACTACTTAGTCCCAGCTCATGCAGAAACTCTCGTTTTGTCATGTGGCCACCTCCTTCATTCGATATTCATTTGACCGAGCAGCTTATGAAAGCGAGGATCAGAATGCAGCGGCATTAGAAGGGGATCTACATTGACGAAGGGCAGGTCGCTGTCTCGCCGCTCGTAGGCCAGTTCCAACAAATCCAATGCTTTGGGGTGTTTTCCGAGAGAAGTATAGTAGACGGCAGCCTGATACGGCAAAGAATCTTGCGGATCGCCCTGCTTCGAAGCTTGCTTGAGCCATTTCGCGGCATCGACGCGGTCTCCAACCTGGGCATAGGCGATGCTCAGCATAATGGCCCTATCAGCATCTCTTGCGGGAGCAACAGGTGCTGTGCGGAGAAGATGGATGGCGTCCGTCGGCCGCTTCAGCTCAAGGTAGTCAACGGCGAGCGTTTCAATCGCTTCCTCAAAATTCGGCGTCGTTTTGAGTTGCTCTTCGAGCAAGCGGGCCGACTCAGCCATTCGGCCACCGCATTGGGCGGCCCAGGCGCGGGTGATGGTCGTAAGCAGCGAATTAGGATCGACTGCCTGGACATAGGCCAATTGGGCCTGCGCTTCCGCATCTCTCCCCAAGGGGACCAGAAGCGCGACGGCATACTGAATATGAGCGTTCAGATCGTTGGGATTAAGCTCGAGTGCGCGTTGGTAGTCGCTTTCTGCGCCTTTCCAGTCGTAGTTCAAATCGACACGAGCCGAGGCGCGCGAGGCATAGGCTTCGCCCAACGTGGGGTCGAGGGCGAGCGCCTGATCCGCCGTTTTGAGAGCATTCTTCATCATCGGTATCTGGTTCCCACCGCGGTAATGCTGGACCAGGTTGTAACTTTCGGCCAGACCCGCATAGGCCGGAGCATAGTTTGGATCAGCATTGATTGCACTTTGAAATTCCGTGACTGCCGCGAGCAGATCTGCATCCGTCCGCAGGGTGAGGCTGTAACGGCCTTTGAGATACGCGGTGTAGGCTACCGCGTTGGTGGTGTATTGGTGTTTGAGCCGGGCCTTGAGGTCGGGACTGAGACGGACCTTGAGATGGTAGGCCACGTCGGTGGATATATCGTTTTGCAGCCCGGCGAGATTGGAAATGTCGCCCTCGTAGGTCTGACCCCATACTTGCGAACCGCTGCTCACATCGATGATTTCGATTGGAATGCGGACGTGGCCATCGGCTAGGAAGAACGAACCACTCACGACGGATTTCACCTTGAGGCGTTTGCCGGATTCAGCGGGATCGTTATTTTGTGTGGCGTAGCGTTCGGCGATGCCGGCGGCCTTTACCTGCAGCCCTGGCATCCCAGCGAGGTCATTGGTAAGGGCTTCGGTGAAACCAGAGCCTACGTAGTCGAGCCTGCTGTCTCCGCTGGCATTGTGAAGCGGCAGCACCGCCAGACTGGTCGCCGCGGGTGGATGATGGCGCCACTTCCAACCCAGTGTTCCCAGCGCGAGGCATGCGATGGTTATACCCGCCGCCCAATACAGACGTTTGTGTGAGGGAGGCTTGAGATCCGACAGGATGCCGTCCAGCCTCGGAAATCGATCTTCCGGGTGCGTCGCCAAAGTACGCTCGATGACGTTTGCCCAGCGAATGGGGATCGATTTGGCGGGAAGTTTCACGGCCGCAGCCTTACCCGACGTATTGGTTTCCGCGCGGACGGGCCGGGAGCCGGTGATCATTTCACACATCACCACACCCAGGGCATATTGGTCGGCCAGCGCGGTAACATCGCCCGTCAGCTTTTGCTCAGGCGCCATGTAATCGGGCGTACCCTGCCCTCTGGCCTCCTGCAAACCGCCGTTGGGGGTGAGGACGTTCAGCGCCAGTCCAAAATCTGTGATCACGGCCCGCAGTGTTCCGGGCCCAGCGCTCACCAGCATGATGTTTTTGGATTTGAGGTCACGGTGAACAACACCGAGTGAATGGGCGCTGTTCAACCCCTGAATTAACTGTTCCACGAGGTTGAATGCAGCATCCGGTTCAAACGGACCGTTGTGGCGTAGATACTCACTGAGCGTAGGGCCGTCGAGGAACTCCATGCAAAGGAATATCCCCTTGGCGTGAGAGGCCGTTTCGTAAGTGAACAGCTCGTGAATGCGGCAAATGTTCGGATGGGAGATCGCTCGGGCCTGTCTCACTTCACGGCGGAAACGCTCTACCGCTTCAGGATGTCGCACCATGTCTGCGCGTATCGTCTTAAGCGCGACGCGTTCCTGCAACTGGCCATCCCAAGCCTCCCAAACCTCTCCCATTCCGCCGCGGGCGATGAATCGAAGAATTTTGAAACGGTTGAAGATCACCTTGTCTATTTGGAACGTGCCATTCGCGTCCAGCCCGGAATCTTCTGCTGCGAAAGAGGCTGTCGCGTGTTCCGGTTCTTCCATTCTTGCAGATGGAAAAAGAGGCTCCTCGAGGAAGCTTCCCATCTCATCGTGCGCCGCAAGTAATGCCTCCACGGCGCGGCGCAGCTCTGGGGTGCCCTCACATTTGCGATCAAGGAACGAGATTCGCTCCTCGCGCGTCAAGGGCAGGGCCGCACCGAAGAGCTCCTCAGCCGCGTCTCCCTGAGTAGACATGTCAGAACCCACGAACTCGCGAAAATTATCTCCGAACTCGGCCATTCTATCAAGTAGGATGCGACAACCACCCACTTGCGCCCGTCACGGAGGGTTCCCTTGCATCGATGTGCAAGATAAGCGCTCCCACTAGAACGCCATTCGTGCGGCGAACTGGAAGGCTCTTGGGCCGCCGGAGCCAAAGAACCCGCCTACGACGCTGACGGGCTGGAAGAAATTGGTCTGGATGGCTGGGGTTCCATCGTTGGGGCCGATGCAGATATCGCGTCCGGAGCAGTCGGCGGTGGTTGAGCCGCGAACGTTGACGTGGTTGGCGAGGTTGAAGACCTCGGCCATACGGGTGAGCGACGGACCCGGTGGAAGGCAAAGATCTTGCTGAGCGGCATGTCGAAGGCGCTGAAGGGGCAGGAATAATTGACGCCCATGGGAACGTTGTCAATGGGGCCACCGACCTGACAGGGATAATCACCTGGGCACGGCGCAAACCCATTCCACTGATCGATTTTGGCATGCTACTGGGCGCCGCTTGCGCCATTGACGGCGGTGCTGGGCAGAAGGGAGTCGGCTGGAACGCCCGATCCACGCGCGCAACACTTTGGAAGCGCCACATGTTTTCAGGCAGTCAACTTGACGCTTTTAGTTTTAGTTAAGGACGGAGAAGTTGCGTGGTGCGATCGATGTCGAAATTCCGCGGGAGTCTCGCTGAAGGCTCTGCCTTTCTCGGTGAGGGGCGCGGCGACTTTGTGTCCACTGATAGGCGAGCGGCTTGATGAGAATCCGGTTTGGGTGTGCTACGTCAGGCTCTTTGGTTCGCCAAACCTTTTCACACTGCGAGCTTTGAGCCGCGCCGCCTCTTCCTCCCGATTCTTAGGAGGAGAGTTGGTCTCGAGGGTGTTCAGAAGGTTTGCCGAAAGGTCGGCAATCGCATGGACCGCAGACAAGAACGCTTCTTCGTTAGCCTTGGATGGTTTATTGAAGCCGCTGATTTTTCTGACGAACTGAAGAGACGCCGCTTGAATTTCATCGGGTGTTACGGGTGGATCGAAGTTGAACAGCATCTTGATGTTCCGACACATTTTGATGAGTCCTCCATAGCAAGCTCGGATTAGGGTAACGCTGGTTGCTGCGCAACTCAACGGTGGCGTTGCTCGCACTTCATAGCTAGGGTGAATGCCTGGGCTTGTCTCAGACTGGGAAAGGAATAAGCAGATTCCTACGGAATGACAGCCAGAAAGGCAAGGGCAAGAGCAACCGCAAGTGCCAATGCAGAGATCTCTCCACTACGCATGATGATGATGCCATCCTTCTTCGGTCGAGATGACGAACGTTTGAGGCGGAGGAAATGAGAGCGGTCGTTTGCTACCGCAAAGGATGCCCACCTTAGGCGAGATGAAGCCGCGCCGAAGATGGGGCACCCGGTTCTTGAAATGCGCAGTTAGCTCGCGCGGTTGATGCTAGCGCGGCCGAGGTAGCGGGCGGTTTGGCCTAGCTCTTCTTCGATGCGGAGGAGTTGGTTGTATTTTGCGATGCGATCGGTGCGGGAGGCAGAACCGGTCTTGATCTGGCCGGCGTTGGTGGCTACCGCGAGGTCGGCGATGAAGGTGTCTTCGGTTTCGCCGGAGCGGTGCGAGATGATGGCGGTGTAGCCGCTGCGGCGGGCTAGCTCGATGGCGTCGAGGGTCTCGGAGACAGTGCCGATCTGGTTGAGCTTGATGAGGATGGAGTTGGCGATTCCCTCTTCGACGCCGCGCGAAAGGATGCTGGTGTTGGTGACGAAGAGGTCGTCGCCGACTAGCTGGAGCTTGTCGCCGAGCTTGTCGGTGAGGGTCTCCCAGCCTTCCCAGTCGTTTTCGTCTAGGCCGTCTTCGAGCGAGACGATGGGGTATTGGCTGGCCCAGCTGGCCCAGAAGTCAACCATCTGCTCGGAAGTTTTTTCGGACTTGTCAGACTTCTTGAAGACGTACTTGCCGGTCTGCTTGTTGAAGAACTCGCTGGCGGCTGGGTCGAGGGCGATGGCAATGTCTTCGCCGGGTTTATAGCCGGCTAGCGTGATGGCTTCGAGGATGACTTCGATGGCTTCTACGTTGGATTTGAGCGAGGGAGCGAAACCGCCTTCGTCGCCGACCGCGGTGTTGTAGCCCTTCTTCTTGAGCACGCCTTTGAGGGTGTGGAAGACTTCAGCACCCCAGCGGAGGGCGTCGGCGAAGGTTTCGGCTCCGACGGGCATGACCATGAATTCCTGGAAGTCGACGTTGTTGTCGGCATGCGCGCCACCGTTGAGGATGTTCATCATGGGGGTGGGGAGGGTGCAGGCGTTGACGCCGCCGAGATAGCGGTAGAGGGGGAGGCCGAGGGCTTCGGCGGAGGCGCGGGCGCAGGCCATGGAGACGGCGAGGATGGCGTTGGCGCCGAGGTTGCCCTTGTTGTCCGTGCCGTCGATGGCCATCATGGTGGCGTCGATGAGTTTTTGATTGCTGGCGTCCATGCCGGTGAGCTCGGGGGCGATGGCGGACTCGATGTTGTCTACGGCCTTGAGGACGCCCTTGCCGAGGTAGTGAGACTTGTCGTCATCGCGGAGCTCCACGGCTTCGTGCTCGCCGGTGGAGGCGCCGGAAGGGACGGCCGCGCGGCCGCGAATGCCGTCGGAGAGGATCACGTCGGCTTCTACGGTGGGGTTCCCTCGGCTATCTAGAATTTCACGGGCATGGATGGAGACAATTTCGGTCATTTCTTTCCTCTGTGTTTTCTGGGTGGAGCGTTTGGCGCGGCTGGTTGAGTTCGAGATGCGGTGTTGGAGGCGATCGTTAAGGGCGGGCCTGTTGTCGACGGCGATGGGTTTGCCGGAGGCGCCGGAGATCATGTCGACGATTTCTGTCATTTAGTCGGACTCTTCATGATTCATTACGCTTGCCCACCGGCCTCATTTTAGCAAAGCGCTGGCGTTGGACCTCGACGGCGTTGAGCGATTGCCGCACAGTTTCGGCGAGCATTGTGAGGAGCTCGTCGCCTTCTTCGCGGGTGGCGAGGGGCATGCGGAGGGAGACGCGGGTGCCGCGGCCAGGGCGGCTGATGATGTCGACGTGGGCTTCGTCACCGTAAAGGACCTGGATGCGCTCGCGGACGTTGCGCATGCCGATGCCGGAGCCTTCGCGGACGAGGCCGGAGACGGGGGCGGTGGTGGGGCCACCGGGCTCGATGCCTACGCCGTCGTCTTCGATTTCGAGGAGGAGGCGGCCATTGTCGATGCGGGAGCGGAGGGTGACGGTGCCGCCGGAGATGCGGGGTTCGAGGCCGTGCTTGATGGAGTTTTCGATGAGTGGCTGGAGCAGCATGGAGGGGACGATGATGTCGAGGGTTTCGGGGGCGATTTCCTTGACGACGCGGAGTTTTTCGCCGAAGCGGACGACTTCGATGTCGAGGTAGTCGTCGGTGAAGTCTAGCTCTTCGCTTAGGGGGACGAAGGCGTCGCGATCGCGGAGGAGGACGCGGAGGATGTGGGAGAGCTTGACGATCATCTCGCGGGCGAGGTCGGGCTTGGAGCGGATGAGCGAAGCGATGGAGTTGAGGGTATTGAAGAGAAAGTGGGGGTTGATCTGGCGCTGCAGGGCGTCGAGGCGGGCTTCGAGGAGGAGGCGGGATTGCTCTTCGAGCTTGTGCTCGATGCGGACGGCGTTCCAGATTTTCAGAGGGATGCCGACGACTACCGGCGCGCAGGCGCAGATGGCGAGCTCCATGATCCAGGAGGGGGAGTAGAGTTCGAAGTATTGGCGCGGGTAGAAGTGCGCGAAGATGCTGGTGGCGTATTGCGTCGCCATGATGAGGACGAGAAGAAACATCTGGCGGTCAAGATGGGGCCAGGAGACGGTGCGGCGGATCCAGCGGTAGAGGCTGAGGTCGATGAGCGGGGAGAAGGACCAGATATTTTCTTCGCCGGCGACGCGGCGGTAGGCACCGAAGATGGCGGCGACGGCGAGGTTGACGGGGAGGGCGAACCATTCGTGGTGGCCGAGCGCGGGGATGGCGAGGGCGGCGGCGCCGATCATGGCGGGCCATGGGCCGAGAAGGAGGCCGAGGATGGCAATGGCCTCGAAGGAGATGTCGGCGGCGAGGAAGTTGCGTACGCTCACGCGGACGAGCACGCCGAGAGTGAGAGGGACGCAGATCCAGGCGAGCAGGTGAAGGGTTTCGCGGGTGTTGCGGGTTTTGAGGAGGAGTAGGCGTTTGAAGGCGGTGGAGCGAGCGAGCGAGCTGGCGACGGCAGCGGCCACGCCCAGCTCGACGAGGAGGGTTATCCAGATGAGTTTGGAGTCGCTTGCGTACACGCTTTGAGTTTACGCGTTTGGGCCAGAGGGATGGCGCAGCATCTAGCTCCCAGCTTCGAGCGTTTAGCTTCGAAAGGCTTCCAGCGTCGCGGCAGGGTGCATGGAAAGGAGCACCCGGACCGGAGTTTGCGTGGTAGTGTGGAAGCCAGTTTCTCGGATGTGATCGTGTAACCAATTCAGGACGCACACATGGACAAGCAGGACGAAGCCACGGAGCGATTGTTTGGGGAAGCGGTCGACCTGCCGCGCGATCGTCGATCGGCTTTCCTGGACGGCGCCTGTGCCGGCAAGCCCGCTCTGCGGCGCAGGGTGGAAGATCTGCTAGATTCCCACGACCGGCTCAACGGCTTTCTTAGTGTGCCTGCTTACGGGGAGGGGGCCGCCGATGTGGGGATGGCGTCGCAACCCGTCGCGCTGACGGCCGGTATGCGTCTGCTGGGACGGTATGTGATCACCGGCAATCTTGGCGCGGGCGGCATGGGGATGGTGTACCGGGCGCGCGATGAAAAGCTCAACCGCGATGTAGCGATCAAGATGCTGCAGCGCGGCCTGTTGACCAGCGATGACGCACGAGCACGGTTTCGGAGGGAGGCACAGGCGCTGGCGAAACTAAACCACGCGCACATCGCTGCCGTGTATGACGTGATCGAGCAGGACGGCGCAGACTGCATTGTGATGGAACTGGTAGAGGGCGAGTCGCTGGCGGCGAAGTTGCGGCGCGGGGCGTTGCAGGTGAAAGAGGCGACGAGCCTCGCGCTTCAGGTTGCCCAGGCCCTCGAAGAGGCGCATGAGCAGGGGGTGATCCACCGCGACCTGAAACCGGCCAACGTGATGATTACCAGCAAGGGGCAAGTGAAGGTTCTTGACTTCGGCCTCGCGAGGCTGCTGTTGGGACCGGCGGATGTGACACAGGCGGGAGCAGAGACAGTGGGGGTGATGGGCACGCCGCTGTACATGTCGCCGGAGCAGGCCATGGGAGAGACGGCGGATGCGCGGAGCGACCTCTGGAGCCTGGGCGTGACGTACTACGAGTCGCTGACAGGAATCGAGCCGTTTCGGCGACCGACGACCCTGGCGATTCTGCGAGCGATCGCCGATGAGACGGTACGGCCCTTGCGGGAGGTACGCCCGGAAACGCCTGTGTTGGCCGAGCAGGTTGTGGCGCGGGCGCTGGAGAAGGACGCGGAGTTGCGATACCAGCGCGCGAGCGATTTCGCGACTGATCTGCAAAGGGTGCTGCGGGATCTCGAGCCGGGACGCCGGATCGGATCGGTGACGCCGACTGAGCCGGTCTCAGGCGTTGCGGTTCGCGCCGCGCCCGTGCGTCGCCTATGGCTTCGCTGGATCGCGCTTCTGGCGGCTGCGCTGGTTGCGGTCGGGACCGTACTGCTTCTGCTGGCTCTGGCACCTGCAACCGGACCGCTCGACTCGACGCAGATTTCGTTTTCCAACGAAGAGAAGATTGGACCGCTGCGAACCGATGGAGCGCGGCTTTATTTCGAGAGTCACAATATTCCGTCGGCGATGTCGGTAAGCGGGGGCATCATTGCGCCAATTCCCGGGCTGAGCGCCGGCATGTACCTGGTGGATGTATCGGCAGACGGATCGAAGGTTCTGGCGTGGGCCCAGAACATGAACAAAGAGACCCAGGTGGGTTGGTTCCTGGTGGGATCGAGTCTGGGCGGAGCTTTGCGGAGGATTGGGACCGAGCATGAAGCCAATCCGGTTGCGCGGTGGTCGTCAGACGGCAAGTCGATCTACTTCGTCGAAGGCCGGCAGATATGGGTGATGGATGAGGATGGCGATCATGCGCGGGCTCTTTGGGAGGCGCCCCAGATTCCGATCGCTCTGGCGGTCTCCCCGGACGGTACGCAGCTTTCAGTGACCCTCTACTCGAACCCATTCCGCATATGGCTGATGGGCAGTGACGGAAAAGACCCGCATCCACTGGATCTAGACTGGCCGATCAATGGCGATGAGTTCGATGGGCAGTGGACCCCGGACGGACGGCATTTTGTTTTTACTTCCTGGCGCGAAGGCCGCGAAAACGTGTATGAACTGATGAAACCGCGCTGGTTCGCATTCTGGAAGAAGCCGGACGCGATCCGCCTGACGGGGAACCAGCTGAACATTACGGATGCGGTGCCGGCGCGGGACAGCAAAAGCTTGTTTGTGCTTGGCAGGGTGGACTCCGGAGCGATGCAGGTCTTCGATCCACGGGCGGGTAAGCTGGTTCCGTTTCTCGGAGGACTGCCAGCGCAGCAGTTTGTGGTGTCTCCGGACCGGCAGTGGATGGCGTACACGGAATATCCGAGCGGGAATCTATGGAAGAGCCGGTTGGATGGAAGCGACGCGGTACAACTCACGAAGGTGCCTGCCTACATGGAACAGTGGTCCCCTGATGGAAAATGGATCGCGTATTCCGACTGGCGCAAAATCTACCGCGTTCCGGCCGATGGCGGTGCTCCGGTGAAGGTGATGCCGGAAGGCGATAACGAGGTCATGCCCGCCTGGTCGCCGGACGGAAGATCCATCATCTTTAACCGGTTCCGGTTCGACCTGAGGGCTGAGCCGGATGGATTGTACGTGGCGGACGTGGAGAGCGGGAAGGTGACGCCTATGCCGGGCGGGGAGAAGTTTTACATCCCGGCGTCGTCGCCAGACGGGCGGTACGTGGTGGCCATGGCTCGAGAGCCGCTGAGGATGGTGATCTACTCCACAGCCACGAAACAGTGGCGAACGCTGATGCAGTTCGACGCGCCCGAGGGGTTCTATGCGTGGTCTCCGGACAGTCGTTTCGTCTACTTCTCGCAGACTCAAACCCATGCGGGCATGTATCGAGTGTCGGTGCCCGACGGCGCGCGGCAGCGGGTTTCGGACGTTCCGGATGTAGGGACGACGACGAACGCCCAGTTCGTGAGCGTGACGGCGGACGGACAGCCTGCGGTCATGGCCAATGCCGGAGCCGCGCAGGTGTACTCACTACAATGGAAGTGAGGATGGGTGCGGGAGCTACTTGCAGACTCGGTAGTGATAGGCGGTCAGGAGCGATGGGCGAAGGCGGCGGAGGGAGCGGCGGTAGCATCGGCTTCGTCGCCGAGGTCCATGGCTGCGATGAGGCCGTCTTTGAGAGTGAAAACGTGGAGGACTTCGCCGTTGAAGAGGACATCCCCCTGAAGGCTCTTGACGAGCTGGTGGACGCGGACGCGGAGCTTACCTTCGGCGTCGGTGGTGATCGCGAGAGGTTCGACGTGGGGATTGAACTCGGCCCATTGGCGAGTCCAGTAGGCGCGGATCTCTTCTTTGCCAATGACCTTGCCGCCCTCGGAGGCTTTGGGCCAGGAGACGTCTTCGGTCATGAGGGCGAGGGCTGCATCGATGTTGCGGTGGTTGAATGCGGCGTACGCGAGGTCGATGGTGGTGGTCGTGTCGGGCATGGATCCCTTCTTCTGCGGTTGAGCTGCGTTGATGATCGCTGAGCGGCTGGTTTGGTTCGAAGGTGACGAGCCAGGTGGTGGCGCGATCTGCTCAATGTTGCCAACTCTTGTAGACGAATTCCAAACTATACCCGTCAGGGTCGATGACATTCGCGGCGTAATAACGCGGGTCGTAGTAGAGGCGAATGCCGGGTACTCCGTTATCGGTTGCCCCCGCGGCGATCGCTGCTGCGTAGGCGGCATCGACTTCCCGGCGGCTGCTGGCGACAAAGCCGACGTGGGCGGCGCGGCTGTCTGCCGGACCCTGCCTAAGCCAGAAGAAGATGCGGCCCTTGGCGCCGAACCCCTTAAGGTCTGGATGGTCTGGCGGTCCATTGCTGCCGTCGTAGTCGACGCGGGTGGTGATGCCAAGGGGCGCGAGGGCCGCCGTGTAGAACGCAACGGAGCGTTCGGTGTCTTTCACGGATAGGAAGATGTGATCGAGCATGTCCGTCCTTGGAACTCAGATGACAGGAGGGCTGATGCGGCTTCATTGTTTTGGGAGGGCGGCTACAATTCCTATCTGGCCGGGCGCGGCGTTGACTGGGTCACACCAGTAATGAGGAGGTGCTCCATGGGTCGATGGATGTTGATCGGGGTTATGCTTACCAGCGGAACGGCGGGTTGGGGACAAATGTGGGAGCCGCTGAAGGGCCGGACGACTCAGCCTTTGGCGTCGGCGGTGTCTGAACAGACTGCACGTATGCTTGGCCTGAATGCGCTTTTGCAGCGATTGGCGACACTGCAGGCGGAGAGAGGATGCGGGGCTGCGGCTGGTCTCGAGGAGCTGACGATTCGTCAACAGCTGATGGAAGAGGTGCAGTCGGCCACACTGGATGTGGATAGCGTGATTGCTGAAATAGAGAATGAGCAGGGCCAGTTGTTGAATTTGCGGACTACGCTGCAGGCCAGGCGCGACGGCACGGTGGCGAAGCTGAACACCGCTGCGCTGATTACCGGATCGGCAGCGGGAGCGTTGATCAGCGCGACGCAATTCAATACGCTGAGCGGCCAGACGAATAATATCGGGGATGGTTTCGGGGTGGGTCCCGGCGTCGCATCGACGGTGTTTTCTGTGATGGCGACGAAGAAGCAAAACGGACCGAGCGTCACGGTTGGGGAGGTGCCGAATATGCTGGCGCCGCTGTTTGACAGGGCTACAGTGCTCAACGCGTACTACCCGCCGGATGTGATGCAGTATCTGGAGGCGGTTCCTGCGAACGAAGATGCGGCACGCGGAAGCCGTCTGGAGCAGCTGAAGGCGGAGTGGGCGGGGTCTGGGCGGCTTGCGGGATCGGCTTCGGCGAGCCAAGTGGCGGCTCTTACTTCAAGTGCCGATCCCAAGGTGAAGGTGTCGATCAACGATCTGTCGAACAGGATTGGGATGCTGGTGGATGTGGCTGGACGCGTGTCGCTGATGAAGCGGGATCTTGCGACGATCATGCGTTCGTGGATGCAGAAACCGGGTGGATGTGGGGTGCAGCAGAGCCAGTGAGTTGCGTGGGAAAGAATCGTGGGGTGGGAGTTTGGAATCTATAATGGGGTATGCCGTATAGCAGCGTTCGTAAGGTGGCCGGTGCAGACTTCCCTACTCGGTGGGGACATTTTCGCATTCTTGGGTTTGAGGGGGTAGCGGAGCCGGGGTCCGCGTCGTTGAAGCGCGTGGATAATGCGGTTGCGCTGACGATGGGGGATCTGTCGGCGGCGCCTCCGCTGGTGAGAATTCACTCGATGTGTTTGACGGGCGATGTATTTCACTCGCTGCGCTGCGATTGCCATGATCAACTGCATTTGGCGCTGGGGATGATCGCGAAAGAGGGTGCGGGGATTCTGCTGTATGAAGAGCAGGAGGGTCGCGGAATTGGGCTGATGGCGAAGCTGCGCGCGTATGAGTTGCAGGATAAAGGGCGGGATACGATTGAGGCGAATCTGGAGTTGGGGTTTCGCGCGGACTATCGCGAGTTTGAGCTGCCGGCGGAGATTTTGAAGGCGCTGAATATTCCGGCGGTGCGGCTGATTACAAATAATCCTGAGAAGGTGGCGGCGATGGAGGCTGCGGGGATTCGCGTGGTGGAACGGGTGCCGGCTACGATTCCGTCGGAGCCTACGTTTGAGCGGTATTTGGAGACGAAGCGGGACAAGATGGGGCACCTGGCTGGGTAGGTTCGCGACTTCGGTGGTGGAGATGCATCCAAGGGACAGGAGAGATTATGGCTATTGATGAGCTGGAAGATTTGAAGGCGGGGCCTGCGGAGTCTGGTGTTCTGGATATTATTTTGAAGCGGTGGAGCCCGCGGTCGTATGCCGACAAGCCGGTACCGAGTTCGGACCTGACCAAGGTTTTTACCGCGGCGTCTTGGGCGGCGTCGAGTACGAATGAACAGCCTTGGCGCTTCCTGGTGGGGAAAAAGGGTGACGCTACGTACGCGAAGATTCTGGATGCGCTGGTGGATTTTAATAAGACCTGGGCGGCTACCGCTCCGGTGCTGATTCTGTCGGTGGCGAAGAAGACGTTCACGAAGAATGGGAATCCGAATGGGTACGCGCTGCATGATGTTGGCGCGGCGTCGGCCACGATGAGTCTGCAGGCCACCGCGCTGGGGCTGCATACACATGGGATGGGCGGCGTGGACAAGGATCGCGCGCGGAAGAACTTTGAGATTCCTGAGGGGTTTGAGGTGGGGGCGGCCTGGGCGCTGGGATATTTGGGGGAGCCGGATGCACTGCCGGAGTCGTATCGGGCGATGGAGACGGCGGCGCGGACACGGAATCCGCTGAATGAGTTTGTGTTTGCGGAGTGGGAGAAGCCCGCGGAACTGTAGGGTCCTGCGCGGACGGCGGGGGTTCAAGGCGGGCGGTCGCGCTACTGGCGACCGTTTGCTATTTAACTGTGGCGAGTTCGAGGGCTGAGACTACTTTGGCGGTGGTGACGAATTGGCCGGTGTGGCGTTGGGTGTGGTCGGCGCAGTGGACCAGGAGGGCGCCTACCGTGGTGGGGAGTTGCTTGCGGCCTACGGTGCGCGGGGTGTTGTAGGTGCTGGGGTCGATGGCGCGGATGCGGGTGGCGGCGGTTTCGAGGGCGGCGCGGAATTCGGCGCGGGCTTCGGCGGCCGTGCCTTCGGTGAGTTCGGTCTTGAGGGCTGCTAGTTGGTCAGGCGAGAGCTGATTCCCTTCTGCGTAGGTGAGGAGGCGGTCGAGGGAGCGGGCGATGTGGCGGAGGTGGAAGGCTACGGGCGCGAGATTGTCGGGGCGGGTTAGGAGTTGGGCGTCGGGGAGGGGGTCGAGCCAGCGGGTCGCGTCTTCGGCGGAGAGCTCGAGGGCGTGGAGGACGGCGCGGCGGAGGGGGTCGATGTCGGTGAGGGTGTTGCGGAGCCAGGGTTCGGGTGGTTGCATGCGGCCTCCTGGATGATGATCAACCTCTTTATGGCTGCAACGCCAGCCGCGAAGCAAACCCTAGGGCTAAAGCCCAATTCTTTGCCGGGCTATGAAACCCGAGGCTGAAGCCTCGGGGTACCGTTCTTTGCCACATTGGACAGCGACGGTTCGAGGTTGTGGCGCAACGCTCAGAGGCCTTTACTGGCGCGGAAGTTGCGGACTACTTCGGCGGGGTCGCGGTGGTGGGAGTCTACGGCGAAGTTCATGGCACGCATGTCGTCGGCGGTGATCTTGCCGGCTAAGCGGTTGAGGGCTATGGCGATCTCGGGCCAGCGGCGGAGAGAGTCTTCGCGGACGAGGGGGACGGCTTCGTAGGGGGGAAAGTAGTGGTGGTTATCTTCGAGGGCTGTGAAATCGAAGGCCTGGATGGCGCCGTCGGTGGAGTTGCCGGCTACGATGTCGACCTGGTTGGCGGAGAGGGAGCGGTAGAGGAGGCCTAGCTCCATGGTGCGGGGATTGCTTGGGAACTGTAGGTGATAGGCGGCAGAGAGGCCTCGGAGGCCGTCGGGGCGCTCGGCGAATTCGTAGCCTACGCCTAGACGCCACTTGGGGGCGAAGGGGGCGATGTCGGAGATGGTTTTGAGCTGGTGGGTGCGGGCGTCGGCACCACGGATGACCATGGCGAAGGTGTTCTGGAAGCCGAGGCTGGGGAAGACGCGGACCTGGTAGAGGTTGTCGTAGAGGGCGGTGATGGTGGCGTTGACCAGCGTGGGGTCGCGCATGACGGGCTGCTTGAGGATGGCGGTTAAGGCGGTGCCGGTGTATTCGACGTAGGCGTCGATGCGGTTGGAGATGAGGGCTTGCTGGCAGAGGTAGGAGCCGGCTAGCCAGAAGCGGCGCTCGACCGGGCCGCCTCCGGAGGCTTCGATCTCCTGGGCGAGGAGCTCGCCGAGGATAACTTGCTCGGTGAAGTTTTTGGCGCCGATGACGATGTGGGAGGAGCGCGGCGGGGCGCACGCAGTGGTCATCACAAGCGCGAGGGCTAGCGCGAGAGAGACGAGCCGCTTCATCGCTGGCGGACCTGGAGGCGTTTTTCGAGGAAGCCTAGCGCGCCGTCGGCGATGAGAGCTAAGAGGGCGGCGGGGATGGCTCCGGCCAGGACTAGCGAGTTGTCTACGGAGGCTACGCCACGGAAGATTAGCTCGCCTAGGCCGCCGGCGCCTATGGCTGCGGCGATGGTGGCTACTCCTACGCAGGTTACCGTTGCGGTGCGGAGGCCGGCGAGGATTACGCTTGCGGCCATGGGGAGTTCCAGCTTGGTGAGGCGCTGGCGGGAGGTCATGCCCAGGGCATTGGCTACGTCGATGAGGGCTGGGTCGACGGAGCGGATGCCGGTGTAGGTGTTGCGCAGGATGGGGAGAAGCGCGTAACCGGTGAGGGCGACGATGGCGAGGCGGGCGGCGCGGTCGCCTAGAAATGGGACCGGGAGGAGGAGGCCGAAGAGGGCCAGGCTGGGGATGGTTTGCAGGATGTTCGCGATGCCGAGGATGGGGCGGGCAAAGGCTTCGTGGCGGGTGAGCCAGATGCCGGTGGGGAGCGCGATGAGGGTCGCGAAGAGCATGGCGGAGAGGGTGAGCCAGAGGTGCTCGAAGGTGAGACGGGCGATTTGGGGGCCGTATTGGTGGAGGAAGGAGGACATTAGATCTCCCACCAGTTCTGTTTCGTTTGATCGAACGGTGCTGCGCTGTCCAGATCAGGAAGAGGGGTTTCGGGGTGCTCGAGGTCGGGGTCGCCGCTGGGGTTGGGATCGGCGGCCGTGGTTGCATCCGGGGTGTGCGCGGTGTGGATGTGGGTGGACGCAGAATGGGTTGTGGGGATGAGGGTTAGAGGGGTCACGGGGATGCGGTGGGTGGCGGCTATGTAGGCCTGGACGTGGGGGTTTTCGGAGGTGCGGACTTGGTTGTAGGGGAGGTCGGCTACTACGCGGCCTTCGTCGATAAAGAGCACGCGGTCTGCTAGATAGAGCGCTTCCTCCAAGTCGTGGGTGATGATGAGGGTGGTGCCCTCGACCTTAATGAGGAGGTCGCGGAGCATGGTCTGCATTTCGGAGCGGGTGAGGGGGTCGAGGGCGCCGAAGGGTTCGTCCATGAGGAGGATGGAGGGCTCGTTGGCGATGGCGCGGGCGAGGCCGACGCGCTGACGCTGGCCTCCGCTGAGTTGCCAGGGATAGCGGGGGAGAAGGTCGTTGGGGAGGCCGACGTGGTGGAGCATGACGGCGGCGCGGCGTCGGATTTCGGGTTCGGAGAGGCCCGCCAGCTCGAGGGTCATGCCGATGTTGCGTGCGATGGTCATGCGGGGGAAGAGGCCCGTGTCCTGGATGACGTAGCCGATGGAGCGGCGGAGGGCTATGGGGTCGGCGTGGGCGACGTCGTGGTCGCCGATGAGGACGCGGCCGGAGGTGGGGCGGACGAGGGCGTTGATGGTGCGGAGGAGGGTGGTCTTGCCGGAGCCGCTGCGGCCTAGGAGGGCTGTTGTGGTGTTGGGCTCGATGCGGAGGTTGATGTCGCGGAGGAGATGGCGATTGCCGGAGACGGTGACGTTGAGGGATTCGAACTCGACGCCTTGGGTGGACATGGAGGTCTCCGTTGAGAGGGTGCCGCGGGGCTAAAGCCCGGATGTTGTGGCGGGCTTACGGTCCGGGCGGAAGGGCT
>Ga0302316_10000682_pt1 | contig 29026 bp, 18 predicted proteins | sample III_Palsa_N3_2_FD_200456 | JGI IMG/M metagenome (GOLD analysis project Ga0302316, IMG submission 200456) | Peat permafrost microbial communities from Stordalen Mire near Abisko, Sweden - III_Palsa_N3_2 | ecosystem: Environmental > Terrestrial > Soil > Palsa > Peat permafrost | place: Sweden...
ATCTCCTGCGCATTCAGGCACTCCAGCACCGCCGACCCAAATCCACCCGCCAGCACATGATCCTCCATCGTGATCACCAGCTCACACCGCTTGCCGTACAGCGAGACACACCCAGCATCCACGGGCTTTGCAAACCGCGGATTGATCACCGCCACGCTATGCCCTTCAGCCTCCAGCATCTTCGCCAGCCGTTCCGCCTCGGCGAGCATATTGCCCAGCCCAAAGATAGCGATCTCTCGCCCATCCTTCACGACCTCGGCCTTGCCAATCTCCAGCGCCGCCGGCACAGCCTTCACAGCCACACCAGGCCCAGTCCCTCGCGGATACCGAATCGCCGACGGCCCATCATGCAGCATGGCCGTGTACATCATGTCCTGTAGCTCGTCCTCATCCTTCGGGTCCATGTGCACAATATTTGGCACACCCCTCAGATAGCTGATATCGAACAACCCATGATGCGTCGGCCCATCATCCCCGCTCAACCCGCCGCGGTCCATGCAGAACACCACCGGAAGATTTTGCAGCGCCACATCATGCACCACCTGGTCAAACGCCCGCTGCAAGAACGTAGAGTAGATTGCACAAAACGGTCGATATCCCTTCGTCGCCATACCCGCGGCAAACAACACCGCATGTTCTTCCGCGATGCCCACATCAAAGTACCGCTTCGGATGGTGTGGCCGGAACAGATCCAGCGCCGTCCCGTTCGGCATCGCAGCCGTAATCGCGACAACCTTATTGTTCATGTCCGCGAGCTTCGTCAAACTCTCCGCAAACACCTCGGAGTAAGTCTTCTGCGCCGCCGGCTTGGTCTCACCCGTCTCTGGATCGTACGGCCCCAGCCCATGAAACTTCTTCTGCTTCTCAAGCGCAGGCTGAAACCCGCGCCCCTTCTGCGTCAGAGCATGCAGCACGACAGGCTTGTTCTGCATCTTCAAAAATTTGAAAGTCTCAATCAGCAGTGGCAGGTTATGCCCATCCAGCGGGCCATAGTAGTTCAGCCCAAACTCCTCAAAGATCATCCCTCGACCCACGATCCCCTTGGCCGCCTCTTCCGCCTTACGCGCAATATGCCGCGCCGCCTTGCCGCCAAACTTCTCCAGCAGCCCCGCCGCGCGATCATGCAGGTTCACATACGTCGGGTTCGTCGCAATCTTGTGGAAGTACTCCGCAATCGCACCAACATTCTTATCGATCGACCACTCGTTGTCGTTCAGCACCAATATCAGCCGCTTCGTCGACGACGCAATATTGTTCAGAGCCTCAAAGCTGATCCCGTTCGTAAACGCCGCATCTCCCGCCAGGCAAACCACATGCTCGTCACCGCCGCTCATATCGCGGCCCACAGCCATCCCCAGCGCCGCGCTCAGCGCAGTCCCGGCATGCCCCGCACCAAACGAGTCATGCTCGCTCTCGGTCCGCAGCATAAAGCCGTTCAGCCCAGCCGGCTGCCGGATCGTCTCAAATCTCTCTTCGCGTCCCGTCAGCAGCTTATGCACATAGCTCTGATGGCTCACATCGAACACAAAGCTATCCCGTGGCGTATCAAACACATAGTGCATGGCGATCGTCAGTTCCACGACGCCCAGGTTCGGCCCAATATGCCCACCGGTCTTGGCCACACCAAGGATAAGCCGCTCGCGAATCTCCTCCGCCAGCCGCTCCAACTCCACCATCCCCAGCTTCTTCACATCCGCCGGCGATTTAATCTTGCTTAAATACTCACTCATTGATTCGAGACACTCACAAACCCGTTAGACGCCCCGCGCATCCTGCGCGGTCACATCCCGGCCCAAGTTATCAGTGTATCAACCCGTGCTCGCCGTTGCACGATCCACCCCTACGCAATCATGCGAGACCTGGCCAGGTCTCGCATGATCTACAACTCGTTTTCTGACTTCAGCTTACCGCCGAGGCTTCCCATAAGCATCATGAGATGGCCCCATCGCCGCATCCACCGGCGTCGTCGTGTCATCGCTATAAGTCGCACCGCTCGGCACAAACACGTCGCTCGCCGTCCGTCCGCTAGCCGTGCCGACCCGGACATCAATCCGTCCGGCATCGATACCCTTCTCCTCCGTCAGATACTGACGAACATTCAGCGACCGTTCCGCCCCAGCCTTGGGCTTCTCATCGCTCGAATAGTTCCCCACAATCACCAACCGTCCAGCCGACTCACGCTGCAACTGTAGCGCAACATCATCCAGGCAGCCCTTCGCCTCGTTGTCGACCCGTTCCGGCCGCCTGCGATCCCGCTCAAACGAAACCGCGCACAGCGCGCTCGTCTGCGGAGCCACCGCCGCCACCGTAGGCGGCGCAGCAACCGTAACAACCGTATTCGCCGAAGCCGTCTTGCCCAGGTCATCCACCACATTGCAAGTTACCGTGATGTCCCCCGGCGCAACGCCACTGGTGTTCAGGCTCGCACTAGCCGTGCTGCCCGTAATCACGCCCGCAGTCGCCGAGTACGAATAGCTAAGCGGCCGATTCTGCGCACTCATACCCTGCGCCGTAATCGTAGACATATCACCCGGCATCACAGTCGACGGACTAGCCGTACAAGAGACGGTAGGCGGCGCCGGCGACTCAATCGTAAAGCTCGCCGTGCAACTAGCCTGCTGGTCTACATGCGAGCCCTCCGTCACGTGACCCGAAATCGTATAAGAGCCCGGCGCAAGTCCCTTCGTATTCACGCTCGCCGTCGCATCGGTTCCACCCACAACTCCGCCGCTGGCGCTCCAGCTATAGATGGCCTTCCGCTTCGGATTCAAATTCATAGCCATCGCCGTAACCGTCAGCGGATCGCCCGCGAACCCGGCCGCCGGCTGAACACTGCAGGTCAACCCCACCGGAGGCTCCGGCATCCCGCCGCCAAACGAAAACAGCAGCCCGGAAGAAAGCCGCAGATCGTTTTGGCTCGAACTTCCGCCCGCCGGAATACTATCAAACCGAGTCATCATGTACTCCGCCTGCACTGCGCGAATCCCCACATGACGCGTAATCCTGATATCCAGCCCACCGCCGCCCGTCATCGCAAACGAGCTCTGCACCGGCAACACCACGCAGGCAGCCCCTGCGCAATTGGTCGCCGTCACTGCGCTCGCATGCACACCGCCAGCTAGCACCTGCACAAACGGTGTAAACCGGGTGTCATTCCGAAACGAAAGCCGCGGTCCGAACAGATAGGTGTAAGCCGTTCCGCTGGAGTTCACAACGATCGGCTGATTTACTCCCGTACCCGTCAGTTGGACCTGGCTATCGTCGTACCCGCCAAAGTCTCCCACCAACCCGATATAGCGATTGAAGTTGAACGCAATCGACGCGCTCCCACCATTCAACCCCACCATGCGGTTCCCCGCGACCGTATTATTCGACCCCGTCCCAAACCGCGAATACCCCAGGAACACCTCTGCCTTCGGAGTCCTGTGGCGCCTATGCGGCACTGGCGTTGACGTCATGGTTTGAACGCCCGGCCCATTCGGCACAATAGAACTGGGCAGACCCTTGGTCGCCTTCTCCGGCGAGCCGGCGGCATCTTCCCCATGGAGTAACGGCATCGGCGCTATCGAAACAATGGCAATCACTGTGGCAAGTATCCGTGCAGATAATTTCATCTCATTCTCCTGAATATCTTGCGTCGCGCTCAGCCTCGACGCCTAACCTTGCATCGACCGCGGCCACCCTCGTTGTGAGGGTGGTCGCGAGGTAGCTTACTGGACGTTGATGACGGTGTTGACCATCGTGACTGATGCGTTCAAAGCAATAACTCTGCCGTTGATCGTCGTTACCGCGGCAACTCCAGGACTCGAAACCGTAATCCCCGGCGAGGAAATGACGGTTCCCACCATCGTTCCGCCGCCACCGTAGTTGATAACCGCTCCGGGAAGGTTGCCAACCGCCCAGAAGACGTGGCTCGCCTGCGCTCCGTTGAGCAGAATCACGCTTTGAGCCTGTGTCGCCGTGCCTACCGTCAGAGACGATCCGATCTGGAAGATAAAGTACGCATTGGCATTGCCCTGTGCATCAAGAGTCAGCGGACTTCCGGTGATTTGATAGAACGTTGCCGACTTGTACGTTCCAGGAAACAGCGTGAGGCCGCCCAACTCGTTGCTCGCAAGCGTGATGCCACCAGCAAGTCCCTGAAGCGTGTTGTACGCTGCCAGAGCTTGTCCTGCGCCCACGGTTGCCGTGTTGAAGGTAGTAGCAGTTCCTTCATTGGGGCAGGCCGTCGTCGGTTGGCTCGAACCGGGGGCGGTAAAGATGGTGGTAAGCCCCGTTCCCGGTGTAGCCGCCGTTGGTCCAACAATGGCTGCGTTTGCTCCCGTCTCTGTATAGGTGCATGACGCCGCACCGGTAAGAGTCACAACACTGTCATCGTGGAATCCGGTGATTAGCGAGGAAGCAGCCGTTGTCCCTATATCGCCATTATTGATGGCTGATAGAAGTCCCTGGTTCGTGATCCCGGCTCCGCCGCCAAATGCTCCAAAGAGTGAGATGACGGGTCCGAGTACGATCGGCGGAGGCACGATTGCCGCGGCGGTCGTAAAGGTCCACGGATTGGGCGCGCCCGTAGTTCCCAGCGGATCACCCGCAAGGTCCGTCGCTCCGTTGGTTACCGTTGCGAGGTAACTGGTACTGGGCAGCAATGCAACCGTGGGCGTGAGAGTCGCTGTGAACGTTACTGCGTTATACGTCAGCGTGGCCGCTACCGCATTTCCTCCCTGCGTCAGGAAGAAGGTTGCGTTAGTGAGGGTCAGCGGGTTCATTGCCTTGGTAAAGGTCGCACTGACAGCCTGCGTCAAGGGAACATTAGTCGCAGCGTTTAGAGGTAGCGTCGAAACAATCTGCGGTGGCACGACAACAGCCGCGCCAGTGGTAAAGGTCCAGACATAGTTGGCAGCCAATCCGGTACCCGCCAAATTCTGGGCGCCAGTTGTAATCGTTGCCGTAAACAGGGTGTTGAGCGCAAGATTTGCTGTTGGAATGAACGTCAGCGTATTTCCGATCGCCGCATACGCAACCAGGCCGGCGACAGGTGTAGTACCCGGTCCTGTCAGCGTAAAGGTTGTCCCGTTGATCGTGGCCGGGTTCATCGGCACGCTGAACGTGGCGCTGACCGCTTGATTGGCAGGTACGTTCGTGGCTCCGGTTAGCGGTATGGTCGAAGTCACCGTTGGAGGTACAGCCACGGCCAAGCCTGTAGTAAACGTCCAGACATAGTTCTGAGCTAACGCGGTTCCTGCCAGGTTCTGCGCTCCGGTAGTAATCGTGGCCGTATAAGTGGTGTTGTAGGCAAGCGGTGCGCTTGGGGTGAATGTCGCCGTAGAACCTGCCGCGACGTAGGTGACCACTCCTGTCACGGGAGTCGTTCCCGGTCCTGCGAGCGTGAAGGTTGTCGCGTTGATCGTCGCAGGAGTCATGGCCACGCTAAAGGTAGCGCTTAGAGCCTGGTTGACAGGCACAGCCACTGCCAGATTGACAGGAACCGTCGCGATGACCGTTGGAGGCGTGGGCGCCGGAAGCGTTCTAAATATCCACACATAATTGGCGGCTAACGGGGCGCCTCCCGCACTCTGAGCTCCGGTAGTGATCGTAGCCGTATAGAGGGTGTTGACGACAAGGGCGGCGGTTGGGGTGAACGTGGCCACTGCACCAGTGCAGGCAACTGTGCCCGCCACGGCTGTCGTGCCCGGAGCGGCGGTAAGAGTGAAGCTGGTTGCCGGCGACGCAAGCGTAGCGCAATTCATCGCCTGGCTGAACGTTGCGCTCAACACCTGATTCAGCGGTACACCCGTGGCGCCGTTCAGCGGCACGGTCGAAACAACAACAGGCTGCACAGCAGTCGTAAAGCTCCAGACATAGTTCGCTGCGAGCGGATCGCCGGTCGAATCAGTAGCTCCATTGGTAATCGTGGCCGTATAAACCGTGTTGTACGTCAGCGCCACAGTCGGCGTGAAGGAAGCAACCGATCCCGTCGCGTTATAGGTAACAGTCCCAGCCACAGCCGTCGCACCGGCCTTCAAAAGGAAAGTGGTCGCATTGATCGTAGCCGGATTCATCGCCTTGCTGAACGTTGCCGTGAGAATCTGGTTCGCAGGCACACCCGTAGCGCCATTCACCGGAACGGTCGCAATCACCGTCGGCTGCGTCGCCGTCGTAAAGCTCCAGGTATAAGCCGCGGCCGTATTAATCCCGAGCGTATTTGCAACTCCGGTCGTAATCGTCGCCGTATACAGCGTGTTGTAGGCCAACGCCGCATTCGGCGTGAACGAAGCCACCGATCCCGTCGCGTTATAAGCAACGGTCCCTGCTACCGAAGTCGTACCCGGTCCAGTCAAAAGAAAGGTGGAAGAGCTGATCGTCGCCGCGCTCATCGTCTCGCTGAAGGTCGCACTCACAACCTGCCCGGTCGGAACACCGATAGCACCATTCGCAGGCACCGTCGAAATCACAACAGGAGCCGTCGAAACCACCGTCTCCTTGCCGCATCCGGTTGTCAAAACGAGAAGTAAAGCTACCACAACCGCTGTAATACCAGACTTACACGTATTCATGGTGTTCCCTCAAGGTGGCCCATACGACACGGTTCCGGTACTCTCGCTCGCTCACTAGTAACTAATTCGTCGTGCCCACTAGCAATGCATTACGGGGGATTCGCGAAACCTGCCGTACTTAGAGTTAGCAGGCGCGCATTTGCAAAGTCTGAGCAATATTGCTCACATCGGAATCTAACTTCACTCTCCCAATTAAGGTTGCCTATCGGCAAAAAAAACATTCGCGCAAGTCCCCATAACCCCAACAGAGTCAACACCCCATGCCAAATCTGCATCCCACGGCATAGTATGTTTCGCATGATCTTGACGCCAAAACACGCTTTTATCGGCATCCTTGCTCTAGCTCTTTCGGCTCCCGTAGTAAAGGCCCAGCAAACCGTCCTTCCCCTCTGGCCGCACGGCACTCCTGAGCCCGCACCCAACGCCAACCCCGAGCACGACGTCACCAAAGACTCCGACGCCCTCATCAGCGGCCACCGCTCCGAGCGCCTCACCGACGTCTCCGTTCCCACCCTCACCATCTACTCGCCGCCCGCCGACAAAAACACCCGCACCGCCGCCCTCGTCTTCCCCGGCGGCGGCTACATGCGCCTCGCATGGACCGGCGAAGGCACCGACACCTGTGAGTGGCTCACCAACGCCGGCATCACCTGCCTCCTCGTCAAATATCGCGTCCCTCGTCCCTCCGGCTTAGCCGGCCACTACCCAGCCGACCCAGCCGACCTCGAAGACGCCCAACAGGCCATGCGGTTGGCCCGGGCCCACGCCGCTGCCTGGCACATCGACCCCGCCCGCATCGGCGTCATTGGCTTCTCCGCCGGCGCTAATCTTGCCGTCCTCCTCAGCACCCATCCCGACGATCATCACGTAGAGTCAACCCCCGCCGCCCGCGACATCCCCGGCATCACCGGTGAAACTTCAGGCGCCATCAACATCACCGGCGCCCCTGACGCGCGTCCCGCCTTCGCCATCATCGTCTACCCCGCCTACCTCGCCACGCCTCCCGAAAACACCACCCTCGACCCCACCTACGCCCCCACAAAATTCACCCCACCCACCTTCCTCATCCAGGCGGAAAACGACAAGTCCTACGGCTTCAACGCCCCCATCTACTACCAGGCTCTGGCCGCCGCCAAGGTCCCCGCCGAACTCCACATGTACGCCACCGGTGGCCACGGCTTCGGCATCCATCCCCCCAACCAACCCGAAGAGCACTGGACCCGCCTCGCCGACGCCTGGCTCCGCTCTATCAACATGCTGCCACCTCGCGATGAACCCCACCCTCAGCAATCCGCGCAGCACGCGCTACCTTCCGGCACCATGCCAGCTCCCTGCCCAACCACCAACACCGCTCAGACAGGCCGCCCCAACACTGGCCAGCCCGCTAACCCCGCCGACCCACCCTGCTTCCAATAACCGCTAAACCCTTCGCCCCCGGTGCTCGATCACATGAATGCGCTCATGCGTCATCCGCACCCGGCACCCCAGCGGATCGACCACGCTCCCACAAGTCGAGTTCCGCGTCTGCACCCACGCCACCTGCTCCGGACTATTGATCATCCACGCCGTCGCATTCGTCGCATAATGCACCTGGTCTAAATAAGAAGCCGCCACCATATCCATATCCGCCGCATCCGCAGCCATCTGTAGACAATCGTCCCCCGGCCTCCCAATCGCCGACGAGCAATAGTCCTCATCATGCTCCAGCAGGATCTTCTCGTTCTTATCTCCAATAAAGTACCGCGTAGTCACCGCCGGAATACCCACCGACGCCTGCCACCGCGCCAGGTCCTCCGCAAACGCCGGTGGCAACTGGCTCAACTCCAGCTCATCCTCCTTCACCTGCTTCGAAAACACAGTCACCGAAGGCGTAGGCTCCCCATTCGTCGGATGAAAGAAGAACCCACCCAGTACAATCCCTTCCTGCATATCGACCCAGACAAACCCTCGCCCCGCCAGATACTGCCCCATCTGCCCCGCGACGGTCACATACCGTCCCTCACGAATCACCACCGGCACCGCCGAGCCTTCCAACACAGCCTCCAGCGCATCCGGCAGCGACATATCGCGCCCGTAGTGAAACATCACTCCCGGTACCGCATCATGCAGCACCTTATGAAACTGCTTGTCCCTCACCACCTCATTCGAAACTGCGCCATCATAGTGCTTCAAAAACTCCAACTGCGCCGGAAGAATCCGCCGCTGGAACATATTGGGATCATAAGGAGGCACAGGAATCAGCGGCCCCACCGGCACCGATGTCGCCACACTCTTAGGCGCATCCGCTTCCGGCGACTGCCGCTCCACCGGCGCAGCCGACTGCAAAGGCCCATCCTGCAAGCTCGGTGCATCCTGCGCTACAGCATGCGGCGACAACAACACACCCGAGCCAAGCAACACGAATCCCACAACGCATGAATCCCTGAGCTTGCGAAGAACCGATGCCATACTCCTCATCCTCCTTGTGCTCGTCCAATTGCCTCGAATTGTATCGCCACAACACCAACGCATCAGAAAAAATTTTGCACGCCTGCAAAGGGAACCTCAACGCACTCCGCAACGTAAAGCCTGTTGAGAGAATGCGGGCTCTTCCTCCTACGCCACGGCACAGGGCAGTGGCGCACCGTCCCGCAAACATTTGAGGTCGCATGAACAAGTTTCTTGCCGCCGCCGCAGCCTTTGCGGCGCTCGCGCTCCCCTATGCCTTCGCCGAAACCGCAGACCCCGCCTGCCACGGCACCGCACTCACCGGCGTCGTTCGCGACTCCACGCTCGCACTCATACCTGGCGCCACGCTCTCGCTCGACGGCACGATAAACCAAACCAGCGCCTCCGACGGCAGCTTCCGATTCCCCTGCGTCGACAACGGCCGGCATCATCTACTCGCAATCGCACCCGGCTTCGCTGACCACGATCTCTCGCTAACCACCCCGCATCCCGCCTCCATCAATCTCACCCTCAAACTCGAATCCGTAGAGACCCAGGTAGAAGTAGGCGACGACGATAACGCCGCCTCCGCCACCAGTCCCACCGCCAGCGGCCCCAGCCAAACCATCTCCGGCAACCGCCTCCAATCACTCGCCGACGACCCCGACGATCTCCTCCGCGAGCTCCAGCAGATGTCCGCCACCGCCGGCGGCATGCCCTCCAATGCCACTATCAAGGTCGACGGCTTCGAGGGTGGCGACAGCAGCACCCTCCCGCCCAAGGACTCCATCGCCTACATCAAGGTCAACCCCGACCTCTTCTCCTCCGAGTACCGCCAGCCTCCCTTTGGCGGCGGCGAGATCGAGGTCTATACCAAGCCCGGCCAGCCCACCTTCCACGGCTCCCTCTTCGCCACCAACAGCAGCCCCTGGATGAACGCCCGCGATCCTTTCTCCACCAGTAAAGCCGCGCTCGGCAAGCAGCGTTACGGCTTCTCGCTCTCCGGTCCGCTTCGCAAAAAAGGCGCAGACTTCACCCTCAACCTCGAACACCGCTCCATCGACAACTTCGCCGTCGTCAACGCGGTCACCATCGACGACACCGGCACGCAATCCCCCCTCATCCAGAACGTCCCCACACCACAGCGCCTTTGGGTCGGCGCAGCAAAAGTCGACTTGCAGCTTGCTCCGAAGAACACCCTCATCGCCGCCTTCAACACCTACCTCAACCACCAGCAGAACCTCGGCGTCGGCGGCTCCACCCTCGCCGAAGCCGCCTACGATAGCGAGAAGTATGACCACACCCTCCACCTGACCGACGTCTACACCATCTCCCCGAAGCTCATGCACGAAGCCCTTGTCGGTATCGAGTGGGATGGCTCGGACTTTACCCCCGTCTCGACCGCACCGCAGATACAGGTCGCCGGTGCGTTCACCTCCGGCGGCGCTAACCTCGGCGCCCAGCGCGACCACGAGATCGACATCGAGGTCAACGACGACGCCATCCTCAATACCGGCAATCACCTCATGAAGTTTGGCACCCAGTTCGAGTACCTCCGTGAGCGCATGCTCCTGCCCACAAACTTCAACGGAACCTACGTCTTCGCGGGCTACACACTTCCTAACGGCACGCCCGTCAGCGCCCTCCAGCAATACTTCCAGGCCCTCACCAGCCAGCCCGGTGGCTCGCCCACCCAATACTCCAACGTCGCAGGCAGCCCTACCGTCAACATGGTGCAGTATCGCGAAGCCCTCTTCTTCCAGGACGACTGGAAGGTGCGCTCCAACGTGCACTTCGCATGGGGCCTCCGCTACTACACCCAGACCAAGCCCGCCGTGAACAACAACTTCACACCACGCTTCGGCGTCTCCTGGTCACCGGACAAGAAAGCCACCTGGACGCTGCACGCCCACGCCGGCCTCTTCTCTGGACGCTTCACCGCGCACAGCTACTCCGAAATCCTTCGCATGGACGGCAGCCAGCGCGTCACCAGCCTTATCTACAACCCCACCTGCTCCGGCGCCTTCAACCCCGCCACCTGCACGCCCTTCACCGGCGCCACGCCCATCCACTCCGAGCGCACCGTCCAGCCCGGCATGCCCAACATGTTCTACAACATCGAAAACCTCGGCTTCACTCACACCATCTCCAAGGGCTGGAATCTCTCCGCCGATTACTACATCGCCCAGCTATGGCACGCCACCCGAACCGAAAACATCAACTCTCCCACCAACGGTCAGCCAACCGGCCCACGTCCCCTCGGCCCAAACCTCAACATCCTCCAGTGGCAGGCCAGCGCCCGCGGCTACGGCAACGTCGTCTTTATGGGCCTCGAGCAGCACTCCTTCAAGCGCCTCCAGTTCTTCATGGGCGCCGTCCGCGTCGATATCGTCGACGACAACAACGACGATTCCTTCAGCACCCCACAAACCACCGGAATCAACGCCGGCGAGTACGCACGCCGCGCCGGCCAAGGCCTCTGGAACGTCTTCGGCAACGCCACCCTTCAACTCCCCGCCAAACTCCAACTCAGTGGCAATCTCAACGCCTCCGGCGACACACCTTACAACATCACCACCGGACAGGACAACAACGGTGACGGCAACTTCAACGACCGCCCCCAGTACGCCGCCCCAGGCACTCCCGGAGCCATCTCCACCCCATGGGGCCAACTCGTCAACTCCGGCGGCACAGGCTCGCTTCCCCGCAACAAAGGCGTCATGCCCTGGACCGTCCATCTCGACAGCAACCTGCAGCGCGCCTTCAAACTAACCCGCAACCCCAAGGCCGAGCACCAGCAGACCATCACCGTAAACGTTCGCTCCTCCAACCTGCTCAACCACACCAATGTCACCAGCGTCGGCGGAGTCCTCGGCTCTCCACTCTTCGGCCTACCCTACGCCGCCGACAACGGCCGCCGCATAGAAGTAGGTGCCCGCTACAGCTTCTAAACTCCACATTCATCCAGCCTCACTTCACCTCTTCAAAGTCGCCGGGCTTCCAGCTTCGATCGAACGCCGGTGCTCCCGGCCCGTAGATGCGGAAGTAGAAACCACCCTTTGCCGGGGTTGGTCTTGATCCACTCCCCTTCGTGACCTGCAGGGGTACTCGGCCCAAAGTACAGGTCGACGGAGCTCGAACCGGTCTTGCCCTTCAATTCGAACAGCGACCGCAGAGCGGCCTTGCCCTGATCCGTAACAATCTCGCTACGAGTCTCAGGATCATAGATCGTGATAGACCAAAACAGCTTTGCCGGCACAGGCTGCGGCACGGTCAGCTTATACGTCTTGCCACCGTCGAGGAACGCGCCCGTAGCATCGCGCGTCCCCAGCCAATACAGCGAGCCCACCGCAGCCGTGCGGCGGAACATCGCCGGCGATTCAATCTGCGCCTGATAAAACCACTTGGTGCGGGCCTCAAGGTCCTTGTACGAAGACGCGTCAAACGTCCCGTTTTCCGGCCGCAGCGTCGCCCACTCCCACTTGCGATCCGGCCAAGCCATGCGGTCAGGCCGGCGGTCGGCAAAGGACTGCACCCGCATCTGGTCATTCGCAATCTGCGCCGCCTTGATCAGGATGCCCTGCATGCGTGCGTCAGGACTGAATGGCTTCCCCTTCTCGATGCCAAGCGAAGCCAGCAGCCCATACTCCATGCGATACGCCTCGAACGGAGGCTCGTCGTTGATGACCTCAGCGAGCTCCTTCCAATAGTCGAGGTTCTTCTCCCATGGAACCGGGGTGAAGTCGATATGCTTATCGCCAACAGCGAACCACGTGACCTGCGAAGCAGCAGCCGGGTTGTTCAGGGGATAAAGCTTAACCGTCTTCAACATCGCAATGGCGGCCTCTACATCGCCGCCCGGAGGTATGGCGCGGACCAGCAGCAGGACATGATTGGTCGTAGGCGTCCCGGTAAAGTAACTGGCAGGCACCTTGCCTTTATAGCCGGGTGGCAGGATGAGATGCTTGCCGCCTTTGCCGGCGTCAGGACCGGGCAGGCCCATATCCATGACATACCGCTGGTTCATGTCATTAACAACGCACATCAGCGGGCCGGGCGGCAATTCGACCACCATCGGACCATTGGTGAGATCAATATTTGCACCCTCGTACGGCGTGTCGGAGTTAGGGGTAAAGACAAGCTGCTTCGGACTGCCTTCGAGGATGAGGAATTGATTGTTCGTGGTCAGGCCCGCCGCAGCGTTGCCTTTCCACGTCGCGGCAATCGAGACCGTGGGATAGAAGAACTTATAAGCCGTAATGGCAGCATTCAGTTCCGCATCGTCATAGGCCTTCTGCGCAGTATCACCAGCGGGATAGCCGCGTTCGAAGGCATAGCCAGTATCGCTGCTCTGGGCAGCCGGAGTCTGCTTCGGTGGCTCGCAGCCAAGGAGCGACACGATGAGAATGGCAGTTACTAGTGAGATAAGTTTACGCATCTGCTTTTTCTCCTCGAATGATTTGATCGATGACGGCATCGCAACGGCCTTCACCGCGTTTTCTCAATGTCAGGCAGCGCCCAGGATTTATCGAACACGGCTTTTCCAGGACCGTAAAAGCGAAATAGGAGCTCGAAGCGACTAGGGGAAGGGGCGGGGTCTACCCTAAACCGCCGCATCCACCACAGCCGGGCTGGGCCGCTCGCTATCGAACACGCCCTCCCACTTCGCCACAATCGCACTAGCCAGGCAGTTCCCCGACACATTGATCACCGTCCGGATCATATCCAACAGCGCATCCGCCGCCAGCAGCACCATGATCGGCTCAACCGGCAGATGGAACGTCGACGCAGTAGCCAGCAGCACCACCAGCACCGACCGCGGCACCCCAGCCACGCCCTTGCTGGTAACAATCAAAGTTCCCATCATCAACAACTGCTGACCGACCGAGAGATGTATCCCTCCGGCCTGCGCCACAAACATACTCGCAACCGCCAGATACAGCGTCGATCCATCCAGATTGAAGCTATATCCAGCCGGAATCACAAACGCCACAACTCGCCGCGGAACCCCCAGCAACTCCATCTGCTCCATCGCGCTCGGCAGCGCAGCCTGGCTATTGCCGGTAGCAAACGCAATCGTCGCCGGCTCCGCAACAGCCACCAGAAACCGCTTCACCGGAACGCGGAACAGCAACGCCGCCGGCCACATCACCAGCACCGCAAACGCAATCAACGCGACATAAAGCGTCACCAGCAGCTTGCCCAGGTTCACCAGCACACCCAACCCCAGGTGCCCAACCGTATAAGCCATCGACGCCCCAATCGCCACCGGCGCAAAGTACATCACGATGTTCGTGAACCGCAGCATCGCCTCGCTCACGCTCTCGCACAACCGCAATACAGGAGCGCGCTTCGTCTCGCTCATCATGGCAACAGCGCACCCGAAGAAGATCGCGAACACCACCACCTGCAGAATCTCCCCTTCAGCAATGCTCTTGGCGAGGTTCTCAGGAAACACATGCAGCAGAAAGTCATCCCAGTGCGTCGGCGGCGGAGCAGTCTGCGACGCCACCGTAGTCACCGCCAACCCAACACCAGCCTTCGAGATATCGATCGCCACCAGCCCAATCGCCAGCGCAAACGTCGTCACCACCTCGAAGTACACCAGCGCCTTCACGCCCATCCGCCCGACGCCCTTCAGGTCCCCATGCCCCGCAATGCCAACCACCAGCATCGAGAGCACCAGCGGAGCAACAATAGCCTTGATCAGCCGCAAAAATATATCCGAGAAAACATGCAGCTGCGAAGCAAAAGCCGGAGCATCGAACCCCAACTCCGATCCCATCACCATAGCCACAAAGAACCACGGCGTAAGACTCCGCTTCCTCCACGCATAAGCCGCAAACAGCACCGCTCCAACCCATCGCATAGCCACAGCCGCGCCATGCGCCCCATGCCAGTACTGCAGCGCCGCACCACCCAGCACCAGCACCGTTCCCACAGCCAGAAAAGCAAGCTCTTGTTTTGCCGATCGCTTTGTCATCTCCAGCGAAGCATATCAGGCTCCTCGCCAGTACAATCTCCCCATGTTCCACTCCACCGCAACTCGTCTCCCGCTCTCGCTGGCCCTCCTAGCCGCCCTCAGCCTCTCACCCGCTCTCTGCCAAAACCCACAGTCCGCAGACCCGCTCTCGCCGGCCCACCATCTCGAGCCTCTTAACGCCGCGCCGCTCAGTCCCGGCCAACTCGAGCTCATCAAGCTCGAAGGCGAGTTCTCAGACTCCGTAGCCAAAGGCGGCGGCAAAGCCTTCGCCTCCTGGTTCGCTGACGACGCCGTCACCCTCAACAACGGCAAACCCGCCGTCCTCGGTCGCACCGCCATCGCCGCCGCCGCCGTCTGGGACCCCAAAACCTACCAGCTCACCTGGTTTGCCGAGGGCGCCCAGATGGGTCCCTCCGGCGACACCGGATTTACCTGGGGCCACTACGACGCCCACTCGCTCGACCAACACGGTCAAAAGGTTACCCTTTCCGGCCGCTACATTACCTTCTGGAAAAAGGTGAATGGAGCCTGGAAAGTAGCCCTGGACGCCAGTTCCGACGACGCGCCTCTCGCTGGCGACTGTTGCAAACTCCCCACTCCCTGAACAAGTCACCTCTTGGTAACTCCAAAAGTGGGTACTTAAAGGTAACTTTCGTCCGGAAGATAGTGCGAAAGTGGGACATCACTTGCCGCCTCTCCTTTCGTATCCTCAACTTGCTGTATGACGGAGACCTCTCCTACTGCCGAGCTTCCTCGCTTGCAGGCATCCGAGCACTATGAACTGGCCGGAATGCCTCAAGACCACGCCCTGGACGACCTCACGCGTCTGGCCGCACAGCTGTGTAACGCACCCATCGCCGCTATCGCATTGATCGAAAAGGATGAAATCCTCTTCCCCGGCCGTTTCGGCCTGGACCTAACCTCTGCTGCCTGCGACACCTTGCCCTGCCAGACCACCATCTCCGGCGAAGGCATCTACCAGATACCCGACGCTCGCCGCGACCCGGAGTTCAGTCCCGGCGGCATCCCTCTCGGCGACCGCCGCTACCGCTTCTATGCCGGCGCGCCCATCTATATAGCCGATGGAACCCCAATCGGCTGTCTCTTTATCCTCGACACCATTGCCCGCAAGTTGACCTCCGCTCAGGTGGAGTCGCTCGAAACCATCTCCCATGCAATCACCACGCGGCTGGAGCTCTCCCTGCGCGTTCGCGAGATGGACCGCTCCACTCGCGCCCAGCGCCGCGTAGAAGCCGCACTCACCGTAGAGCGCAACTTCGTCTCCGCCGTGCTCGACACCGTCGGCGCTCTGGTCGTCGTATTCGACACTGCCGGCCGCATCGTCCGCTTCAACCGCGCCTGCGAGATCATCTCCGGCTATAACTCGTCAGAGCTCGTGGGCAAGTATGCCTGGGAGCGCCTGATCCCCGAAGCCGACGTCGCGGAATATATCGACAGCTTCGAACGAATCCGCTCCGGCGACTTTCCCACCACCTACGAAAACTACTGGCTCGCCGCAGATGGAACCTCGCGGCGCATCTCCTGGTCCGCAACCGCGCTGGTCGATTCGCAGGGGCACGTCGCCTTCATCATCGCCACCGGCATCGACGTCACCGTGCAGCGTGTGGCGGAGACACAGATCCGCGAGAGCGAAGCACGCTATCGCCAGCTCATCGAAGGTTCGCTCGGCATGGTCTGCACGCACGACCTCGATGGCAAGATCCTCTCCATCAACGAGCACGGCGCACAAGGCATCGGCCGTGAGATCAAGGACGTCATCGGCCACTCACTGAGTGAGTTTGTCTTCCCCGAGCGACAGCATCGCATCCAGCCCTACTTCAATGACCTGCTGACCAGCGGCGAAGCTCAGGGCCTGCTTCATCTGCGACACCATCCAAGCGGCGAGGAGCGTGTCTTTGCCTTCCGCAACCGCCTCGTAGAACCGGTCGGAAAGTCTCGCTATGTGCTCGCGTTCGCCATCGACGTCACCGAACAGATCCGCGCCGAAGAGCAACTTCGTGCCCTCATCCGCCAATCGAACTCCGTGCTCGAATCCGTCGGCGACGGCATCTTCGGTATCGACCTCGAAGGCAACATCACCGTGGTCAACCCGGCTGCCGCACAAATGCTGGGCTATCGCCCCGATGAGATCCTCGGCCGCAACATGCACGAGCTCATCCATCACTCGTATCCCGATGGCACTCCTTATCCCCGCTCGGACTCGCCTATCCAAACCAGCCTCACGAACCTCAGCACTGTGCGCGTCTCCGACGAAGTCTTCTGGCGCAAGGACGGAACCAGCTTCGCCATCGAATACGTCGCTCGTCCGCAGATCGAAGCCCCTTTGGCCGGCATTGCCGGTGCTGCGCTCGACTCGTCATCCACGTTACCAGGCATCCTGGAATCGCCGGCCATCGTCACTCACACCATGTCCGGATCGCATCGCATCGCCTTCACGGACAGCGGGACCGCTGCAGCCGAGACCGATAATCCCTCTGACGCACAGCGTGGACGTGCCGTCGGTGTGGTCGTTGCATTTACCGATATCTCCGAGCGCAACGCGCTTGATCGCATGAAGGATGAGTTCATCTCCACCGTCTCGCACGAGCTGCGTACTCCGCTGACTTCGCTGCGTGCCGCTCTTGGCCTCGTCGCCGGCGGAGCGTTGAACGCGCGTCCTGACAAGATGCGCCAGATGATGGACATCGCTATCGGCAACACTGATCGTCTCGTCCGCCTCGTCAACGATATTCTCGACCTCGAGCGCATCGGCTCCGGCAAGGCAGAGTTGCACTCGGTCATGTGCTCCGTGGACGAGATGCTGCAGCGCAGCACTTCGCTGCTACAGAACTCAGCCGCAAAAGCAAATATTCGCTTCTCCATCGAGAGCAACGGCGTCAACGTGTGGGCCGACCCGGACCGCATCCTGCAGACGCTGACCAACCTGATCGCCAACGCGATCAAGTTCTCCCCTCCTGCTTCCACGATCCCCAGCGAGATCAAGCTGACGGCGAACTATGTCGGCGAAGACCAGGCCATCATCGAGGTGCAGGATCATGGCCGCGGAATCCCGGCGGACAAGCTGCAGCAGATCTTCGAGCGGTTCAAGCAGGTCGATGCCTCCGACTCCCGTGCCATGGGCGGAACTGGCCTCGGCCTGGCTATCTGCCGCAGCATCGTTACCCAGCACGGCGGACACATCTGGGCCAGCAGCGTGCTGGGTGAAGGATCAACCTTCCACTTCACACTGCCGACACGACCGAGCAGCCATCTGAGCTAAGAGCGCCGCTTCGGCGACAATAGACAGGTGAACATCGCTGCGACCCCTGCAATCGGAATAGACTTCGGCACCACCAACAGCTCCATCGCCTACACACGCGCCGACGGTTCTGTCGGCCTCATCCCCTTCGCATCCAGCAGCGGCCCGGTAAACTCTTCCCGCTCCGTGCTCTACGCGCAGCAACAAGCCAACGTAGCCCGCAGACCCGTATCCATCTGGACCGGCCCAGCAGCAATCGAGCACTATCTAGCCTCCGATGGACTCGATACCGATGTCCGCCGCCGTTTCATCCAGTCATTAAAGAGCCATCTCTCCGCCCGAACCCTCACCGGAACTGAAATCTTCGGCAGGAAGTATCGCTTTGAAGATCTAGTCACAAAAATCCTCGCAGACCTCCGAGCCAACGCAAGCAGCTTTCTGGGTGTTGAAGTCACCACTGCTGTCGTAGGGCGGCCCGTGGTCTTCGTTGGAGCGGACTCTGAGGCTGACAACGACTTCGCCCTCGCCCGCCTCGAGCAATCCTTCCAACAGGCTGGATTTCAATCCGTCACATTCGCTATGGAGCCTGTTGCGGCGGCCTACGCTTATACCAGCGAGCTGCAGCAGGATGAGTTGTTGCTGATCGGCGACTTCGGTGGTGGAACCACCGACTTCTCCCTCCTGCGCGTTCATGCCGCAGCGCAGGGAGAGCCGGTGCGTACTGTGCTCGGCAGCACCGGCGTGGGCATCGCGGGCGACGCGTTCGATGCTCGCATCGTGCGTCGGCTGATCGCGCCGGCACTCGGTTCCGAGTCCATGGCACGGTCGATGGAGAAGATACTGCCTGCGCTACCCGCGTGGGTCTATGCCAACCTGGAGCGTTGGCACACGCTCTCGTTCCTGCGGACTCATGCGGTCGTCGAGATGCTGCGAACGACGCAGAAGCGGGCGTTGGAGCCGGAGAAGATTGCGGCGCTTGCAGCGGTCGTCGACCACGACCTGGGTTACCGGCTGCATCAGGCCGTGCAGCAGCTCAAGATCGATCTGACGACGAACGAGTCAGCAGAGTTCCTGCTCGACGCCGAAAGCGTTCACCTGAGACAGGCCGTACAGCGAACGGACTTCGAAAGCTGGATCGCCCCGGAACTCGAACGGATGGGAGCAAGCCTCGACGCGCTACTGGCGAAGACCGAAACTGATCCGGCGCAGGTCGATCATGTCTTCCTCACCGGAGGAACCTCGCTCGTGCCTGCTGTGCAGCGTCTCTTTACAAGTCGGTTCGGTGCAGAGCGTGTGAGTAGCGGAGATGCGTTTACCTCGGTAGCTCACGGACTGGCGCTCATCGCCAGTGCCATCTAGTACCCACCACACCGCGCTGATTCCTGACGTAAGCAGTTTAGAATGTTTGGCTCGTGACTTGATTAGATCTGGACTACTCGTCGTTCTCCCGTAGCTTGGCAAGGACGCCAAAGTCCTCCAGCGTCGTAGTGTCTCCAGTGACCGTGCCGGTTGTGGCAAGCTCCCGCAACAGACGCCGCATGATCTTGCCGGAGCGCGTCTTGGGCAGCGTCGGCGTGAAGCGCAGATCGTCCGGACGCGCCAGCGCGCCGATCTCTTTGGCTACCCAGGCGCGAAGCTCCTGCTTCAACTCTTCGGTGGGTTCGTGGCCGTTTTCCAACGACACGAACGCGGCAATAGCCTGCCCTTTCATCTCGTGCGGGCGGCCCACAACTGCGGCCTCGGCGACCTTGGGGTGCGCAACCAGCGCCGATTCGATCTCCATCGTTCCAAGACGATGGCCGCTTACGTTGATGACGTCGTCCACCCGCCCCATCAGCCAGTAGTAGCCATCGGCGTCGCGGCGGGCGCCGTCGCCGGTGAAGTAGATGCCGGGAATCTCGGAGAAGTACGCCTGCTCATAGCGCTCGGCATCGCCCCATATAGTGCGGGCGATCGAGGGCCACGGTTTCTTGATGACCAGCAGACCGCCCTGCCCCGCCGGCACAGGTTCGCCGTCCTTCGAAACGACCTCCGGCACAACGCCGAAGAAAGGACGAGTCGCGGAGCCGGGTTTCGTCGGCACAGCGCCGGGGATGGGAGCAATCAGGATGGCGCCCGTCTCGGTCTGCCACCAGGTGTCTACGATGGGGCACCGCTCTTTGCCGATCTCGCGGTGATACCACATCCACGCTTCCGGATTGATCGGCTCGCCCACAGTACCAAGCAAACGCAGCGAGGCCAGCGAGTGCTTGTGGACCCACTCGTTGCCCCACTTGATGAATGCGCGGATCGCCGTCGGCGCGGTATAAAAAATCGAAACCTTGTGGTCGTCAATGATCTTCCAGAAGCGGTCGCACTCCGGCCAGTTCGGCGCGCCTTCGTACATCATCACCGTCGCGCCGTTCTGTAGCGGGCCGTAGACAACATAGCTATGCCCGGTGACCCAGCCGATGTCCGCCGTACACCAATAAACGTCATGCTCCTGCAGGTCGAAGATGTACTTGCTCGTCAAGTAGGTCTGCACCGAGTAGCCGCCGGTAGTGTGCACCAGGCCCTTCGGCTTCCCTGTCGTTCCACTGGTGTAGAGGATATAGAGCGGGTCCTCGGCGTCCATCCACTCGGCGGCGCACTCTGCGTCCACAGAGGCCATCGCCTCGTGCCACCAGATATCGCGCCCCTCCTGCATCGGCACCGTAACCGTCGGCGCACGCTGGAAGACGACAACCTTCCGCACTCCCGGACACTTCTGCATCGCCTCATCGACGATGGCCTTCAGCTTCACCTCAGCCCCACGCCGATAGCTGATGTCCTGCGTCACCACCACCTGACAGTCAGAATCATTCACGCGATCCGAGATGGCATGAGCCGCAAATCCTCCAAAGATAACCGAATGCACCGCACCAATCCGCGCGCAGGCCAGCAACGCAATCGCCAGCTCGGGAGCCATGCCCATATACAGCGCGACACGCTCCCCCTTCTTTACGCCCAGCGACTTCAACACATTCGCGAACTTCTGCACCTCAGCGTGCAGCTCGGCAAAAGTCAGCTTGCGAACCTCACCCGGCTCACCCTCCCACAGCAGCGCAACCTTGTCCTTGCGCGCGCCCATGGCGTGACGATCCACGCAGTTGTGCGAGAGATTCAGCTTGCCGCCGGTAAACCACTTCGCGTTGGGGCCTGTACCCTCGAGCACGCTGGTCCACGGCGCAAACCACTCAAGCTGCAACGCAGCCTCGGCCCAGAAATCCTCCGGCTCCGCGATGCTGCGCTCGTACATGCGCTCGTACTCCGCCAGGCTGCCGATGCGGGCCTTGCCCGCGAACTCAGCCGGAGGCGGAAAGACGCGGTGCTCCCGCATGAGGGATTCGAAGTTTTCACTTTGGCCGGATGGGGCGGTTTGAACGGGCGTAGCTGGACGGGACTGATCTTCAACAGACATGAATGAACCTTGGCTCCTTGACCGCGAATGCACACAATTCTACGGGCAAGAACGTAGACTTGGCATCCTGCAACGGCAACCCCTGTAAATCGCCGCACCTATCAAGCCTTTTGCCTGTCCCGCCGATAAACAAGTACCTATGCGCGAACTGCTCGCCACACTCTTCTTCGTTGCCCTGATTCTCACGCCCCTGCTCGTCATCCCCTGGATATCGCCTCATCCCAACGATCCACAAGACAGGTGGCGATAGCCCCGGCATGACATCATCGAAGTTATGAACTTCACGCTTGCCACCGTCATCGGATTTTTTCTCGGATTCGTCTTCGGCGTCGGTTGTGCGCTCGCGGTGATGTATTCGATCTACCTTGGCGGCTATCGCGCTGCGGTTCGCGACGCGCAACTGCCGGAACCGCCGGAGCGCCTGATCAGGGTGCGTAGAAAGCTGAGCGTAGCCGGCTAAAGTCAGCCTGCGTGGCTCTCCCGCAGCTCCTTCCGCAGCTCCGCGACCTCGGACGACAGCTTTTCAATCGCCTTCAACAACTCGCCGCTGTGCACACTCTCGGCCGACGGGGTCATGCCCTTCACAAAGAACGTCCCATTCGGCTCCAGCACGCACTCCTCCACATCGGCAGGATCGTTGAAACCATTCTTGTTCAGCACGGAGATCAGCTCCACTTGCGTCAGCGTCTCTTTTGCCAGCGCATCCTCCAGCACGACGCCGTTCTTAATCAGCGTCGTCGCCGAGCCCTGGAGCGTTGTCGTGATCTTCGGCGCTCGGAAGAGCAGACGCATCAGCAGCCAGTTAATCGCCAGCAGCGCAAACGCCCCAATAATGCCGCCGCTCACCGAGTTGTCATCGCCGATGATCGCATTCTGCACCGTATTCGACAGGCTCAGCAGCACCACCAGGTCGAAGGGGTTCAACTGCGCCAGCTCCCGCTTGCCGAAGAGCCGCAGAAACACAATAAGGCAGAGATAAACAATCACCGGCCGCAGGATCTTTTCCAATATCGGCAAGGGCATGTGAAACATGCTGTGCATCATGCTATCCATGGTCGCTGCTTCCTCTTTCAGTTATGTATCTTTTTAGACAGACGGTAGCTGCCTCGCTCCGAGACACTCTCGGTAGCGCCAGCCGTAATGCTACCCTGTGAGCGTAAGCGGCCGCGCAGAGATAGATTTTAATGCGCCATATATATTCCGTTCTCAAATCGATTCGGAAAAGTCCGTTGCTGCCTTAATGCGCATCTATCTACACACCGGATTCCCCGGACGGGTTATAGATTTCCGCAGAGAGTCTGGTAATCTGCTTCGTAACCCCATTAGGTCAGCGACTTAGTTAAACCACCAATGGCGGTAAACACTTAAGGACCGATCAATCATGGCCAAGCGGCTTGTTAGCAACGACCCGAACCCGAAGGATGTACGCTTTAGCCACTTCGGCGTCCTCGACGATGGCAAGCGCAGCAAAGGTGCGGCGGTCACTTCGATCGTCATTAACGGCACCATCATTCTTTTGATGGTCATCATCGGCATGATCGTGAAGACCAATCCTGAGATGGCAAAGAAGATGGAAGCCATCTACATGCCACCCAAACCGATTCCGAAGCCAATTCCGAAGCCACCACCACCGCCGCCCAAACCGCCGGTGGAACTACCCAAGCCGCCAAAGATCGAGCCCCCCAAGATTAAGCCGCCCGTTCTGGAGAAGCTGCCCGACATCAAGCCAGTGGTCGTGCCGGTTCCCAAACCCGTGGTGCTGAATGCACCCGCGCCGATGAAGGTCAACCCGCCGCCCGCGCCCAGGGTCGTCAGCCTTGCGACACCCAAGGCCGCGTCCATCGCCAATAACGACGCTCATCCTTCGGCTGTGCGTCTTGGCAACCCCGAGATCAAATCCCTCAGCGGGCCGCCTGTCGCCACCCCTGTAAACCTGGCTGGCGGGATGCACAACATGAGCGCCTCCAATACAGGCAACGGTCCACGAGCCACTTCCGTCAATCTCGGCAGCGGTTCGCCCGCTGGTACGGATATTCACGGCAAGAGCGCCGCTGCGGTGCCCGTCAAGGGCTTCGCCAACGGCGTCCCCGGAGGCACCGGCAAGGGTCTGAACGGCCCGCAGCAGGTACAACTACAGGCGGCGGCAAAGCCACCCCCGGCAATGGTGCAACCGGTGACCCCGACGGCAACCCTGGCCAAACCGCCTCACGTTACCTATCAGCCGAAGGCGCAGTACACCGCCGAAGCCACGGCGCTGCATCTTCAGGGTGAGATCACCGTCAGCGTGGTCTTCCGGGCGAACAATACAATTCAGGTGCTTGGAATCGTTGGTACGGGCCTCGGCCACGGACTCAACGAAGCCGCTCTCGCGGTGGCGAGGGGCATCACCTTCACCCCCGCATTGGATTCAAACGGTCATCCTATTGATTTTCCGACCAAAATCATCGTCCGCTTTGTGAGCAACAGCTAAATTCCGCAGCCAAAACGCACCAAATTTGCGTCAAACTACCTAGTTCGCTGTATCGTTGGAACATACGAAGCCCTGATCCCGAGAAGTATCTCCATTCGCTTCCCGGGTTTTTTGTAAAAGGGGCCGCCCCGTTCCGGGCAGCCGCACTCGCTAAGGAGCATCGAAAAAACTTATGACCTTCCGGAAACCTCTTACCGCCGCCCTGACCCTCACCTTTCTGGCCTCCTCGGCTCTGCCAGCAATGGCCTTCCCGCTTGGGAAGAAGAAGGTGCAGGACGACTCCGCGATAACCCGAAAGCCCACCGCGGCGCAGAACGCTCTTATTGATAAGGCGATCACGCGCGAGGCTGTCGTCGTCAAGGAGGTAAAGACCCGGATTCCGCTCGTCGAAACCTACATCCAGAACATGAAGCCGGACCCCGTCATGTTTGAAACGCCCATGTCCGACGTCCACTTCCTCGCCCGTGTCGACTTCGGCAAGGTGATCGGCGAAGAGGGCTACGCGGAGGCGAAGAAGGATGCGCCGAAGCAGAGCGTGATGGGACGGTTCAAGCACTCGCTGGACTACATCACCGGCCTCTCCAAGAGCCTGCACCTGCAATACAACGACATGGGCTTCGTTCGCATGATCCTCATCGATACCCAGGGCCCGAACAGCGACGGATTCAACCGGACAAACTACAAGTTCGCCTACGTTCGCAACGACTTCCTCGGTACCGTCCCCACGCAGGTCTTTGACGTCGAACCGGCCAAGGGCCGGCAGAGTGGCCGCTTCGTGGGCCGCATCTGGATCGAGCGCAATGGCGGAAACATCGTCCGTTATAGCGGCGACCTTACCGGCTCTCAGGCAGACATCCGCGAAAACTTCCACTTTGAATCCTGGCGCACCAATATCCAGGACGGCCTCTGGCTGCCCACCTCTTCCTACATCGAGGAGACAGACCCCAAGAGCCCCGAGCACGTGCTGAAGATGAAAGCCGTCAACCACGTATGGGGCTACTCGCTGAAGATTCCCCCGGCTGAAGAAGACCAGACCAGCGTGGAAATTCAGGGCGTGCAGAATGACACCGCCGCCGACGCCACCGATATCAGCCCGCTCGGAGCACAGCGCCAGTGGATCCAGGAGGCCGAGGACAACGTCATCGATCGCCTCTACACCGCCGGCCTGATCGACGCGCCCAGCGACTTCGACGCCACGCTCGCCACACTCTCCAACAACATCCTCGCCTACAACCAGGTACCCACCACGCGGCCCATTAAGGTTCGTACGCTGTTGACCGAGAACCTTGAGTCTGTGGCCATCGGCAATACAATTCTGCTCTCCAAGGGACTGATCGATACCACGGCCGTTCCCACCGCCGATGGCGCCCAGCAGATGGGCAACCTGAATGCCGTGCTCGCCTTCCAGGTCGCGCACATCATCCTCGGCCATCGCATCGACACCAAGTATGCATTCAGCGATCGCCTGCTCTTCCCCAGCGCCTCCGCATTCCAGCGGCTGCCCATGGGCCACACCGACGCCGACAACATCGAAGCGGCAAAGAAGGCCATGGAACTGCTGAGCGTCAAGGACCTCGCCGACGGACAGCAGTACTTCTCGCTCTTCCTACAGCAGCTAAAGGCGCGTCAGGCCGGCCTCAAGGCCCTGACCACACCGCAGTTGGGCGATAGCCTGTTGAAGACCGATGGCACCTTCTGGATGCAGGCCATCGTCTCCAAGGGCCCCAAGCTCGACAACAAAGACGTAAAGCAGCAAGGCGCCATGCCCCTCTCGGCTTACCTTCGCTTCGATCCGTGGACGGACAAGGTCATCACGCTGCACACCACCCTCGAACCGCTGCTCAGCTCACGCGACAAGCTGCCGTTCGAGATCACCCCGATCTACCTGAAGCTGGGCTATTACGTTGCTCCAGCGGATCCTGCTGCTACGCCAGCCGCAGGGGCCGCAACCGCTGCGCCAGCTGCCGGCGCAGCCACGGATACTGCGGCCCCCGCTGCTACCGGGGCACCGGCGGATACCACCGCAGCCCCTGCTGCTGCCGGGACAGCTCCCGCAACAGGAACCGCGACACCGCCTCAACCCTGATTCGCATTCAGATAGTTTCAGAAAGAGATGGGTTTCAGGAATCTTCCTGAAACCCATCTCTTTTTGTCTCCAACGAACAAGCAGCGCGACCTGCCCTATGCCGATACAGATGCGAATGCCCGAAGAACAATGCCCGATTCAGGCTATGATTGAACCACACTTAAAGCAGGGTTCCCCTTTGTTGGATGGAGATTCACAGTTGAAAAGTCTTGCATTCGCACTTGTCCTGATGGCAGCGTCTTCCAGCGCGGCATTTGCTCAAGCGGATTCAACCGTTAGCCGCGTCGGCGATCTCCAACTTGGGGGCGGCTATACCTCGGCAAACTCTGACTACCTTGCCAATCGCGTCAGAGGGTTCAATCTCTACGGCGACTTTGACTTCACGCGGCACTATGGAATTGAAGCCAACTTCCATCAGGTCAGCGACCCTCAACCGGTCTCTCATGTCTACGAGCGCACCTATGAGATCGGCGGACGTTACGTCTATCACTATCACCGGTACGCCCCCTACGCTAAGGTGCTGGTCGGTCGCGGAGTCTTCAACTTCCCGCCCGATTGCCTTGCGCTCGGAACCAATCAGCCGGTCTCCTGCACTGCCTCCAACGTGAATCCCGCGACCACGGGCTCCGCGGCAAATCTGGCCTATAACATCATCGGCCTGGGCGGCGGCCTTGATGTCTCCGTAACCCGGCGCATCAACGTTCGCGTGGACTTCGAGCACCAGGACTGGTTCGGCTTTCAGAACAGCAGCCTCCAGCCCAACCTGATCTCGGTCGGTGTCGCCTACCACTTCTCCGGCGGACCGCTCTCCACGCAATAACAGGGTTTGCGCATCGCAACTCTCGGCACTCCACCTATCCAAACGCAAAGCAAAGAGCCCGGCTTCATAGCCGGGCTCTTCGTTGTTTGTATCCTCTAAAAGCTCTTAGAAGTGGTACGAGATTCCGATCGACGGCATGGAAAGCCACTCGTAGCGGTTGGTCTTGTACTGCGGGTTTCCGAAGTCAGGCGTCTTCACCAGGAACCCATGATAGGTCGCACGGACGTCGAAGCTGGGGCTGATCTCATAAGCCAGTCCACCGCCGGCGAGTCCGCCGATGTTGGTGTTCTGCTTGGTATCCAGCTGGTCGGTCGCATAATCCCGGATCGGAGTAAAGATCATGCCGCCAACGCCAATCTCCACAAACGGATTGAAGTTATGGTAGTTGCGCGTGTAGACGTACGCTCCACTGATCTCTTCATCCCGCACATGGACGTACACCGGGCCGACCCCGGGTGGGCGGAACTTCATCGAGTTCTGCAAGTACATGTAGTTCACTTCCAGCCCGCTGCGCGGTGTTAGCGAGTAGCGATAGCTTCCCAGGAAGCCCAGAGCACTCAGCGTGTTTGCCTGTACGCCAAGCCCGTGAACACTCGGACCAAATATCCCAATTCCGCTGGCGCTTATCTCCTGCCGGCTCTCCTGGGCATTCCCTACAGCAGCGCCAAATACCAACAGCGCGCCGAGCAACATCATCTTCTTCATGCTTGCAGAAATCCCTTCACAATCGCGTTGCTCTCTGGCCTTTTGATACAACCATGGCTCCGCGCGTTATCAGTTTGACGGAGCACAGCCAGAACCGCAGCGCGCTAATGTCTAATTGTACCCGCACAGCACGTCACCGCGGCGTACCCCGCACCGTTTCTGCACAGTCACCCCTGCTTTCAGCGCAAAAAAAGAGGACCTCCGCAGAGGCCCTCCCTTGTTTTCCACGCAATTACTGCGGTGGTGGAGGCGGAGGAGGGCCATCGCCGCCGCCGCGCTGCTGCATCCGCTCGCGCATCTTTGCTTCCATCTCCTCGTACTTCACATTCTGGTCCTTCGTCAGTACAGCCTCGATCTTGGTCTTCTCGGCCTCGCGCATCGACATCATCTTGGCACGCCGGTCTTCCCTCGACATCGAAGTATCAGCCCGCAGCGCCTCCATCTTCGACTGCTCATCATCGAAGATCGCCTTGATCGCCGTGTGCTGCTCTGGTGACAGGTTCAACTCCCGCTGCATCATGCCCAGACGGCGTTCGGGGTTCATCATCCCGCCGCCACGTCCACCCGGAGGCGGTCCCTGCGCATCACCCTGTGCCGGCGGTGGCGGAGGCGTATCCTGCGCCATGGCCGGAACGACCGCCAGCACAGCGCCACACAATAGAACCCCTGCGAACCGCATCCTCTTCACGTCTTTTGCATTTGGCATAACTCGGTACCCGCTTTCTTCTCGCTGTAAACATAGGCCGTGTTTCGCTCGTACGCACACAGCTAACAAGTACAGACGCTATCTACAGAAAAAGGTTCACCGCCGCAGAACTATCTTTACCTCGCCCTGCGATACAACTACCTAAACGCGCTCCGCCACAAAACAGAACGGATCACCATGTTTCGCCGCATGGGCCTCCACCACCAGCAAAAACGCCCGCGCAGCGTGGCTGAGAGCCGCCTGCCGCCGGTAAACCAACCGTAGCTTTCGCTCCACTTGCAGCTCCGGCACAGCAATCGACGCCAGCGTCCCCGCCGCTAACTCACTCTCTACAGTCAACTTAGGCACCAGCGCCACCCCATTCCCCCGCTGCACAAACCTCTTAATCGCATCCAACGACGGCAACTCCACCTCCATATTCAGCGGCGTCTTGTGCTTCTTGAACGCGCCAATTACCTTCTGCCGCAGCGGCGACGGCACATTGTGCGCAATAAACGTCTCCCGCCCCAGCCGCTGAATAGACGCCTTCCCCTCCTTCGCCAGCGCGTGCTCCGGACTGGCGATGCAGACCAGCTCG